>Ga0181587_10001435_pt1 | contig 19930 bp, 17 predicted proteins | sample 071ome_27_FD_132463 | JGI IMG/M metagenome (GOLD analysis project Ga0181587, IMG submission 132463) | Coastal salt marsh microbial communities from the Groves Creek Marsh, Skidaway Island, Georgia - 071409AT metaG (megahit assembly) | ecosystem: Environmental > Aquatic > Marine > Intertidal...
CCGGGACCGATACATTAACATTCGCGAATGACGGTGCGGGCGTGACGGCAAATCTTCAAACCAATACTGCGACGGACGGCAACGGCGATACGGATACTTTATCCGGCTTCGAGAACCTAAACGGTTCAGGCTTTAACGACACGCTGACGGGCGATACCAACGCCAACGTGATCGACGGCGGTGCGGGGAACGATACGATTTCTGGCGGCGCGGGCAACGATACCCTGACCGGCGGAATTGGCACCGATACATTAACATTCGCGAATGACGGCGCGGGCGTGACGGCAAACCTCGGCACCAACACTGCGACGGACGGCAACGGCGATACGGATACCCTCTCCGGCTTCGAGAACCTCACCGGCTCCGGTTTCAACGACACACTCACGGGTGATACCGGCGCAAACGTTTTGGATGGTGGGGCCGGTAACGATACCATCTCGGGCGGCGCGGGGAATGATACCATCACCGGCGGGACCGGCACCGATACCGCGACTTTCGCCAATGACGCCGCCGGCGTGACGGCCAGCCTCGCCACCAATACCGCCACCGATGGTAATGGTGACACCGACACGTTCTCCGGCATCGAAAACCTCACCGGCTCCGGTTTCAATGACACATTGACGGGCGATACCAACGCCAACGTGATCGACGGCGGTGCCGGGAACGATACGATTTCTGGCGGCGCAGGCAACGATACCCTGACCGGCGGAACCGGCACCGATACATTAACATTCGCGAATGACGGCGCGGGCGTGACGGCTAATCTTCAAACCAATACTGCGACGGACGGCAACGGCGATACGGATACCCTCTCCGGCTTCGAGAACCTCACCGGCTCAGGTTTCAACGACACGCTGACCGGCGATGCGAACGCGAACGTGATTACTGGCGGGGCCGGTAATGACACCATCGACGGGGGCGGCGGTAACGACACCCTCATCAGTGGAGCTGGTGATGATGGCTTTGACGGCGGAACGGGTACGGACACCCTTGATTTCTCTGGCGATGGCGCGGGTGTGACCGCCAATCTTCAAGCCGGCACGGCAACGGACGGCTCCGGCGGATCGGATACAATTTCAAATACTGAGAATTTGACCGGCTCCGGTTTTAACGACACGCTGACCGGTGATACGGGCGCGAACGTGATTGCTGGTGGGGCCGGTAACGACACAATCTCGGGCGGGGCCGGCAACGATACCCTCACCGGTGGTACGGGAACAGACACGCTGAGCTTTGCAAGTGACAGCGCCGGTGTGACGGCAAACCTCGGCGCCAACACGGCAACCGACGGCAATGGTGATACGGATACGCTTTCCGGTTTCGAAAATCTGACCGGCTCGAATTTCAACGACGATCTTACGGGTGATACCGCTGCCAATACCATCGATGGCGGTACGGGCAACGATACGATTACCGGCGGAACCGGTGATGACACGCTCACGGGCGGGACAGGCGACGATACCTTCGTTATCGTCGATGGCACCGGCGCTGAGACGATCACCGACTTTACGGCTGGAGTCGCAACCGATGATACGATCGACCTCTCAGGTGTGGCGGCGCTCAATAATTTCGGCGATGTTTTGGCCAACACGACCGATGTGCTCGGCAACGCCGTGATCAACCTCGGCGGCGGTTCGACACTCACGTTGACAGGCGTAACATCGGCCCAACTCGACAGTTCCGACTTTACGTTCTAATCGAAGCACTAGCCGTTTTTGTATTCGATTTCGAGAACCTTTACGACTTCACCGGAAACGTTGGTCGCATTGTGTTCGATCGTCGCTTTCCGGAAATTCGTCGTGCCGGGTGAATAATTCACCATGCGTACATTGTCTTCGCTATCGACGATCCTTAAGCAACCGCCCGATTGCTGCACGGTGACATAATCCCAATCGTGCAAATGCCAGCCGGTTTGCTCGCCGGGATGAAACACCCACTCACTAATTCGCGTGGTCTCGTTATCGAGCAACACGGTTTCGGTCGCGATTTTTGCATCCGGCTCCTGCTGAGCAGTTTTATCGGGCAATTTTTTCGACATATTAAATTTACGTTTGAAGGCCGCCGTTTGCCTGAATCATTTGACCGTTCACGACGGCGCCCTGGTCTGTCACCAGCATGGAAACGATGGCGCCGATATCTTCGGGTTCACCCAACCGGCCGATCGGAATTTCCTGACCCCAACGCGCGATACGATCCTGAACGGTGCGATCCTCTTGAGTTGTCGCGGTCGGGCCCGGCGAAATCAAATTAACAGTAATGCCTTGCGGGCCGAGCTCCTTGCCAAGCGCTTTGGTCATCCCCCAAAGCGCATGCTTGCTCGCAGAGATATGCGAGCCGTTAAGGTAACCGCGCATCGCCTGCATGCCGGCGAAATTGATGACCCGGCCCCAGCCACGCTCAACCATGCCCGGGCAGCATAAACGAATCAGCCAAAAGACTGATTGCAGATTGGTGGTCATCACGTTGTCCCATTCCGCTTCATCCATTTCAAAGATCGGTGAATGAGGCCGGATCGCAGCGTTATTCACCAACACATCGATCTTACCGAAGTGACTAAGGGAGTCTTCGGCAAGCTGTTCAACTTGCTCGCGCTTTCCCATATCGGCAAGCACACTAATTGCATCGACGCCGCAAGCCTTCATATCCTTCACGGCCTTATCGCAAGCGTCTTGATTTTTAGTACCATTAATAACGATGTTATAGCCGTCTTGGGCCAACCTTAACGCGACACCATAACCGATGTTCCGGCTCGATCCGGTAATCAATGCAACTTTGCGGCCTTCACTCATTACACTTCCTTTCCGTTATTTCGCTAACGCGACACGCTCCATAATCGAATGCACGTTATCTAAGTTATCCATATTTTCGACGAGTTCGATAATCTCTTCCGCTGCTTGTTTCGGCATGGCCGGCTCGACACAATCGCGGAATTTTGTGAGCCGTTCGTCACGGGTCAACGGCACACCCCAAAGTCCGCGCGGTTTATCGCAACGTTCTTGTAACTCTCTTCCGTCTTTCGTTTTAACTGTGACAATAGCGTAGGTATCGGGAAAATCGAGCGTGATATCTTCACGCATATTAAGATGTATGCGAGGCAACAGATCCTCAATATCCTTTGAGAACCGGCGCTCGTCGGAAAAACTCTCGACCTTGATCGACCGGTCAATCAACGCGAGCGCCGTTGCATACTGCACACTGAATTTACCATCAAGCCCAGTGATCGGTTGCGGCCTGTTCACATACTCCATAACGGGGAAATCGACATTGACCGATTCAATTTCTTCGGGTCTGAGATCATGCTTTGCAACGAGTTCCAATGTGGCATCAATAGGCCGGTGGGTATAATAGTTACACGGATGTTTTTTAAAACCGACACCAGGGTCGATCATCCGGTAGGGATTGCCGAAATCCTTTAAGAACAATTCCATATCGCAATTTTCATTGCCGTAGAACAAATCGAAGAAATCACCCTTACCGAAAATATCGTCACTTGCCGTCCAACCAAGCTTGGCAAGTTCAGCCGCCTCGATACCCATACGCGCGGCGTGGCCGCTGTGCGACGATTTGGTCATGGACCCCGTGTTTGCCGACATGGAACCGGCACGCGAGCCGGCGATACCGTAACACATGAGAAATTCATCGCGGTTGAGGCCGAGCAACACCCCGGCTGCCGTGGTCGCGCCCATGGTGCCGGACACGCCGGGTTTATGGAACGTGCTGCCCGGGCGCACTCGAATTGATGCCGCGCGCATTTTGCCCTGCACTTCGAAACACAACACAATAGCGCGCAAAATTTCTTTACCGGAAAAGTTATATTTTTCCGACAGAGCCAAAATCGCCGGCAACGTCGGCGAAGTCGGATGGTTCAACGGCCACCAGGTGTTGTCATAATCAAGCGCATGCGCGAGGCACCCGTTCGAGTAGGCTGCGTTCAGGGCGTTCGATTTAAAGCCTCCGCCGATGACCGTGGATTCTTCTTTGCCCCCAAGCGCCTCCGTATAAGCGATCGCTTTCTGGCCCAAGCCAAGCGGCTCACGAAGAGCCGCAATCATCACGCCAATACCATCGAGGGTCACTTGACGCGCAATCTCAATCGCTTCATCGGGAATATCTTCGAGCTTTGTTGCGATCAATTTGTCGACGAGATCACCAGTTCTACTCATTTAACTTCCCTTCTAAAAAATTAAATACCACTAAAGTCAGCATCAACCCACTTGCGTTTTTGAGATGATTCATTGCCGGCATTAAGTATCCGGTGGATGCGTAAACCGTCTTCGTAATTGGGGCGGCACTCGTAATCATTGATAATGGCATCGTGAAAGGCAGCCCAAGTTTGTGCGATACAGAACACGCCTTTTTGTTCGTCAATGCCGGACACTTTATAATATTTATCCGGAACTTCCATCGGATGGAAATCCCGTTGTAATCGTTCGGGCGAAATGGGATCGGCGATATATTCATCAATATCGACTCTATTGCCGAAAAGTTGATACGAGCCGCGTTTTGGATCGCCGTCGCCGGATTCTTTTTTCCAATTTTTAGTCGATTGTTCGGTACCGAGATACAGCATGCCTTCGGTGCCGTAAATTTCAAATCGGTCGCCGGATCCAAACCAACCGGTTTGACTCATGTGTAATGTCCCCGTTGCGCCGCCGTCGGTTTGAAGCAAGTACACCATGTTGTCGACTTGATCGCTTTTGATTACGCCACCGGTATCGACTGCAGCGCGCTCCGGTACTTTGAGAGAGTAATCACAAGACACCGAAACGATTTCTTGGTTAAGAATGCCACGAATCCGTTCGAGACTCCGGCCACTGCGATAACCAGGCTGTCCACCCATCGATGACTGAAACAACCATTGCCGATGCGACGGCCGTGGCACGATGTAATTGCTGACAATATCACTAATACTGAATGTGATCGGTTTGCCAATGTAGCCATCCGCGATGAGATCGCTCATGTAACGCACCACCGGATGATGATGGAATTGATAGCTCACGACCGTTTTGACATTTTTTTCTTTCGCCATGTCATACATTTCCTGCGCCTGATCGCTGTTCAGACCCATGGGAAATTCGTTATAAACATGCTTTCCGGCTCTTAGCGCCGGCATGGCGACTTGGTGATGATAGGCCGGTCGCACGGATACGCACACAATATCAAGATCGGTTAACTCATCAACCATGCGTTCAACGGAATCAAACGCGTGGGGAATACCGAAATGATCGGCGCTTTCTTGGGCGGTTTCCATGCGCGTGGTACACGTAGCCACCACTTCAAATTTATCCGGTAGCGCCAATAACGCGGGTATATGGGTACGAACAGCAAAACGCTCGCGGCCATCCGGGCTATGAGCGAACCCTGCTCCAACGACAGCAACCTTCAACCTTTGGCCCGTAGACGCCATTCGTCATCTCCTCCCGTTTATTATTTTTATATGCGGCTGAAGCACCGCAGAATGTTTAGCGTAATGTGTAACCAAGAACGGCTAAAGCGATCATAATGATCCCGGCGATGACGAGCCAGGATTTATTTGATGATGCCGGCTCGGCAGGCTCAACAGCGGGAATCGGAACCTCTTCACATTCTTGAGCCGAACTCGCAGCACTAGAGACACCCGTTGCCGCGAGGTGTTCAACAAAATTTGCGAAAAATTCATCGGCAAGTTTCTTCGAAGTCGAGTCGATCAAACGCTGTCCCACTTGGGCGATTTTCCCGCCAACGGAAGCTTTCGCCGAATAAGATAAAACCGTCTCGCCGTTCTCCTCGATCATGGAAACCGTTGCACTGCCACTGCCAAACCCAGCGGCGCCGCCCTTGCCTTTGCCTGAAATCGTATAACCGTTGGGTGGGTCCATGTCCGATAAGGTGACGTCACCGGCGAACTTCGCCTTTACCGGTCCGATCTTAAGCGTGACTTTCGCCTTGAGTTCCGTATCGGAAACTTTTTCGACCGCATCGCAACCGGGAATACTCGCCTTTAAGACCTCCGGATCGTTCAGGGCATCCCAAACGGCTTGCCGCGGGGCGGGAATACGGTATTCACCAGTCATATCCATCGAATCAGTCTCCAAAATACGTTCGCGCGCTGTTTTATCACGAACCGCCGGCCAGGACCATTGGCCATGTTCCCGACTGGCTTATATATTATTGTCCTTGAAGAAAGTTCTCGACAATATCGTTTTCCAGGGCGTGAACATGAAGGCATAAGGTGATGGAAAAAACCGCTGTCGAAAAAATACTGGCCCGGGTCACGGGCCAGGCTGAAATCAAGCCCGGCGAGATTATCTATCCGGAGCCTGATACCATCATTATGCACGATGGCCATGCGCATAAATTTCTACGCGAGCTTTGCGAGATGGGCGTTAAAGACCTCTGGCACCCCGAACGCATCATGATTGCGATGGACCACCGAGTCCCGGCCCTCAACCCAAGCATCGCACAAAGTCACAAAGAAACACGCGAATACGTTAAAAAATATAATATTGGTCACTTTTTCGATATCGGCGATTCTGGCATCACGCATCAACTTCAAATCGAACGCGGGTTTGCACGACCTGGGACTTTTATCGTCACCCGCGACGGACACTCGCCGACCGGTGGCGCTGTCGGTTGTTTTGCGATTTCCATCGGCCAGGACATCCTACCATACCTGGCCCTCGGTAACTCCTGGCTTCGCGTGCCGGAAACCCTGCGTATGAACCTAACCGGCGAAACGGGGCCCGGGGTATTGCCGCGCGATGTCGCGCAATCGTGTGCAAAACTGATCGGCCCCGATCAAGCGGATAACCGCGTGATTGAATTCGGCGGCGCATATGTCGAAAACCTCAGCATCGACGGGCGCATGGTACTCTGTAATATCATGGTCGAAATCGATGCGGTCAGCGCATTTATCAATCCAGATCAAAAATGTATCGATTATGTCCGCGACCTCACGGACCAGCCGTTCACGCCGGTGACCAGCGATGATAATGCGCAATATGCCGAAACGCTGGAGCTTGATGTTTCAACTATAGAGCCCATTGTTGCGGCACCGCCGGATCCGGATAACGTTATGCCCATTTCGAGCGTTGCCGGAAAGCAGATCCATCAAATATTCATCGGCACTTGTGCGGGCGGCATGCTCGACGATATTCGCGCCGCCGCAAGCATATTGAAAGGTCGGCGTGTCGCACCAGGGGTGCGCGCACTTGTGGCCCCCTCGACCCAACGCATCCTCGAACAGGCGACGAAGGAGGGGCTGATCAGTACGCTCACGCAAGCGGGAGCCACGATCATGGTGCCGGGTTGTGCCGCGTGCTCGGGCTCGACGGGGCCGCTGGCCGACGGCGAACGCTGCATGACCACGGCAACGTCGAACAAACCGGGGCGCATGGGCAGCAAAAACGCCGAGATTTATATCGCGAACGCTGAAACGGTTGCGGCAAGCGCGGTCGCGGGCAAAATCATCGACCCGAGAGACATTGTGAGTCCATCATGACGGAGGCACTGATATTTGAAGGCCGCTGTTGGACATTCGGCGATGATGTATCGAACGACGATGGTTTGATGGATCGAAATTTTTTCCGTAACCGAATCTTCGAGCCCGATCAACTCGCACCGCACGTTCTTGAGCCCCTGAGTCCTGCATTTGCCAAAGAAGCGCAGCCAGGCGATATCATTGTCGCCGGGAAACGGTTTTGTTACGGCAATCCGCACCCACAAGGTTGCATCGGCTTGAAGGAGCGCGGCATTGCCGCCATCGTCGAAAGCGTGCAGAACACGCCCTACCGGCTGATGGTCACGATGGGTGTTCCGTTTTTGCCGTTTGCAAATGATGTCACCAAACAAGCGAATTACGGCGACCACGTCCGCCTCGATATCGCGAAGGGTACGTTCGAAAATTTAACGTCCGGGAAATCCTTACAATACGAACCGTTGCCCGAATTTCTCATAGCGATCATCGCCGCCGGCGGATCGAAAGATCATGTCAAAAAACGGCTGATCGAAGCGGGCAAAATCCCGGCTTAGGATTATCATGTATGGGCGAATTTTTTCGCCGTTCGGTCTTTCGGATCTGGATCGCGGTTGAGATATTTTTTCGTCAGAGCCTCCCACGTTGCGAGGCGCGGCCAATCCGGTTTTTTTAAAATCTTCCCGTCATCGGCGATAAACGGACTCGGCATAAAAATCGACATTTGCTGCTCACCGTTGCCGTTGAAAAATTGCAAACCCCAATTCACGGGCTGACCTTCGGTGTTAAGCCCACGAAAAAATTCGGCCCGGGCCGTACGCCGGTGTTTTTTCAGCGCTTCCGGTGTCGGATTTTTTGATGAGCCCTTATTTTCACCGATACAGAGATGAAAATGGGAACCCTCGTTTCCCGTAACCACCGTTAGATAACCGTCAAATAAAACGATTTTTTCCGGCTTGTTTGTACATTTAAATTCAAACGCCCCGCCTTGAATGATCGGCCCAAAGACGATGCGATCCCAATAGTTCTCGAAAATATCGGTCAGCAGTTTTTCCAAAAACGCTTCATCCGTCGGCAATGCGAATCGCTCGAAACGGCCACCGTCAACGGATGCTTGCAATTCAGGCTCAACCGGCGTGTTCGCCATATCGATTTGATCCTCCCATTTTTCCTCATCCTAAATGGGCGCGGACAAAAGTGCCAGCACGGCTAAAAAAACAAGCGGAATCGGTTATTTTAAGGACTATTCGTTAAGCGAAATACGATGGGAACGTCGATGGTGGCCGCAACGGCAATGCCGGCCCGCCGAGCCGGCACGAAACGCCAAGCCTGAACTGCGGCCTTGGCGGCTTCATCAAGAATATCATACCCGCTTGTGGTTTTTATGGCGACCTTCTCGCTTTTACCGTCGGCGGATACTTTGACGCGCAATAAGACACGGCCCTCAAACTCATTGAGCCGAGCGCGCTCGGGATATTCGGGCGGCTTATTACCGAGAGTGCCGATGGAATAACTCGCCGCCGTCATCGGCACGGCTTCACCTTTGGAAGGCCGCGCCCCACCACCGACGCCCCCTTGGGATGATAATGAGGCGACTTGAGATGGGACCTCCTCACGGTTTGGTTTGTCCGGAACCGCCCGCTGTTTGGCAACCTCAATGGGCCCATCGACCGGCTTTTTAACCTGTTGTTGTTCACGACTTTTTTTATCGCCGTTCACTTTGGGTTTTTGCGGCGGTATCGGAAACGATATTTTCGGCTTTTCGGCTTTTGGAAAGCGATGTTCCGTTTTTGGCGGCTCAACCGATGCGACATGGGCTATCTCGATTTCGAAATGCGGCGATTTTGATTTTTTAACCGGCTGTTGAATAGGCTCAGCCATAGACTCCGCTAATGCCGGCGATGCCACCGCCGCGCGTACGTTATCTGTTTTGGAGTCCGTATCAGCCTTATGCGCTGTAACGGCATCACTGATGGTTTGGTGTTTTTTAACAGCACCTTGGTTCTGATCAACGGACACCAATTCGACGGTAAAGGCATCGATAACCTGGGCCGGTTTCGTCTCAATCATCACCCAAGCAAATGACGCCGCCGCACCATGCGCAACCAAAGATATTGCCGCCGCCCCCCATCTCAGTCCACGCCAGGACATTGAACTCGCAATCAACCATTGTTGGAAGCTCTGCATGTTTATACGCCCCCCTGTTCTTTCCAGGGCACGATAAACGGTTCGCCATTTTGCTTGCCGCGAAGCGCCTCCACACGATAGGTCGCCGCCAAGTTTTCAGCACTTAAGACATCATCTGGTTCGCCGTCACCCGCGATCCGGCCATCGTGCAACAACACCAAGCGGTCACAAAACCGGGCGGCCAATGTCAGATCATGCAGCACGACAATGACGCCCGCACCGTTGCGGATCATGGTTTTTAATATAGCCATGGCCTGAAGTTGGTGAAATGGATCGAGCGAGGCGACCGGCTCGTCGGCCAACAACATGGAAGGGTTCGTCGCCAGAGCACGGGCCATGAGAACGCGCATGCGCTCGCCACCCGATAACGTCGTAACGGTGCGGGAAGCCAGCGCGGCGACATCGGTTTTCGACATGGCGTTGAAAACGGCCTGTCTATCTTCGTGGGTTTGTTTTTGCCAAGGCGGCTGGTGCGGCAAACGCCCCAGAGCCACCAATCGTTCTACCGTTAACGGCCAATGACACACACCACCCTGTGGCAGATAAGCGATGTTTTGTGCCAGCTGGTGCCGATCATGCTCCTTTATGTCGATACCATTCCAAAGAATTTTACCCCCATCAAAGGGTTGTGCGCCGATCAGAGTCCGCAACAATGTTGTTTTACCAGCCCCGTTCGGCCCAATGAGACCAGTCAAAGAGCCCGTTTGAAACGAAACACAAATATCATCGAGAACCTTATGATCCCCAAAGACAACGTTTAAATTCTGAACGACAAATTCATTCATATGCCCAACCTCACCGCAGGGCCTTGCGTGTTTGTAAAACCAGATAAAGAAAAAATGGCGCGCCGATCAGTGCGGTTAAAACACCGAGTTTCAATTCCGGTCCGTTCATCACGTAGCGCACGGCGATATCGGCAGCCAATGTAAGCAACGCCCCGCCCAAGGCACTGATCGGCAACAAGCGCCCTGGTTGATAACCAACAAGCGGGCGCAGTAAATGCGGCACCACCAAACCGACAAATCCGATCACGCCGGAAACGGCAACAGCGGCGCCCACCGCGAGGGCCGTGCCGATGATGACCTGCGCTTGCACCCGGCCTAAATTGAATCCCAGACTCCGCGCGGTATCTTCGCCTAAGGTTAGCGCATCCAAGGCCCGTCCCATGGTCAACAACAAGATCCAGCCGATCGCCATTAGCGGTAAAGATAAATAAACATGCGTTAAAGATCGATCGGCGAGCGAGCCGAGAAGCCAGAAAAATATTTCAAATGCCGCATACGGATTGGGCGAAAGACTTAATGCGAGTGTCGTCAGCGCACCGGCAAAGGCATTAACGGCGACACCTGCCAAGACCAAGGTCAAGATGCTGCTTTCCCGCCCGGCTAAGCCGTATATAGCGGCAACGGCGATCAACGCACCAGCGATGCCACCAAGGGGCAAAGCCAACGCAAATACGGCCGTCGCACCGGTATAAAACATGATGACCGAACCCAAGGCGGCACAGCCGGAAACGCCGATCAATCCGGGTTCAGCCAAGGGATTGCGCAGGAGGCCTTGCAGGGCAGCACCGGCGAGCCCCAATGTCGCGCCGACCGTGACCGCCAAGATCGCCCGCGGCAAACGGATTTGCTCGATGATGATCGTCACTAGGGCTTGGTCTTCACCCTTCAGGCTCGCCAATATTTGCAGAAAAGAGACCGAGACGGGCCCGGCCGCCATCGAGATAAAGAATAATAAGACGATACACAAGGTCAACGCAGTGGCCAAAACCGCAAAAGAAACGGGCCGTCTTTCATCTTTCAAGGCAATAGACGGTGATGTCATGGCGACACCCCGGCGCGCGATAAGGTCTTATGTTTCCGTGCGAGCATTTCGACCGCTTCGGCAATAAAAGGACCGCCGCAATTCCAGAGATTGCTGGGAATAATGATCGAGTCCCGGCTTTTTCCACCGGCTCGTGACGCCAACAACGATTTCAGGGCCGGATGTTCCAAAAGCTGATGCGCAATGGAAGGGTGATTTGGTTTGTATTGACCGAAAATGATCAATGCCGGATCGGCCGCAATCATTTTTTCCAAGGGCAGGAATCCTGCTTGGTCCATCGCCATCTCCGCCGACAGATGACGAAACCCCGCTAAGGTCAGGATATCGTTGATCAACGAATGCTTCCCCATGGTGAACCCATTCGCCCGGAAGATCACCGCAACCGGTTGCTGTTTCATGCCGGCTTGAACCACGGCCGCGAGGCGGCGATCCATATTACTGATGAGTTGCTCAGCTTTTTCACTTTCGCCAAGCAACAACGCCATGCGTCGAATATTTTTCCGCATGCGTTTGAGGCTATCGTCGGGATCGAATAGTTCGACCCGATGACCGAGTTTTTTCAAAAGCGCCGTCGTGGCCGGCGTGGTGTAAGTGCCGGCAACGATAAGATCGGGCTTCAACGCTAGAACTTCTTCGGCAGCGCCCCGGTTGATAGGAAGCCCCTTCGCCTCTCGATGGTAAAAAGACGTATCCGGATTTGGCGCCAAGAATGTGACAGTGGCGATCCGTGACCGTTCGGCTAGCGCGATCACCAATTGATCGGTGCAAACGTTTAACGAAGCGATGCGCTGAGGTTTTGCCGCGTCACTCGTGATGGGCGCGGCGAGGGCCAACGCTAAAACAATAATGCCGAAACGGAGCACCCTCACCACCGTCAACCTCCCCTTAAAATATTAGCTTGATCCCACCGAAGCCAGACAAACCCGGACGGCTAAAGCCAAAAACCTCTTCATAGTTTTCATTGAAAAGGTTGTCGATACGGCCAAACAGCTTGATGTTCTTATTAATCTTATAAGCGCCGTTCAGGTTAACGAGAAAATAGCTGTCCAGCGTCGTGAGTGATGTTGTTCCAAACGAGTTGGAGAAATCCAAATCCTGGGCATGACCGTTGTAAAGAAGCTCGAGGCCCGCGGTCGCCTTGTTTTGCAAAAACCGGTATAGCACATTCATATTCGCTTTATGTTTAGGACGGCGTACCAACTCACTGCCAACACGCGCCCCACTCTCTGTCTCGGTCGTCATCCAGGTGTAGTTGGCGATGACATCGAGGCTTGCCATTGGCCTTGCCGTTACACTCACTTCGACACCGTGAATTGAAGCGCCAGCAATATTGGTTGCCGTCGTCCCCGACCCGGTGATGAGATCTTTCACCTGATTGTCGAAATAGACGATGTCGAGCTTCAGCTTTTTCTTCAAAAACGATTGCTCGAAACCGACTTCCCAGCTTTCCGTCGCCTCCGGCTTGAGATTCGGATTGCCGACAAAGTTCGTGGTCGAGCCGAACAACTCGAAAAGCGTCGGGTTTTTGACACCACGGCCGTAGGCGCCTTTGACTTTCGTGTTTGTTTGCTTATGCAAATAAGCCGCCGTCACGCGGTATGAATCCTCGATATCGACATTTGGAAAAAAGTTATTGCGTTGAACCTGGGCACCGCCCGTCAAAAACAATCGCTTCGCCAATCCAACTTGGTAATTAAAGTAATAATTGTGGCCGTTCGCTTCATTGACCCGGGATGTGACTTGGCGGTCGTCCTCATTTTCGTAGCCCACGACAAACGTATGATCCGCATTAATAAGTTTTTTCGTTTCTATATTGAATGACGATTGGTAATCCCAAACCGATTTTTTTCCTTCGTTTCGAAACGTTACCCTGCCGGCACCGTTTTTACTTTGGATAATACTGTGCGTACCGGAGAGACCGAATTTTTGCTTCCACATGCCTTCGAATAAATTAAGCCGAAACTGTGCGCGGCCGTAACGGTCTCTGGTGTTAGTCGAGTTTTCGTTATCAAGAGCACCGACACCGACGATGGCACCGTCGGACGAATCGTTTTTGACATCCGAACGGGTATAACGGCCAACAAAATCAAGGTGAGCGATTTTTTTATAGCTCACACCGAATTTCGTGTTAGCCTCTTCGATGTCGGAAGGATCATCTTCCGTGCCAAGCGTGGCAACAGATATCCCTTTGGTGCGAAAAGCACTACCGCTGAGACGAGCGTTGTAGGTAAACCCATTCGCAATTTTACCGCCGGCTTGAGCACTGGCATGGGTATTGCGCGTTAAATAACTGCCGAACTCCTGCGTCAGCGAAAATGACGGCTTTCCGGCGCCCTTTTTGGTGATGATATTGACCACACCGCCGACGGCTTCACTACCGTACAAAGCGGATTGCGGACCGCGCAGCACTTCAATCCGTTCGATGTCTTCCGGACGCAAGGAAAAGAAATCAAATTCATTGCTGACATTCGGCCGGTTGACCTCAACGCCGTCGATGATCACCAGCGTATGGTTTGCTTCCGAACCACGGATACGAACCTGCGCCAAGCCGCCTGGATTGCCGCCGGTTTGCCCGACATCGACACCGGGCACAAAGCGCAAAAGATCTTCAATAAATTGCGGTTGCCTTTCTTCAATATCCTTGGCCGTGAACACGGTGACGGCACTGCCAATTTGCTCCGCCGGTGTTTCGACACGGGTCGCGCTGACCACGACTTCCGGTGCGATTTGAACCGAGCTTGTTGATTGAGTTTGAGTTTGAGATTGAGCCGAAACCGGTGCAGACAACATCAGCATCAGTGCGCTGCATAGAAACGGAATGTAAGACGGCGAGATACGAATGCCCATAGGACCCTCCATAGTTGAAACAACACAAACGGTTGTCACCACTACGGAAATCCGCTCCACAGGCAGCCCTCGACCTAGGGATGGGCGACGTCGATGGCAGGTCTCCTGGCTTACGGGTCTTAGCTGTTCGTCCGGCCTTCCCAGGGCAACAGCCCCAGTGGCTTTTATTGAGAACGAAAGCTCTCCGCTTACAGTTACGAGGATAGCTTCGGACTTGATTCCGGTTTCAACGGGACCTCACCGAATTCCCTCTAAGGCCCAAATGGGCACCATCTGCTTCCATGAAAGCGGAACAAAAGTACGCTGTCAAATACTTGTCAGAAAGCCAGCAATGGCAAGGGTTCGTTTAATGATGATGGTGCGCGCCGGACGACGATTTCGATTTCATGGCACCGATTTTCTGCACCGTGACATCAACGGTTTTTTTGCCGGCATGCTCAAATTCAAGCGTTACGGAAAATGTCTCACCCTTTACCAGCGGTTTTTTTAAGCCGAAAAACATAACGTGATAGCCGCCGGGTTTCAGCGTGGCCGACCCACCGGCATCGACAGGAATGCTATCGACATGGCGCATGCGCATGATATCGCCATCCATTTTATGCGTATGTAGTTCGGTTTTTTTAGCTATGTCGCTCGACGCACGCACCAACCGGTCGGCTTGATGACTTTTATTCATGATCACCATAAACGCGGCACCATTGGCCGCTCCCGGCGGTGTCGCGCGCGACCAAGGTTTCATGATGTGAATACCGCTATTCATATTATCGGCAACTGCCGGCGCGAAGAGCGAAAACATAGAGAAGACAATCGGCAGTGTCGCCAACGCCATAAAAATCAATCGTGTTATATTTTTCATTTGTTCAACTTTCCTCAAAATCATTTACATATACATATTGCAACACGTGCGTATTCCGTCCGAATACCGATCGAGAACAACGAACAATGTTGCGTTTTTAGAAAATTAGGAAAGAACCGGCGGCGCCCGGGTTATAACAAAAGAAACAGATAATGCCGACAGGGCGGCTTCCAACAATCTAGGCGGTATTGACCGATTGGTTTCGAACGCGATGGGCACCGGCAACGTCTGCGGTATAAGCACAAGACCGCCCGTTAAGGCCGGACAATTTGGGCAGACCGGACACCAGGGACAATCGGGCATCAACCCGGACAGAGGGTCCGAAACCGGCGCCGCAGCAAGCCGCTTGCCGTCTGGCATCAACCAGACAATTCCATTTCCCGTACAAATCGCGACAGCATCATTCAGGTTTGCCGGAACGGAAGCATGCGAAGCAAACGGCAATAGACCTTGTATGAGAATCGCGATGGCAATCAGCCGCGCGGCCCATCGGCAAAATTTGCTGTTATGAACCCTTGAAATCATAGCGTCCGGTCCCAATAACCTGAAAAACGAGTCGCCTCAACGTTCAATGCCGAGTATTTTAACCAATAGTAAGCCGGAATAAAATTGAATTAAAATTTGGAGGCATGCTTGCCTGATACATCGTTGACCAACTCAAAAATCGTTGCGGCCTACCGGGAAAAAACACCGAAGTCGGCAGCCCTTGCCGAACGGGCGCAAAACATTTTTCCAAGCGGTATTACGCATGATACCCGCAAGATCAGCCCTTATGGGGTCTACATCGAACGCGCCCAAGGTTCGCGCAAATGGGACGTCGACGGACATGAATATGTTGATTACCGGGGAGGACACGGTGCCTTAATCCTCGGCCATAATCCGCCGGAAATCGTGAAGCGCACACAAAAACAGCTCACCATCGGCACCCATTTCGGCGCCGCGCACGAACTCGAGGTCCGCTGGGGCGAAATCGTCCAGGAACTCATTCCGTCGGCCGAACGGGTCCGTTTTGTTTCTTCGGGCAGCGAGGCTGTCCTCATGGCCGTGCGCCTGGCGCGGGCTGCTTTGGGCCGCACGAAAATCGTCCGTTTTCTCGGTCATTTCCACGGCTGGCACGATCACATGGCGTTCGGCGTTACCGATCATTTCGACGGCACCCCGACACCGGGGGTCCTTGATGGTGTCGCCGAAAGCGTTTTATTGGCGCCGGCGAACGATATCGAGAAAACCCGCGAGATTATTGAATCTGATGATGATATCGCCGCCGTCATTATTGAGCCGACCGGCGGCGGTTTCGGACAGCTACCGACATCGCGCGAATTCCTCGAAGAGCTTCGCGCGATCACCAAGAAGAACAATATTATTTTAATCTTTGATGAAGTCGTGACCGGCTTTCGGGTTTCGCGCAACGGCATTCAGGGCCACTGGAATATTATTCCCGATATCACCACGCTGGCAAAAATCGTCGCGGGCGGCCTGCCCGGGGGTGCCGTGTGCGGACGTAAAGACATCATGGACCATCTCGACTATGCCGCAATGGCCGAAAAGGGTCTCGATAAAATCCCCCATCAGGGAACATTCAACGCCAACCCTTTATCCGCCGCCGCAGGCATCGCCACGTTGGAAATTATCCGTGATACCGATGTTTGTGAAAGGGCCGGCGCGCAAGCCGAAAAAGTGCGCGGCATGCTCAATCAAATGTTTGAAGAAGAAAATGTTCCCTGGGCGGCCTACGGCTCATTCGGCGCGTTTTATTTGTTTACCAATCCGGAAAACATTGCCATCACCCCGTCCGACTTTGATCCGCTCACGGTCGACCCTCTCGTTCTTAAAAAATCGAGCCCGTTCATGAATAAGCTTAGTTTGGCGCTGCTGATTAATGGCGTTGATATTGGCGGCAAGCCGGCAGGTAAGATGTCCTGCGTTCATACGGATGAAGATCTCGAACATACGGTCGAAGCAATGCGCAAGACCGTACACATGCTGCGCGAGGACGGCGAGCTTTAAACCTCAAGAGGCGGGAATCGACCAGGGCCGCGACGCGGCACGGTTTTTTTCGTAGGCCGCCATGTCGTTTTCGTATTTCAGCGTCAGCGTGATGTCATCAAGTCCTTCAAGCAGCCGTTCCTTGCGCGCGGGATCAATATCGAACGGAAATTTTGTTTCATCAGGCGCCGTGATGATTTGCGCCGGCAAATCGACAGTGATTTCGGCACCCGGCTGTTCGCGTAATTGGCGACGCAAGTTTTGTGAAATCTCATCGGTAACAATGATTGGTAAATTTCCGTTTTTAAAAGAATTGCTGAAAAAAATATCGCCAAAACTGGGCGCGATCACGCAGCGGATATTATTGGCAATCAACGCGTAAACGGCCGCCTCGCGGGATGAACCGCAGGCAAAATTACGGTCGGCAACCAAAATGCCCGCTTGATGATAGGCATTCTGATTAAGGATGAAATCCGGATTTTCGCTGCCATCCTCGCAAAACCGCACATCATGAAATAAAAATTTGTGATAGTCGGGGTCGTTACGGGATTTCTTAAGAAACCGTGCCGGCAAAATTCGATCCGTATCGATGTTTGGTTGATCGATTGGAACCGCAACCGCAGTTAAAACGTTAAACGGTTTCATCAAACGCCCTCTTTCATCAACGTACGCACATCCGTCAAACAGCCGGTGATAGCAGCGGCAGCGGCCATCGCCGGGCTTACCAGATGGGTGCGCGCACCTTTGCCCTGACGGCCCTGAAAATTGCGGTTGTTGGTGGAGGCGGTTCGTTCACCGGCGCCAACCAAATCACCGTTGATGCCGACACACATGGAGCAGCCTGAGTTACGCCATTCGAAACCGGCGTCGATGAAGATTTTATCGAGACCCTCCGCTTCGGCTTGACGCTTAACCGCAGTGGAACCGGGCGAGATCATTGCCGGCACCTTAGCCTTTTTGTCTTTCAGCACGGCAGCGGCGAGGCGCAAATCCTCCATGCGCGCATTGGTACATGAACCGATAAAAACACGGTCCACTTTCACGTCCTGCAATTTCATACCGGGTGTTAGACCCATATAATCGAGAGATTTTTCCATTGCGGCTTTTTGCGCTGTATCCGCCACCCTAGCCGGATCGGGAACGCTGCCCGTCACCGGCGAGGCCTCTTCCGGGCTCGTGCCCCAGGTTACCGTCGGCGCGACGGCGTTACCGTCAATGGTTACTTCTTTATCGAACACGGCGTCCTCATCGCTTTTCAACGTTTGCCAATGGATCACGGCATCATCCCAGGCTTTTCCTTTCGGCGCATATTTACGGCCTTCAAGATAAGCGAAAGTTTTTTCATCCGGCGCGATGATCCCTGAGCGCGCGCCCGCTTCGATGGTCATGTTGCAAAGGGTCAAGCGGCCCTCAACGGACAAATCCTCGATCGCCGGTCCGGCGTATTCGATCACATGCCCGGTGCCGCCCATGGCGCCGATCTCGGCAATGATGGCGAGGATCAAATCCTTAGCACTCACGCCAAAACCGAGTTTGCCGTTCACCGTGACGCGCATGGATTTCGGTTTGCGCTGCCACAGCGTCTGAGTCGCCAGCACGTGCGCGACTTCGGACGCACCAATCCCAAACGAAAAAGCCCCCATGGCGCCGTGCGTGGAGGTATGGGAATCGCCGCAGCACAAGGTTACGCCCGGCAAGGTCAATCCCAGTTCGGGGCCGACCACATGCACGATGCCTTGTTCGGGATCGCCCATGTCGAAATGGGTCAAGCGATGTTCCGCCGAATTTTTCTGGAACAAATCGATCATATTGCGGATTTCGGGATCGGCAACATCGGTTCCAAGCGTCGGTACATAATGATCCATAAACCCGAATGTTAAATCAGGACGGCGGACGCCCCGGCCTTCCTGTTTAATAAAATCAAACGCGTGAAACGATCCTTCATGAAAGTAGTGGCGATCAATAAACAACAGGGCCTCGCCGTCATCGCGCGTGGTGATAACATGATCGTCCCAAATTTTATCGAATAGGGTTTTGGCCATCAGCGTTTCGTGCCTGCGCGGGCCTCCTCGGCAACACCGTAGCGGGCTTCAAGCTCTTGCACTTCATCCATGCCCAGTAAGGCATGGCGATCGTCCCATGATAAAAGCTGATCCTGCACGTCGGCAACCGAACCTGAATTTTTAAGGTTTTCGAGAAATTGTTTGGCTGTCTTCATTGCCGCCATCAGCACATGATTGGGATAAATCACGATTTTATACCCCAAGGCCGTCAGCTCATCGGCGGAGCGCGCCGGGGTCTTACCACTAGTAGACATATTAAAGAGGCACGGTTTTTTGAAAATTTTCGGCACGGATTCGATGTGCTCGTCAGTTATGGGTGCCTCGATAAATATGATATCCGCGCCGGCGGTATCGCAGGCCTTACCTCGCTCAATCGCTGCCTCGAATCCTTCAACCGCAATCGCATCGGTGCGGGCAATAATCATAAAGTCCGGATCGGTTTTCGACTCGGCCGCCGCCTTGATTTTATTTGCCATCTCCTCGACGGGGATCAGAGTCTTACCTTCATAATGGCCGCACCGTTTCGGCCATTGCTGGTCTTCGATGTGGATAGCGGCGACACCGGCGCGTTCGTAATCGCGCACCGTGCGCCGGACATTCATCGGCCCGCCGTAACCGGTATCGGCGTCGGCAATGACCGGCAGGTTTGATGCTTCAGCGATGTGCTGTGCGTTATCGATCATCTCGCTCATGGTCAGCAACCCAATGTCG
>Ga0181587_10001440_pt1 | contig 19891 bp, 14 predicted proteins | sample 071ome_27_FD_132463 | JGI IMG/M metagenome (GOLD analysis project Ga0181587, IMG submission 132463) | Coastal salt marsh microbial communities from the Groves Creek Marsh, Skidaway Island, Georgia - 071409AT metaG (megahit assembly) | ecosystem: Environmental > Aquatic > Marine > Intertidal...
ACGCCCTCATTACGGAGCTCCTGCTCAGTCTTGCCGACTGCCGCTACCTCGGGATGCGTGTAAATGATAGAAGGAACCACCTCATAGTTAAGTTGGGCTGATTTGCCATGGATACGCTCAGCCACCATTACCCCCTCTTCGGAGCCTTTGTGCGCCAGCATCGGTCCCCGAACAATATCTCCGATTGCCCAAACTCCGGGCGCTTCGGTTGCGCAGTACTCGTTGACAAAAACAAAGCCTCGTTCATCGACGCTCACCCCCGAATCTGCGGCAAACAGCTTATCCGTGCGCGGGCGCCGGCCAACGGCCACAATTACCTTGTCAAAATTCTCAGAGTGATCTTCACCGCCGTGAGAATAGGCAACAGTAACACCAGATCCAGAAAGTTCGCTGCCACTGACCCTGGCGCCCAACCGAATGTCGAGTCCCTGTTTGGTAAAGATTTTTTTCGCTTCTTTGGCAATTTGCTCGTCCATACTAGGCAGAAACGTGTCCATTGCCTCGAGCACGACCACCTCTGCACCAAGACGTGCCCAGACACTACCGAGCTCAAGGCCGATGACACCGGCACCGATCACACCCAAGCGCTCCGGTACCGCGTCAAAACAAAGCGCTCCGGTAGAGTCGACAATCCGATCGTCATCCACCGGCGCAGGGGGAATATCAATAGGCTCTGAGCCTGCCGCCAGCACCACGTTGTCTGCACTGTAGACTGCCGTTTCCGAGCCGCTAGCGCTAACTTCAACCTGGCGTCCCGCCCGAAGCGTTGCGGTTCCTGTAATGACTTCCACGCCGTTGTGCTTTAAGAGACCTGAAACACCCCCGGTTAGCTGCGAGACGATTTTTTGTTTGCGCGCCATCATTTCCGCGATGTTCACCGAAACCTCTGACACCGCAATACCGTGCTCTGCCATATGAGATGTCGCTTCAGCATATCGATGCGAGCTGTCCAGAAGCGCCTTGGAGGGGATACACCCAACGTTCAAACAGGTGCCGCCCAACTCGGGCTGCCCGTTTGCCCCCACAGCCTGCTCGACAACCGCTGTGGACAGCCCCAATTGAGCACACTTAATGGCACAGACGTAGCCCGCGGGCCCCGAACCGATAACAATCACGTCATAGTGAGTAGACACGTTTATTCTCCTCAATCAGAGTTGCAGCAGGATCCTTGCAGGATCCTCGATCAATCCCTTGATGGTCACCAGAAACTGCACCGCTGTTTTTCCATCCACCAGGCGGTGGTCGTAAGAAAGAGCCAGATACATCATCGGCTGGATCACCACTTCACCGTCCATGGCTATCGGGCGCTCTTGTATCGTGTGCATCCCGAGTATCCCGGTTTGTGGCGGATTCAGAATTGGCGTAGACAGGAGCGAACCAAAAACCCCGCCATTTGATACCGTAAATGTGCCGCCCGTCATGTCTTCGATAGTCAACTTTTTGTCACGCGCTTTTATTCCGAGGTCATAAATAGCGGCTTCGATATCCGCAATACTCATGAAATCGGCATCGCGTAAAATGGGCACGACGAGGCCTTCATCCACCGATACCGCGACACCAATATCCTGATACCCATGGTAGACGACGTCGTTACCGTCGATGGACGCGTTCACCGCGGGGAATCGCTTCAGCGCCTCGCAAGCGGCCCGCACGAAAAACCCCATAAAGCCCAATCGAGTGCCATTGTGGGCAGCCTCAAATTCCTCTCGGTACTGCTTGCGCAACTTCATAAGCGGCGCCATATTGACCTCGTTGAACGTTGTCAGCATGGCGGTCTGTTGCGTGGCTCCCAATAAGCGTTCGGCAATTCTTGCCCGCATGCGACTCATCGGCACACGTTTTTCAATTCGCTCGCTGGTGGGCCCACCGACGTCCAACGCCTCGGCAGCGGTGGGCGCGACCGGGGTAGCGACTTCTTCGCCCCGGTTGCTCTGCGCGGAACCCTTTGACAGATGCGTCAAGACATCCTCTTTGAGCAAGCGACCGCCTTTACCCGAAGCGGCGACGTCATGCGCCTCCAAACCGTGCTCTTCCAATAATGCCCTTACGGCAGGCCCCATTGGAACCACGTCGGCAACAACCGGTTCCTTTTCGGAAATCGCTGTGGGTGCCTCTGCCTGCGCCACGGGATCGCTGTTGGCGGCCTGACTATCATCAGCCCCAGAAACGGCACCCGCCACCAGCGTGGCCAACAGCGCCTCACTCGCGATCGTCTCTCCTTCCGGAACAATAATCGCCTTAATAACGCCGGGCTCAGGCGCCACCACCTCCATAACGACTTTGTCGGTCTCGATTTCGACCAGCAGTTCATCTCTCGCAACACGCTCACCCGGCTGTTTATGCCAGGCAGCAACAACACCATCGGCCACAGACTCCGGAAACGCCGGTGCTTTAATCTCAATCGTCATGCGAATGCCCTCAACTCAAGACACAACTAGTGACCCCAGGGCATAGGCCCCAGCGCCTCATCAATAAATTTTTCCTGCTCCCGCAAATGAAGAGCGGAATATCCCGCTGCCGCTGAGGCAGAAGGCTCGCGGCCGACATACCTCAGAAAGACGTCCACCTTGTGCCTCTGCACGACAGAGGCCATGCGGCTCTGCATTGCGTACCAGGCACCCTGATTCTTGGGCTCCTCCTGAAGCCAAACCGCGTCTTCAACGTTGGGATAGCGCGACAGCACCTCAAGCAGATCCAATCTCGGAAAGGGGTACATCTGCTCGATCCGCACGATCGCAATATCTACAATCTCTCGTTCCCTCCTCGCCGCACGAAGGTCGTAAAACACCTTGCCGGAGCAGAAGATCACGCGCTTGATCTGTGCGGCATCGAGCTCATCTGTCTCGTCTATCACCGTCTGAAAAGCGCCTTCAGCCAACGCCTCCAGCGGCGAGACCGCCTCTTTATGACGCAATAAACTCTTGGGCGTCATCACGATCAGTGGGCAACGTAATGGTCTGATCGCCTGGCGCCGCAACATATGGAAAACCTGCGCGGGGGTCGTTGGAATACACACCTGAATATTATCTTCTGCGCAAAGCTGCAAGAAACGCTCCAACCTCGCAGATGAGTGCTCTGGCCCCTGGCCTTCATACCCATGGGGGAGCAACATGGTAAGCCCGCATAGGCGACTCCACTTGTTTTCACCGCTCGAAATGAATTGGTCTATCACCACCTGGGCGCCGTTGGCAAAGTCACCAAATTGCGCCTCCCAGACAACCAGTCCGACGGGTGATGTGGTCGCGTATCCGTATTCAAACGCCAGCACCGCTTCTTCAGACAGCAGCGAATCGAATATCTGAAAAGGCGCCTGCTCTTCAGATACTGACTCGAGCGGAATCCAGGTGCCGAACTCTTTTTGGTTGTGCAGAACGGCGTGACGATGACTGAAAGTACCCCGCCCTACGTCCTGACCAGTAAGCCTCACCGGGAAGCCCTCCGCCAGCAGCGAGGCGTAAGCCATGGTTTCTGCAAAGCCCCAGTTCACCTCCTGGGCACCCGCACCCATCTTGAGGCGGTCATCCAATAACTTGCGAACGACACGATGTACCGTAACACCCGATGGCACCGCTCCCATCCGCTCTGACAGCGCCTTGAGCTCGGTCAGGCGAACCCGGGTATCCGCGGCAACGTCCCAGCGATGGTTAAGGTAGGGCGACCAATCGACGAACAGCTCCTTGCTCGGTTCCGATACGAGAGAGCTCACCAGCGGCTGGTTTTTTTCCAGCGCCTGCCGGTAATGCTCAACCCACGCCGCATCCTCCTCCTGAGACAACAACTGCTCGCGGATAAGGCGCTGGGCATATAAATCTCGCGTGCTCGGATGACGCTTGATTGTTTCGTACATTCTCGGCTGAGTGACGGAAGGCTCATCAGCTTCGTTGTGTCCTCGTCTGCGATAGCATACGAGGTCGATCACGACATCTTTTTGAAATTGATTCCGAAAGTCAGCCGCCAGCTGGGTCACAAATACGACCGCCTCCGGGTCGTCGCCATTCACGTGAAAAATGGGCGCTTGCACCATTTTGGCAATATCCGTGCAGTATTCCGTTGACCGCGCATCGCTAGGCTCGCTGGTGGTGAAGCCAATCTGATTATTCAGAACAATATGCAAAGTCCCGCCCGTCCTATAGGCCCGGGTCTGCGACATTTGGAAGGTTTCCATGACAACGCCTTGCCCTGCAAAAGAAGCGTCGCCGTGAATCACGATTGGCACTACCGAGTTGCCCACCGGGTCCTCTCTCCGATCCTGCCTCGCTCGAACAGACCCCTCGACCACAGGAGAAACTATTTCGAGGTGAGAGGGGTTGAACGCCAGCGCTAAATGAACCTCGCCCCCGGGCGTCATCATGTTTGAAGAAAATCCCTGATGGTACTTAACATCCCCCGAGCCAATGTAAGCCACTCTCCCCTCGAACTCGTCGAACAGCTCTTCTGGATTCTTGCCCAGAATGTTGACCAGCACGTTCAGGCGTCCGCGATGCGCCATCCCAATACAGATCTCCTTCGCGCCGTATCCGCCAACTCTTTGAATCGCCTCGGACAACATAGGGATCAGGCTCTCACCCCCTTCGAGACCAAAACGCTTCGTACCGGGATATTTGGATCCCAGCGAACGCTCCAGCCCCTCGGCTCCATTAATCTGACGAAGAATGTTCAGGCGCTGCTCTCGAGTGAACTCCGGCGCACTCCGCACAGCCTCCATCCGGCTCATGATCCAGTGCCGCTCTTCGGTATTCACAATGTGCATAAATTCCGCACCTACTGTCTCGCAGTAAGTGCGCTGCAAATCGTCGCGGATTTGAGCGAGGGTCGCTTCAGAGCGGCCAAAATAGGCAGTCCCTACCTGGAAAGTGGTATCAAGATCTGCCTCGCTAAGCTGGTGAAAGGAGAGGTCCAGATCGGGTACAGCGGGTCTCTGTGATAATCCAAGCGGATCCAACGAAGCCCGCTGATGCCCGCGCTGCCGGTAGGCTGAAATCAGTTGCACAACCCTGACCTGCTTGCGCTCATACTCCGTCGCATGTGCGTCGTTGGCCACTGTCGCATCGGTTCGCACTCGCATTTTGCCGATGCGGGCGAAGTGTTCTCTCAGGACAGAGTGGGGAAGATCATGCAAAGTCCCCGCCTCGGACTGCACCAGCGGCAGCTTGTCGAAGTATTCCCGCCACTGGGGTGAAACGCCATTGGGGTCCTGCAGGTACACTTCATACAGCGCCTCGACATACTCCGCATTGCCCCCCGCGATATGCGAGGTGGACCACTGCGCCAGCATGCCCGGCAACGGCGTGATTTTTGACACACTCCCCCCTTATTGCGCCGATGGCGCTCGAAACGCCCTTTTTCTCAGTCAAGCTAGGCAGAGCGCGGAGCCTATAGTACGAGAAAAAAGGCGGGGGTGCCCCTGATAACGCTTTGTCAGCGAAATAAGAAGCGCGCATTAAGGCGCTTGTAGGATTTCATATAAATATAAGTTATATGTATTATAACCACTGAAGAGCACGATATGATCAGTGGGAATGGGGATTATTCAGGTGGCCCGACTCAGCAACATACTCCGAATGTGCCCTATCGCTTTTGTGGGATTCAGCCCCTTGGGACACACGTTCACGCAGTTCTGAATCCCGTGGCAGCGAAATACGCTGAAGGGATCGTCTAACTTTGCCAAACGCTCATCCGTCGCTGTATCCCGACTATCGGCCAGGAACCGGTAAGCTTGCAAAAGGCCTGCGGGGCCGATGAACCGATCGGGGTTCCACCAGAACGAGGGGCAACTGGTGGAACAGCAGGCACACAAAATACATTCGTAGAGGCCGTCGAGTTGCGCCCGCTCCTCAGGGCTTTGCAGTCGTTCTATTGCTGGCGCGGGTGAGGGATTCTGTAAGTACGGTTGAACCTTCTCGTACTGGGCGTAGAAGAGACTCATGTCCACGACCAGATCTCTAATCACCGGCAGCCCAGGTAAAGGCCGAATGACTAATTTATTATTTTTTACCGACTCTGACAGGGCCGAGATGCACGCCAACCCATTTTTCCCGTTCATGTTGAGCCCGTCCGAGCCGCAAACACCTTCCCGACAGCTCCTGCGGTAGGTCACGCTGCCATCGTGCTCGGCTTTTATCATCTCCAATACGTCTAGCACCATCAGGTCACGCCCGCCCGTGTCAACCGAAAAGTCCTGCATATATGGGGCGTCGTCGGTCTCTGGGTTATAGCGATAAATACTCACCTGTAGCATCTTTCTGAACTCCTAGCTGCTCAGTAACTTCGGGCTTTCGGCTGGAACGTTTCAACCGTATGAGGCGTAAAGTTGACGCCCCGCTTCGCAACCTTTTTCCCTTGGCTGTAATACAGCGAGTGACACAACCAATTGTCGTCGTCGCGCTCCGTGTAATCTTCCCGCGCGTGCGCGCCGCGGCTCTCGTCACGCGCCTCTGCCACCACAGCAGTCGCTTCAGCGGTCTCAAACAGGTTTTGCAATTCCAGGCACTCAATACGCGAGGTGTTGAACGAGGAAGAGCGATCTGCGAGCTCAACCGCCTCCACTCGCTCCCTTAAAGCAGCTAATTTGGCGATCCCCTCGCGCATAAATTCGCCGGTTCTGAATACGCCAAAGTGGTTCTGCATGATCTCCTGCAGTTCGCGGCGCAAGGGCGCTACTGCCTCACCACCGGTGCGATCATTTAACGCTTGCAGCCGTTCGCTGGCAGCTTCGACGTCAGACTGCGACGCGTCCCGCAACTCAATGCCCTCACGTAGCGCCTTCTCGATGAACAAGCCTGAGGCTCGACCAAAAACGACCAGGTCCAACAAAGAGTTACCACCGAGGCGATTGGCGCCGTGAACAGACACGCACGCGACCTCGCCACAGGCATAAAGACCTGGGATGATCTGGTCCTGCCCATCATTATCGACCGTGAGCGCTTGCCCATGAACATTCGTTGGGATCCCTCCCATCATGTAATGACAGGTTGGCACTACCGGAATCGGCTCTTTCACTGGATCGACGTGTGCAAATGTTCGGCTCAATTCGCAAATCCCAGGCAGCCTTGACTCCAACACCTCTTCACCGAGATGGTCTAGCTTGAGTTTGACGTGGTCTCCATTAGGCCCACAGCCACGACCCTCCAGAATCTCCAAGACCATTGATCGCGCAACCACATCTCGCCCTGCCAGATCCTTGGCATTAGGCGCATACCGCTCCATAAAGCGCTCGCCGTCTTTATTAATCAGGTAGCCGCCCTCACCGCGACACCCCTCAGTGACCAAGGTGCCAGCACCGTAAATGCCCGTAGGATGGAACTGCCACATTTCCATATCCTGAGCAGGCACACCGGCTCTCAGCGCCATACCCATCCCGTCTCCGGTGTTAATGTGGGCATTAGTAGTTGACGCATAAATGCGACCAGCACCGCCAGTCGCAAATACCGTTGCCTTAGATTTGACATACACCGTCTCGCCGGTCTCGATACAGATCGCAATCACGCCCACGACCGCACCGTCCTGATTTTTTACCAGATCAACTGCAAACCACTCATTAAAAAATACCGTCTCGTTCTTGACGTTGTTCTGATAGAGGGTGTGCAAGAGCGCATGCCCGGTTCGGTCTGCCGCAGCGCAGGTTCTGGCGGCCTGCCCGCCTTCACCAAAATTTTTCGACTGCCCCCCGAAGGGTCGCTGATAAATACGCCCCTCCTCGGTTCTGGAAAAAGGCAATCCCATGTGCTCAAGCTCGAAAATCGCCTCTGGACCCACAGAGCACATGTACTCAATAGCATCCTGATCACCGATATAATCAGAGCCTTTGACGGTGTCGTACATATGCCAGCGCCAATCATCATTGGGGTCCGCGCTGGCAATTGCGCAGGTAATTCCACCCTGAGCCGACACCGTATGTGAACGCGTCGGAAACACTTTTGAAATTACCGCTGTCTTGTAGCCAGACTGCGCCAGCTGTAACGCAGCCCGCATACCGGCCCCGCCCCCGCCAACGATGACCCCATCGAATGCAATCGTTCTCATAGTCTTCTCGTTCTTTCAAGCTCTCAGGTCGCAGTAGTTCACACCACTCGCCTAGACCTGATGATCAAGTCCAGACAATTACCACTACCCAGATCACGTACACCAACAGCGCTAATGAGGCGCCCAACTGGCACAATAGCCGCAGCACGTTGCCCCAAGGCCCCAGCATGCGCTCGGTTAAATAATCGGTAAAAACCGACCACAACCCGATCCAACTGTGTGCGGCCAGAGACAATGCAGCCAGCAACGTAAATACCTTGACCCAAGTCTGATCGTACAAACCACGCCACGAAGTGTAGTCAATTGAACCCGCCAACTGGTACGCAACGAAAATAAAATAAGAGAGCAGGATCACCGAGGTGACCCGCTGTATCAGCCAGTCAGAGAGGCCCGTTCGGCTAAAGCTGGTTACCGATGTCACCATATCGCCGCGCCCCAAAAGGCGGCCGATATCGCGGCGAGAGCAAACACCAACCGCGCACCCAGAATGCCACCGCGCATAGTTTCACCGATCCCTGCATCCATTATCAGGTGCTTGATTCCCGCCAGCGCGTGATAACTCAAAACCGTGGCAATCAACCACATCAACAGCTTGGCCACCGGCGAGCTCAGGACGTTTTGCAACGCCCGAAACGAGGCCTCAGAGGCCAGACTCTGATCCAGAGCCCAAAGTAGGGCAAAACTGGCGAAAAACATCACCACGCCCGTGACGCGATGAGTGATAGAGGCGTAGGCCGTCACGGGCAGCTCGATGCTGCCCAGATCCAAATTAACCGGGCGCTTGTCCCTAGATATCGGTCTCACATTAACTCTCGAAATAGTGTCGTGGGTAACTGTCCGGGCGTCGTTCATGCTCGAACATCCGGGGCCGCGAGTATAAGTTGGCCGATGAGCGAATACAATTTCTGACCCATAAAAACCTCGTATCATCGTTATGTAAATTGACATCACCCGCAGGCGCGATTAGTTTGACGCCCTCTCCTCCATTAGCGGCGAAAAGGGACATGTCCGACAAAAAAGCGACACTTAACATCACCGGCGACGACGGGTCTCAGCACGCAATTGACTTAGCAGTCCATAACGGCACCTTGGGGCCGGATGTAGTCGATGTGGGGAGTTTGACGGCCAATGGCTACTACACTTACGACCCCGGATTCACCTCAACGGCCGCCTGCGAGTCGCAGATCACTTTTATTGACGGAGACAAGGGCATCCTTCTTCACCGGGGTTATCCGATAGAACAACTTGCAGAGCATTCCGATTACCTCGAAACCTGCTATTTGCTACTGAACGGCGAGTTGCCGACCGCGGAGCAAAAACAAGAATTTGTCGGCATCATGACGCGCCATACGATGGTGCACGAACAAATCAGGACGTTTTTTAATGGCTTTCGCAGAGACGCGCACCCAATGGCCATCATGTGTGGCGTGGTCGGCGCGCTATCCGCTTTTTACCACGATTCCACCGAAATATCGGATCCATGGCACCGGGAAGTCGCAGCGTTTCGTTTGATCGCAAAAATGCCCACCATCGCTGCAATGAGCTACAAATTCTCTATTGGACAGCCCTTCATGTATCCCGATAACAGTCTGGACTACGCGGCAAACTTCCTGCATATGATGTTCGGCAATCCTTGCGAGCCAACCAAAGTCTCGCCAACGATTGCTAGGGCAATGGACCGCATATTTTTGCTCCATGCAGATCATGAACAAAATGCATCGACCTCTACCGTCAGACTCGCCGGCTCATCTCAAGCTAATCCCTTCGCCTGCATTGCGGCGGGAATTGCGGCGCTTTGGGGGCCTTCCCATGGGGGTGCCAATGAGGCCGTTGTGAAGATGCTAGCGGAAATTGGATCGGTGGACCGGATTGACGAGTTCATCGCGCGCGCTAAAGACAAAGAGGACCCCTTCAGGCTGATGGGCTTTGGCCACCGGGTTTATAAAAACTTTGACCCCCGTGCCAAAGTCATGAAACAGGCTGCGGACGAAGTGCTCGCTGAACTCGGCATCGAAGACGAGATGCTCGAAATTGCTAAGCGCCTTGAGGAGATAGCATTAAAAGATGAGTATTTCATAGAAAAGAAACTCTACCCGAACGTCGACTTCTACTCAGGGATCATTCTCAAGGCCCTCGGCATTCCCACGTCCATGTTCACCGTGATTTTCGCGATCGGACGCACTGTCGGCTGGATAGCACACTGGAAAGAAATGATTGGCGGCGCGTACCGAATTGGAAGGCCCCGACAGCTGTATACCGGACAAGCACAACGCGACTTCATTCCTCTGGATAAAAGGTAGCCGCGCGTGACGCCCGGCGCTGTAATTACCGGTTCGGGTCTATACACGCCCAAAAACGCGATTAGCAACGAAGAGCTGGTCCTCTCCTACAACGCCTGGGTTGATCTCTATAACGCCGAGCATGCCGAAGCGATAGCGCGCGGAGAGTGCGAACAGAAAGCGCACTCCTCTGTCGAATTCATCGAAAAAGCATCAGGCATTAAAAGCCGATTTGTGATCGATAAAGCCGGTATTCTGGATCCGACCAGAATGGTGCCCAGCATCCCAGAGCGCAGCAATGAATCGCCCTCTGTCATGTGTGAAATTGCCTGCGCGGCCGCGCAAGAGGCGCTGGAACAGGCTAGCCTCACGGCTGAGAACATCGACATGGTGATTGTAGCCGCGTCCAATATGCAGCGCGCGTATCCAGCGATGGCAATCGAAGTGCAAGCCGCCCTGGGGGCGACGGGCTATGCATTTGACATGAATGTTGCCTGCTCTTCCGCAACTTTTGGAATCCAGCAAGCCAGTGACGCTGTGCGATCGGGTAGCGCAAAAAAAGTGCTCATGGTGAATCCCGAAATCTGCACCGGACACCTCAACTTCAGAGATCGGGATTCGCATTTTATCTTTGGCGATGTCGCTACCGCGGTGGTGATAGAAGCCTCCGCCGATACCGCGGAGGGCTGCGGCTGGGACATCGTCGACTCGCGATTGCAGACCCTGTTCTCGAATAACATCCGCAATAACTTTGGATTTCTGAACAGAGGGGATGAACAAGGTATCGGTAGCATCGACAAGCTATTTGTTCAGGAAGGCAGAAAGGTTTTTAAAGAAGTCTGCCCGGCGGTGGCGTCACAAATCACCGAACAGCTGGACCATTTGGACATCGCCCCCGAAGATGTGAAACGCATCTGGTTACATCAAGCCAACCAAAACATGAACGACTTGATCGCCAGAAAAGTTTTCGGCAGGGCCCCCTCGCAAACCGAAGCGCCCACGATCCTCGACGAATATGCCAATACCTCTTCCGCCGGCTCAATTATCGCCTTCCACAAGCATAACCAAGACCTGAAAAGCGGTGACCTAGCAGTGCTCTGTTCATTTGGCGCAGGCTACAGCATTGGTTCTATTGTCATGCGACGCCGCTAGGCGGGCAGTCTTAATTCAACCCATCCCCTCGATTATCGCCGACATGGCACCTAGCAGCAGCTGCGTTTGCTCCTGAGTCCCTATCGATATCCGCAACCAATCAGCGATGCGCGGATTATCCCATCGACGCACCAGAATATTTCGCTCCCGAAGGGCATCGAACAATGCCGCACCTGATACCGTATTGTGGCGAGTGAAAATAAAGTTTGCGTCAGAAGGGAGCACTTCAAAGCCCAATTTTTGAAGCCCGTCGCTCATGCCTCGGCGGCTGTCAATCACGACTGTCGACCCATGGGAAGACCACCCGGTGTCCTCGATAGCCGCTCTCGCCGCCGCTTGCGCAACGGCGTCAAGAGGATATGAATTAAAAGAGTCCTTGATACGATCTAGGCCCCCTATGAGGTCCGAATGGGCCAGCGCGTATCCAACGCGCAAGCCGGCCAGGCTGTGACTTTTTGAGAGGCTCCGCGTCACGATCAGGTTGTCGTACTCGCGTATCAACGGGGCGCTGGTTTCAGCGCCGAATCCGAAGTACGCCTCGTCAATGACGATCAAACGATTGCGATCCGCGTTCACAACGCGCTCAACCAGCGAACGACTCAACGCGAGACCCGTTGGTGCGTTGGGATTAGCCAGCACTATCGCACCCTTGGAATTGATCAACGCTTCGATATCGACGCTGAAATCTTCCCTCAAGGGCCACTGGGTCAAGGAGGAGCCATAGAGCTTGCTCCAGACCGGATAAAAGCCATAAGTCACATCCACGCTGGAGATCGGGCGCCCAGCGAAAAAGGCCGCCCACAGATGAGCGAGAACCTCGTCAGACCCGTTGCCGACAAACACCTGATCCACCGACAAGCCCTCCTGGCGGGCAATCGACTCCCTCAGCACGCTGGCCGTTGGGTCTGGGTACCGTCGGAGCGCCTCCCCGGAAACAGAAGCGACTGCAGCCATCACCGCCTCTGAGGGCGGCAACGCGTGTTCGTTGGTGTTCAGTTTTACGAAAGCTTGCGCGTCGGGCTGCTCACCCGGGATGTAGGGGCTCAAAGAAGAGACACTGTCTACCCAAAAACGACTCATAGAATAAACCCGACGTTGCCAGTCTCATGCTAACCGCTTGAGTCGAGGTTGTCAGCGCAAGCAAGAGCCCCCGCGGCGAAAACGCTTATCCGGAGGCATCGGACTCAACGCTGCGAGAGGCAGGAAATACCAACCTAAAACAACTTCCTTTGCCTGGCTCGCTCTCCACAAAGAGCTTTGCCTCGTGGGAGACTGCCACATGCTTGACAATGGCAAGACCAAGCCCTGTGCCTCCCACTTGCTGGCTTCGGCTCTTGTCGACACGATAAAAGCGCTCGGTGAGGCGAGGGATATGTTTTGCAGCGATACCCAGACCTTCATCCTCTACCGTCAGCACCGGACCAACGGCAGAGTCGAACCACTTAATAGTAACTGGACCGGCCTCACTGTACTTGAGCGCATTAACGCCCAGATTTGTAACCGCACTATGCAACTCGCGCTCATCACCATAAAGTTTTTTCACTGACTTCACTTGCAACTCAATGCTGCGGTGAGGCCATGCGGCCTGAAGCTCCGCTACGATGGTTGACAGCAAATGAGCCACGTCAACAAGACGCTCCTTCCGCTCCCCCTCAACCGCTTCGATCTGGCTCAACCACAGCAAGTCAGCGATTAAATTTTCCATCCGAGCAACCTGCGTGGCCATGGAGGAAAAACATTTTTCCAGCGTGGCGTTCAGCTCTGGCATCAATGACGGCACCGTCTCGATGTAACCCTTAATGACTGTCAGAGGCGTGCGCAATTCGTGGGAGACGTTTCCGACAAAATCGCGACGCATCCGGTCTAGCTGATCCTGCTGGGACACGTCTTTAACAAATACCAGCAGGTCGTTAGCGCCAAAGCGAGAGAACTCCAGCTGCAGACAGAACTCGGGATCAGGGCCCGGCCTGATTCTCAAAGGTTTTTGGAAGTTCTCTTCTCGCAGGTATTTAGCGAGCGCCTTGCCGCGGAACAAATCGGGTAGAGGTTTACCCTCCTCTTCCGCGAATTGGATATTGAGGACGTATTCCGCGGCGGCGTTGCACCATAGCAGTTCATTACTGGAGTTGATGATCATCGCCGCTTCACGCATGGACTCAATAGATTCATTGCGATAACCCCGGGAGGATAAAGCGCTGTCATTTCGGTGCACTCCGCGACTTCGAAGCACATAGACATCTCGTAGCACACTCCGGATCGCGGCATCCCCAAGTGGCGGCAATTCGTCTGGGTGAGCAAACCAACGATAGAGGCGGGATAGTTGCCATCCCCACAATACAGTTAACACCAACAGCGAGACACCAGCAGCGCCCACTGCATTGCCGGTCGCAATCCAGCAAGCGATACCTATCGCCATGGACACAACCACACGACGCCGCTCTAGCGCAAAGAGACCGGGACTGGTCACGACATTGTGAGATCCCTTGGCGAAAATCGATAGCCAGTGCCGCGCACAGTCTGGATCAGATCACTGTAAGTGGCATCGACTTCCTGCAGGGCCTTCCTGAGGCGACGGATATGAACATCGACCGTGCGCTCCTCGACATAGACGTTGGCACCCCAAATTCGATCGAGTAATTGCGTTCTCGAGTACGCCCGCTCGGGATGCGACATAAAAAAGTGAAGCAACTTAAATTCGGTAGGACCCATGTCCAATGGGCGAGAATTTAGCGAAACACGGTGGCTGTCTACTTCCAATACGAGGTTGCCCACTGCCAGCACATCGCCGGCACCAGTCTCGGGCAGTCGACGTAAAATCGCTCGCATGCGCGCTATGAGTTCCTTCGGCGCAAACGGCTTTGCGATGTAATCATCCGCGCCCACCTCCAGACCTTGGATGACGTTATCTTCGTGGGTCTTGGCGGTTAGCATTACCACCGGTATGTCTCGGGTGGACTCTACCTGCTTGAGCCGCCGTAGTAGCTCGATGCCAGTGCCTCCCGGCAGCATCCAGTCAAGCAAAATCATGTCGGGACGGCGATCAGTAATCAACAGCTGCGCCTCATGAATATCCCCCGCTTCGAGACATTCAAAACCGGACGTCTCCAAAGCAAGACGCAGCATCTCTCTGATGCTCAATTCATCATCGACCAGCAATACTTTTATCGCGGCCACGCCTCACCCATCTCCAGCGCAATAATCACCCGCTATTACACGCCATTACTGTGACAATTCCGTGACAATCATGTCCCCACACCTGACATCACCACCAGTCAAACCAGCCGCGCGGCTCTAACTCTTTTGAGCATCCCTGCAACTGCGTGTTGTAGCGCTGTGCCTGCTTCTCCACTTTTCTCGCAACATCCACCAACCAATCCTTGCTACGGTAGGTTTGCCTTTTATAGCCACCGTGCCCCTCGTGATAGGCGAGGTAAAGCCGGAAAGCATCTTGTTTGTCGAGGCCCAGCTGCTGATGGGACATGTCGTTGTACCAGCCAATAAAATCGATGGCATCGCCAAAATTATCTCGATCAGCGCCGTAATTGCCCGAACTCCGCTGATACCAGTCCCACGTGCTGTTTTTAGCCTGAGAATAACCATAAGCATCCGAAGGCCGCGGACCGGGAATAATGCCGAATAGTTTTTTACGCGGCGGCTTTGCCGTCGCCACGAAGCGCGACTCCTGGTACATAAAAGCCATTGATACCGATATGGGTACGTTCCAACGCGCCCGGGACTCTTTTGCATCTTTGTACCACCCAGACTTTTCTCGAAAAATATCGCAGACGTTGTCGACTTGCTCCGGAGGCGAGGTCGTACATGCGCCGAGTAGTATCAGTGCCAGCAACACGCTGGGCATCTGTGCTCTATGACGAATTGCTCTCAAAAAGGGCCTCCCAATATTCTGATCAGTGCTTCTTCATCAACAACAGGAATGTCCAGCGCCTCAGCCTTTTTCTTCTTGGATCCCGCGCCGGGGCCTGCAACCACGGTCGTCGTCTTTGAAGAGACGCTCGCTGCGGTCTTTGCGCCCAGGCCGCGCAACCTGGCTTCTGCCTCATCGCGGCTCATGCTCAGTAGCTTTCCCGTCACCACCCACACGGTCCCGCTCAAAGGACCCTCGCTGTTATCAATCTCCACCGCCGGCCAGCTTACACCCGACTCCCTAAGCGAGGTCACCAACCCTAGATTTACCGGGTCAGCGAAGTAATCAGCAATATACTCCGCCACCACAGGACCAACATCATCCACCCCTTCCAATTCTTCCTTCGAAGCAGTGAGAAATGCATCGAGGGTCAAAAAATGAAGCGCCAGCGCCCTTGCCGTTGCCTCACCAACCTCTCTAATGCCCAGTGAATAAATAAATCGGGCGAATGTCGTCGATCTCGCTCGAAGCAGAGCCGAAACAACGTTTTCACTCGATTTGGCGCCCATACGGTCAAGCGCTTGAAGCGTGGCAGCATCAAGTCGGAACAAATCATCTAACGAACAGACAAGCCCCTCGTCTACGAGTTGCTCGATCAATTTGTCGCCCAAGCCCTCAATATCCATGGCCTTTCTTGAGGCAAAGTGCCGTATGGCCGCTTTCAACTGTGCACTGCAGGCCAGCCCTGCGCCACACCTTAGGACCGCCTCCCCCGCCTCTCTCGCCACACTGGCTCCACAGGCCGGGCAGGCCGTGGGAAAAACAATCAGCTCTCGCACTATCGCGGTGGGCGCCTCTTCTCCCTCAGGTATCACCGATACGACCTGGGGAATCACATCGCCGGCACGCCGAACAACGACCCGGTCACCCAGTCTCAGCCCCAGCCTGCCAATCTCGTCAGCATTGTGAAGCGTCGCATTACTGACGGTGACGCCTGCCACAAAGACGGGCTCCAATCGAGCCACCGGCGTAATTGCGCCGGTCCTGCCCACTTGAAAATCGACCCCGAGTAGCCTGGTGCTCACTTCCTGAGCGGGAAACTTGCGCGCGATCGCCCAGCGTGGCGCGCGTGATACAAAGCCCAGACGCTCTTGCAGCGCCAGGTCATTCACCTTGAAAACGATACCGTCAATATCAAAAGGCAAACCATCCCTGAGGCCCGCCAGCCGGTTGAAGTAGTTCTCGCATGCCGCGACGCCACTGACGGTCTCGAGGTACTCAGATATGGGCAGACCCCAATGCGCCAAGGCAGCCAACACCGCGCTATGGGTCGCGGGCAGTTCCCCTTCCACAACACCGACCGAGTAAGCGGTAAACGAAAGGGGGCGCCTTGCCGCCACCCTGGAGTCAAGCTGTCGCAAGCTACCGGCTGCGGCATTTCTTGGGTTTGCGAAAATCTTATCGCCGGTCTCGCGAGCGCGTACGTTCATTTTCTCAAACGCCAGACGCGGAATCACAATTTCACCACGCACCTCAAGATACGCGGGAATCGCGTCACCTGTCAGTCGCAAGGGCACATTGGCGATGGTTCGCACATTTTTCGTGACATCCTCTCCTGAAGTTCCGTCACCCCGTGTAGCGGCCTGCACCAGTTCACCCGCCTGATAAGCGATACTCACCGCAACGCCATCCAGTTTCGGCTCGCAACAGTACTCCACCGTGTCGACCTGGAGCCGCTCCGTCACTCTCCGGTCAAAATCGGCAAGCTCGTCTTCGGAGAATGCGTTATCCAAAGACAACATCGGCAACCGATGGGTCACCGTTTGAAAGGCGGTCAGCGGCGCGGAGCCAACGCGTTGCGTCGGTGAGTCGGGGGTGGCCCATTGTGGATGCGCCGCCTCCAGTTCCATCAGACGTCTCATCGCCGCATCGTAGTCGACGTCTGGCACTTCCGGTTCGTCCCGCTCGAAGTACGCCGCAGACCATCGCAGTAGCGACGCTCTCAAGCGTAATATTTCCTGCTCAGGGGAACTCATCGCGAATTCAGGTCCGTCGAACGAGCAAGCGTCTCTCCAACTCCCGGATCTGCTGGCGCATGTGTTCCAAGCTTGAGCGCGTGACGACGCTCCGCTTCTCGTCCTGAATATCACCATCGAGGGCTTTTGCTATGACTTTCGTCGTCTCGTACATATAGTCAAAGGCTTTCAGCATGTCGCTGGGGCCCGGCAACGTGACGAAAAACATCAGGCCACGGGTTTGTAGCGGCTCCATGTTGTCAATATCGAACACCCCCGGCTTCATCATGTTGGCGACGCTAAACTCTATCGGACCTCGACCAGACGCCCGCTCATGCCGGTGAAAAAAATCCATATCGCCAAAACGGAGATCACAGGCCAGCAAGGCCTCCAGAATGTCCATACCGGCAAAACCTTCCTCTGATCGAGCAACAACATAGAGGATAAAAACGTGCGTGTTGGCACCTCTTGGCAGCCGCCCCTGCTCAACAGAATCTTCCTCCGACAGCGCCTCGGGCTCCATCGAGTCCAGCCAATCCACCGTTCCCGGCGCACTGTCATCACCCACTGATTTTGCTGGGAGATCCGACGGTGGCTTCACCGTTCGCCTTCGTGATGGGCGCGGCGATGCCGCCGCCTCATCCGCGTCCGGAAAATCGTCTACATCGACGTCTGGCTCGGCATCTGCGCCGGGCGCACCAGAGGCGCCACCCGCTTGCTCGATCTCATCACGCTCGACTGCGACGTCTATAGGATCAGGCGCTGAGATAAAGTCGCGATCCTCACCTCCGGCTTCAATAGCCTGCCCCTCAGCGCCCACAGATAGGTCTGACGCCTCGTCACCACCGACATCGGCTTTCTCCGATCGATTACCGGGCTCGAGGTCATCGATATCATCGCCACCGAGATCATCCCGGCGAACAATCCGAGCACCACCGTTGGGCAATTCCGTCAATAAATTAAAAGCATCGTCGTCATCTGAAACAGATCTGGAACGTTCGATACGCGCGTTCAGTCGAATCTCTGCATGCCGCTCTCTCCAGAAGCGCCGCGCTGCGTCCACAAGGACTGCGGCGATCATGACGCCACCGATAATCACCATCCAATCCCGAATCGATAGCTGTTCCATACTCCGAACCCCTAACTCGCTGCGAGCATTGCGGCTTCTTCTACGTCGACGCTAACAAGACGGGATACACCCGGCTCTTGCATGGTCACACCCATCAATTGGTCAGCCGCCTCCATTGTGATCTTGTTATGCGTGATGAAGACAAATTGCACCTTTTCGGCCATTTCCCGCACCAATCGGGCATACCGACCTACATTGGCGTCATCCAGCGGCGCATCGACCTCGTCCAGCATGCAAAACGGCGCGGGGTTGAGCTGAAAGATGGAAAAAACCAGCGCGATCGCGGTCATGGCCTTCTCTCCCCCGGAGAGTAAATGAATGGTTGAGTTTTTCTTCCCCGGAGGTCTTGCGAAGATGGCGACACCCGTATCCAACAGATCATCGCCCGTCATCTCGAGAGACGCCGTGCCGCCACCGAATACTCGCGGAAATAGTTCCGCAAATCCTGCGTTGATTTGATCAAAGGTATCTTTGAACCGCTGGCGCGTCTCTTTATCAATTTTGCGAATAGCCGATTTCAGCGTCTCCAGCGCGGCCTCGAGATCATCGTTCTGAGCATCGAGATAGTGCTTTCTTTCGGCCGCCTTCGCGTGTTCATCAATGGCGGCCAGATTGATGGGACCAAGACGGTTAATGCGGTTGGCAGCTCTTTCAACTTTAACGAGCCATTCCGCTTCGTCTGCCTCCTCTGGTAGCGCCGACACCACTTCCTGCACTACCGCCTCTCGTTTAACGATTTCATCCTCCAGAGTCTGAAGCCGAACGGCACTCTGCGCCTCCTCAAGACGCAACTGCTCCATTTCACCCTGTACTGCGTTTACCGATTGTTCCTGAGCCGAACGCTGACTCTCAAGCTCGCGCAACTTGGCATCGACCTCAGCCGCCAGCGTGCGCTGGCTGTTGAGTTCAGCCTCGGCTGCTATACGCTGCTCAAGCAGCTGCGACAGCTTGGCTTTATCCTCTGCGTCCGGGTCTCCCCCCGACGGCAAGGTGTCGTGAAGTTCAGTTTCACGAGACTCGAGCGTTTTGAGCTGCTGCTCCATCCGAGAGATGCTCTCCCTCAGCGTATCGGCCTGCGTAGACAAACTCTGTCCTTGTAACTCACTCCGCATCAGCTCATCAGCCGCCGTGCGGGATATCTCTCGCTGACTGGCTTGCGCGGCCGTAAGCCGCTCACGTTCGCTTTGTAAGCGCTCTCTCTCCGCGCGATCCAGTTCCATTTGATCCAGCGCATCAGAGAGTTGCGTGCGCGCATCTGCAAGATGCGCTTGTTCCAGCTCATACTGGCGCTGACTTTCGGCGATATCCTCCTCCAACTGCCTGAAGCGTTGGGCCTGCTGCTCCTGCTTGGTAGCCGCCGCTCTTTGATCCGCCATCCACTCCGCTCGCTCACTGACCCTCGCCTGCAATGCTTGTTGCGCTCGCGCCA
>Ga0181587_10001441_pt1 | contig 19880 bp, 2 predicted proteins | sample 071ome_27_FD_132463 | JGI IMG/M metagenome (GOLD analysis project Ga0181587, IMG submission 132463) | Coastal salt marsh microbial communities from the Groves Creek Marsh, Skidaway Island, Georgia - 071409AT metaG (megahit assembly) | ecosystem: Environmental > Aquatic > Marine > Intertidal zone...
AGGTATCGGCGCCAGCGCTTCCAATTATATTTTCAATATTCTGAAGTAGGTCACTGCCAGCTGATGTACCCGATGCGGAACCCGTCTCAAGGTCAACGTCTACACCGTCGCTAAAATCACTAAAGCGCACGGTATCATTGCCCGAGCCGCCATCGATCGTGTCGTTACCACGCCCCCCCGAAATAACGTCGTCGCCACCATAACCATAGATAACATCGTTGAAACGGCTGCCGCCGATCTCGTCTGCACCTTCGGTGCCAATAATGATTGTATTTGTTGAACTGCTACTTGCGTCGAGGCTACTCGCCAACTGGAACCGCTCGGTGGCAGATACGATGCCATCTTTGTTGGCATCAAATTGGACGATATCTACAGCATCCGTAGTTTGATTGAGAACAGTTACAGACTGGAATTCGGCTCCATCCGGTTCATTGGTGAAAATGAACTGGAGATCATTATTGAAGTCGCCGCCGTCGGCATTCACATACTGTATGGTGCTAACGTACTGACCATCAGAAAACGAGAGTTTGTCTATGCCTCCACCGGCAACGACAATGTCTGTACCGTCCGAGACTACAAATGTGTCATTGCCGAGGCCGCCAAAAAGATTGTCGTCTCCTGCGCCGCCATCAAGAGTGTCATCGCCTTTGCCGCCATAAATCGTATCACTGCCCTCACCGCCATAAATAACATCATCATTTTCTGTTGCAGCCAAAACTACCAGATCAGCGTTTTTCTGCACCACCTCAGTTCCGTCGGAAACACTGTAGACAAACGAGAATGTTTGGCTGGCCCCCGCATCCAAGAAATCCGAAGCAGCGGAATAGGTGTAAGTGCCATTGGGCAAAATCGAGAGCGTCCCTGAAGACGGCGCCGTCACCAACTCAAACGTTAGTTCGTCGCCATCAACGTCGCTGCCCCGGAGCGTTCCACTTACGACGGCATCTTCAATGCCCAAGATTTTCGATGTTTTTGCCTCGGGAGCGTCATTGACTGCCCTGACATCAATGCTGACGGCAGCCGTAGACTGATTTCCGTCTTCATCTTCAACAGTGTAGGTGAACGTATCCAAACCATTGAAGTTGAGATTACCGGAACTTGGCCCGTAGGAGAGTGAAATAATATTGTCGTCGGCGTCTTTGGTAGCAACAAGGCTTCCAAACTTCGCGGCTGTGATTGATACAACTTTTAAAGTGGCAGCACTTTGTTGGAAGTCGAAGTCATTAGCCAACAATGTGCTTACATTGATAGTGAAACTTTCCCCCTCATCAACTGACGCCGCATCGCCAACGAGAATGGGCTTCACATCCCCAACACTGATCCTGGCATCAGAAAATTCAAGGGTCTCAATACCGGTCAGCGTATCTGTTCCATCGGCACCAGAATTGTTGTGGCTAACTGCAATTGAACCGTTCAGGTTCGTCGTGATGGTATAGGCGTTGAACGCCCCGCTGAAGGCGGCGGCATCATCCCCAATGCCCCCAAAAATTGTATCGTCGCCCGCTCCACCCACAATGTAGTCATCGCCAGCCTGGCCGCGAATTGTATCATTGCCCGCAAATCCACTAATTATATCATTTCCGGTTGAGCCACTCAGGGCTGCATCGTTTCCAGACGTCCCCGCTAATCGATTAACGACTCCCAATACTACCAACTGATCGGCAAAAATTAGTTTCTCTATACCTGTGAGCTCATCGATACCTTCGGCACCAGTTTTATCGAAGACGATAGTCGTGCCACTTGCCTGAGTGAGCACGGCATAGTTACTTCTCAAACCACTGTAAATTGCTGTGTCGGCGCCATAACCGCCAACCAACACATCATCGCCGGCCCCACCCACCAGTTGGTCATCACCCGCCTGGCCTTCTAGGAGATCGTTGCCACGCATTCCCCAAAGAATGTTGTCTGCAGAGTTACCAGATAGCCTATCGTCTCCATCACCACCGAATACGTTTTCAATTTCGGTGTTTGCATCGATGATCATGGACAAGTCACCGATCAGACTTACGGAGCTTGGGGTCAAATCAACATTAACAGCATCGGTCATTGCCACGAAATTAAGTGTATCAGAACCCGCCAGGTCCGTGATGGTATTGCGAGCCGCGTCGGTGCCCAGTGTGTTCCAGTCATCCGTAAAAATGTAAGTGGTATCGTTGTCAGCGACATCGCCAAGCAAACTTATTGACCAGCTATTTAGAGTTCCTACATCACCAGTTTCGGCATCAGTGACTGTGATTGTCCAATCTCCCGTTGAGATTTCTCCCCAGAATTGAACACTATCAAATGTGAAATCGAGAGAGCCGGAACCCTCGTACTGGCCTGATAACGGGCGATTGAGCAACGTGCTGGTCGTGCCACTTGGCGACGTAATCTCAATCAACAAGTCACCGATGAACTCGTGATTGAGCTGCACGCTGACCTCGACATGGTCGATCTCTAATGCATCTCCCGACAAGGTAATCGTGTCCGATATACTGCCGCCGTCGGTAATAGCAGCGTTAAGATCAACAACCTGGTGGGACGCTGTTACAAGATTGTCGTAGGTTGACTGCTTGGACCAAGTCTCAGCGAGCCGCACGGCAGCGTGCGCATCCACGATGCCAAAGCCGTACTGATCCGTGAAGGTAAGTCCACCTCCATTAGCGTTCGCGGCAGCATTTACTGACCACGTATTTCCAGTGGGATTAGCCGCGGAATATGCGAGGATTTCCTGGACGTCCCTGAAGCCGAGGTCAGGATTAGCCTCGAGCATTAGGGCGGCAACGCCTGACACGATGGGAGCAGCTGCCGATGTACCAGTAAAGCCGTCGAAATAATCTCCAACCGAGAAACCACCCGCGCCCACCAAGTCGGTAGTCAGTAAGTTTTCACCAGGAGCCGAGAGTAGAATGGAAGAGCCCGATGACGTAAACGACGACGCATTGCCAAAAAGACCAACAGAGCCGACAGAGATGGTTTCATATGTACTTGAGAAACTATGGTAGTTACTGCTGTCACCGCTTTCACCATAGTTACCCGCAGCAAAGACGATGACGGTTCCTAAGCCCTCGCGCCCGGTATCAACGGCATTTGTAATCGCCTCAAAAAATTCTGCAGACTTTAGCTCGTTCTTGTTGTCGGTGAATAAGTCACCGTAGGTCCAACTGTTATTAACCACATCGACATTGCTCATCATCTGCAATGCCGCTTCGGTCTGGCTCGCACTGGCCTCAAACCCAAAGCCCATACGGAACATTGCAAGGGAAGCACCATGGGCTACGCCGACGATGTCTCCACCGCCAAGCGAGCCCGCCATGACCCCCGCCACCGCCGTACCATGGAAGTCATCAAGACGATCAGATGCCGGATCATCCGAACCCAAGCCAAGAACGTCACTCAGGGCATCGTAGTCTATCTCCGTATTGTAATTTGTAACGATATCCGGATGTTCATAATCTATGCCATCGTCAATGATCCCAAGAGTAACGCCCAGACCGGAATACTCGTCCCATACACTCTCAATATTGATATCGACGCCGCCCAAATCGGCGTTGGGATTGCTGAGGTGCCATTGGCTGCCATAACCGCCATCAGTCGGAACCATGGATGCCGATAGCCCAGACGCCGCATCGTCCAAGAAAAAGCCCCGGATGGACTTATCTGAGAGTATCGTGATGTTGCCCCATTCAGCTTCGGAAAGGCCGAGCCATTCCAAAGATTGTGAGAGGGCCAAACCAGTTTGACTGCCACCGCCTTGTGAACCGGTAGTGTGAGCATCGCCATAAATAACGTCGTCGCCAGCGCCACCACGAAGAGTATCTGACCCATCACCACCTATCACTAGGTCATCGCCATCACCCGCATCTATAACGTCGCCCGAACCGCCACCGTCTAAGGTATTGGCGCCAGCATCACCAGTGATAGTGTCCTCGAAGTCGCTACCGGACACGTTTTCGACATTTGTGATTGTGTCGGTGTCGGTCCCCGACACGACCCTTCCAGCGGCAAGATCAACTGTGGCACCGGCATCGAGAGCAAACAGGCTAAGCGTATCTGTACCGTCTCCACCATCGATAACATCACTGCCCGCATCTACCAGAATTATATCGTCACCAGCACCAGCGTCGATAGTATCTTCGCCAGCACCACTAGCTATCAGATCATTGTTAGCGCTTCCGGTTAACGTATCATCGCCCGTGCCACCGACCACGAGCACGTTGCCGTCCAGGGTGCTGGCATCTCCAGAGGTATTGATCGAAAACACCTCCGATACGGCATCTATTTGACCATCGCCATCGAGGTCCATTTTAATTGAGCTAAGCGCTGCATTAGCTTGATCACGAATAGTGATTGAGACGCTGTCCACAGACGCCTCTTCGTCCGATGAGTCCACATAATCTGTGGTGAGTATTAAGTCATCACCGCTCACCGTCGCCGAGATGAAGTCGAAGTCAGGGCTCAGAACCAGTTGATCATCACCACCACCCGTCGAAATCGTAACTCCACCAGTACCGGGGCCGATAAGTTCGATCCGATCGTCTTCTGCACCGCCAATTACAACTTCCGTATTTTTGACAGCAATTTCATTGTTTTCAGCGCCATCAAGGGTCAATGTATCGGCCCCAACGCCACCATCGAAGGTGTCTCCTGCGATGGTTCGGCCACTGACCGTCAGCGCGTCATCACCCGACGTGCCCCTAATAATCTCGCGTATAACCGCATCCAAAGTAAGCGTTTCAACTCCTCCAGAGAGGTTGATCTCGCCCTCCGGAAGGGTGCCCGTTACCTCCACGATTGCGGTGGCCTCGCTCCTCGCTCCCTGCGGATCAATCACGGTGTAACGGAATGTGTCTATTAGAGACTGACTATTCCCCAAACTTTGGAATGCAGCCGATGTTGTAGGGTCATAGGTAAAGGTGCCGTCTGCTGCGACTGCGACCGTAACCCCCTGAGTGCTGATTAAATCTCCTGCCACGACCTCCAATCTGGTAACGTCGCTGGCATCTGGATCAGTGTCATTTGCCAAAAGCCCCAAGGCCGATTGGCTCACATTCAAAGCGCTTCCCTTAAAAGCTGAATATTTTTCCGCTTTTGCTAAAGGCGCATCATTTGTTCCCACTACGATCATCGTTATCGTAGCTTCATTAGAAATCGCACCAGCGGTGTCTCGAATGGTGTAAGTCACTGTGTCAGTCGTGGTCTCGCCGACACCAAGATACTGGAAGGCCTCTACGCCTGAAGGGTCGTAAACGACCTCACCCGCGACGATTGAGACGGTTGCTCCTTTAGACGAGATCGCAGAATTTATAATAAGTGTATTAACCGTATCAGCGAGGTCGGCATCCGTATCATTTGCCAACACGTCCACCGACACGGCACCGCCATCTTCTATAACCTCCACTGTCCCTGTTTCCGACACTGCATTTGGCCGGTCATTGGCTCCGCTTACTGTTACGTTCACTTGAGTTGTGGTTATACCAGCGTGAGAATTTTCCGTTGCTGCATCAAGAGCCTTATATACAAATGTATCGACAACTTTATCACCCGTTGTCATCTGCTCAAAATCACTGACCGTATCGGGGTCGTATCCCACTACGGTGGTTCGCACTACCGACGCAGATGCATCGTCGTAATCGCCACTGGCAACGTTTGTTCCAGAGGCAGTCGTCGAGAAGGTCGTTGTCGAACTCTTCGCGCTAATCAATAGAATACCGTTTGCAGGACCACTCGAAGCGGTCAGCAAAGACGATAAATTTTCATGGGTATTGATGAGTTCAATAAGAGCTTTCTCGACGTCTGTAATCTGTGTGTCAGCCGCTGTCGTCGTGTAGGATATCGTTGTTGAAGTGCCATCTATTGTGACCGTGATTGCGTAGCTGTCACCCGCTTCCAGTGTTCCTGACAGGGTAATGCGATCAGCGGCAACGCTTGTTAGTGTTGCTCCCTGCTCCGAGACCATCTCGGGCATATAAAGAATAAGACTGTCCCCCGCATCCGCGTCGCGGTCATTATAAAAAAGGTCAATCAGAACGACGTCGCCGTTCTCTCGCGCTCTCGCTACGTCTGCTGCGGCAACAGGAATATCGTTTTCACCAGTGATCGTGACAGTGACCTTAGCCTCAGTGAAATTCGTTCCATCGGTCACCGCATATGTGAATGTATCGGTCAATTGCTGACCAACTGCCAAGCTCTCAAGTGTTGAGGCGGAGGCATGATAGGTGATCGAGCCATCCTCATTTAATAATGTGGTTCCATAGTCGCCGGCTGTAGGGGTAAGAACTGTAAGTGGGTCGTCGTCTTTATCGCTGTCATTGGCCAGAACGTCGATTGTGACCATCCCCCCCTCGGTTACGACCGAAGTGTCATCACCCGCGACTGGAGGACCCTCAACACCAAGAACCGTGAGATTAATCTGGCCTACGGCCTCGCCACCGACAGCATCCTCAACTGTATAGGAAATAGTTTGTACCGGCGCAGAGGCATTCTTGGCTAAGTCAACAAACAGTGCGTGACTGGGGTCAGGTGTAATCGTGATTGTCCCATCAGCATTCTGGATCGCCGTAACGGCACCAGCGGCGCCGTTAAATGAGACACTGTTGAGCTTCAGAGAAATATCCTGCCCCTCAATGTCACTGTCATTATCCAGCACGCGTAGTGTGACAGATCGGTTTGCGGCAAGAGTGACAGCTTCGTCGACCACATTGGGCGCATCATTTACAGAGGCAATATTCACGGATACGGTTTTTCGTGTGGCCACGCCTTTTTCGTCGGCAACCCGGAAGATAAAAGTGTCAACACCATAGAAATCGGCGTCAGGCGTATAAGAAAATGTGCCGTTAGGGCTTATGGTTAGCGTTCCATTACTAGGACTACCACCAGCCGCTTCAGAAAAACGTAACTTAGAAGCTGCATCAGGATCAGACGCATAATTTGAGAGATCCCCGGTTACAGCCCCCCCATCCTCCGTGCCATCAAAAGAAACTGCACTGGATGTAACCACCGGAGCATCATTGACACCCTGCACTCTCAGCGTGAGGCTAGTCTCTGAGATCTCGCCACTCGGATCTTTGACTTTATAAGTAAGCGTCTTGGTCTCGATTTGACCGGCTGCGAGCGCTTTATACCAGGTTGTCTCCGGCAGAAAGTTGATTCGTCCGGTGATCGGATTAATGACGACTTTGCTGCCCGTAACCAATCCCGTTAACGTCGTCTGGCCGGAGATTGCAGCAGTCACACCTTCAAATGTGACTTCTGAAATTGTGAGCGCATCACCGTCAATGTCGGTATCGTTGCTTAGGACCCTAACTGACGTTCCAGTTTCGGAGACCACCGTGCCAAAATCGGCAACCGCCGTGGGCCTATCATTGACTGCAGAGACCTCTATGCGCACTGAAGCTGAACTGTAACTCGGCACCTCTGCATCATTGGCAATCGTATAGGTGAAGGTATCGCTGCCATTATAGTTTGCGTTTGGAGTGTAGCGAACGCTGCCGTTTGAAACTTCTGTAGCCACTGCGATCTTGGCATCAGCCTCAGTGACAGTGAACGGTCGTCCCGATTGGAGGGCCGTTAAACGGACAACGCCATTACCGGATGATGACGCGACCACGAGGGCGTTTAAATCAGTATCATTGTTTATGATTTGAATGACTTTTAGCGCTACAGAACCTGCATTTTCGCCACTCAGGGAGTTGTAAAAGACCTCGTGACCATTAACAGAGAACGTGTATTCGCCCGTCCCACTGAAGGACAAAAGTTCTTTTTGAGCAAGAATTTCGACCCGACCATTGGTGGCGGCACCAACTGACAAAAGCGTAGCGCCAACAAGGGGTTCTCCATCTGCACGGGTATCGTTACTTAGTAAATTGACAACGACAGAAGTGTCCTCGTCTATTGCATTACTGTCCTCGAGCACATCATCCTCTGCGACAGGACGCGCGTTGGCGAGCTCTTGGGCGATCCGCAAAGCCTCTTCCTGAATGGTCTTCGCCAAACTTTTTTCAAATTGCGATTGCCCCGCCGATGCCTGGGCTGCAGCACTGTCAGAGTAAATCGCCTGAGCTCGAGCCAAATCTGCCTGACTCTGAGTAGAACTAACAAGCGACTGCGAGCTTTGTGCAGCATTACTAGCGCTACCCAACACGGCTTTGATTGCCGCATTATCGTCAGTAGCTGACATCGCATCCTCAGCTGCCACAACTACTGCCGTAAAACTCTCCGCCGCATGCGCATTTGCGACGACAAGATCAACCGCATCACCAATGGCGCCCGTGACATCTGCCAAAGCTGACAGGCTAGTTTCAAAGCCCCTGAGGGCCGACTCAATGCCAGTCGCACTCACTTTAATGCTGGAGTTAGCTCCAGCGTCAGCTGCGGTGGCCGTTACCGAGATTGATACTGATGAAGCTGGCGCAGTCAAAATGAGCTCATTGCCAGAGAATGCCGCTGAGGCGGTGACAGAAATGCCACTGGAGGCCTCTACAGCAGAAACAATCTTATCGCGAACGACGGACCACGGTGACGAAGCTGAAGCGCTAGCAGAAACATCGTCAGTGGTGACGGTGTATGTAACTTCTGTGGCGTTAATCGTCAGTTTGAAAACATCGCCAGCGTCAACTCCGCCGCTTAGTAAGACAGAAAATTCTTGGGATGTGGTGTTAATCAAGGTTGATGTTTTTGTCACCACATTCGACAAAGCGCTAGATACAGAGCTAGCCGCGATTGTCTCGTCGCCACTAAGTTTTTGACCAATCATTTCTGCAGCGGCATCAACTGCCCGCTGCAGATCGTACATTGGCAGTAAAAACTCTGGCACATTAGTAAGGTCTGTCGGCGGAGCGTCACGGTCTCCGCGAACATATTCTTCAATACCGATTATGGTAGCTTCTTCCGCACCATCTGAGATCGATTTGCCCCTGTAGAAAGCATATGCCTCATCAATCGTAGTCTTAGCTGCCCCAATCGCTTCACCCGCGTTTGTAAACGCATCGCCAGCCGCATCGAGCGCATCTCTCTCGGATCCCTCAATAGCATTTTGCGCACCAAGAACCGCCTGCTTTGCTTCATTTATTGCAGCCTCGTTAGCTGCAGCACGCTTGGCAGCAAACTCCTCAACGCCAGCAGAGGCCACCTCTAACTGTGCATTGGCATTGGCATATGAACCGTTTGCAGACACGGAAGACTGATTTGCAGTACTGAAGTTGAGGACCGCGTCTGCAATAAAATCTCGCGCATCAGAAAGCAGCGCTCTAGCCATACTGTTTACATTTGGATCAGCACTTAACTCGTTGACTGCCGCAAGCACCGCTACTTGAGCATCGGCAACCGAGCCTGGCTGAGTCGAAATGTATCCGTCATCAACGATGCTTTGAACAGCATTCAGCAAGATATTTTTGGTTGCCAGAGCGATTTCGTCAGAGATTCCCGATGCCTGATGAGCCTCGATCACTGCCAACTCAAGCGCCGCCTTTGCACCAACGCTCTCAATGGCGGCCAGCCCCTTATCCCCGGCCGCGAAATCATAAAGAATTTCGAGAGCACCAATTGCTGTCTCAGCCTGCACCTTTGCCAACTTTGCAGCGGTATCGGCTGCAGCCATGGCTTCGGCGGCGGAGAATGAGAAAACATTGGTGGTGTCAATGCCTCCGGAGATCGCAACAGTGGAATGAAAAGAGGTATCAGCGCTACTTGAGCGTAAAATTATAAATTGGTCCGCGCTACCAGTCGAAGCTGTGACAAGCTGATTACCATCACTGTCGCGCGCGGCATTAATTGCCGAAACTGCTGCCTCTTGTAACGCAGCCGCATTCATACCGCTGGTGACAGTCACCGACACATCGAGGGAGGTTTGGCCACTACTTAGTGTTAGGGTGATCGCATCGCCGACTTCAAGATCGCCGGTGATAGATAAAACCTCAATATCAACTGTGGCTGTCTCAAGAGCAGCGGCTATATCGAAAGCCTTCGCGGAAATTTGTGCCGCACCAAGGTTTGCTTGGGCCTCAGCAGCCTGAGCAACTGCCGTATCCTTGTACTCTTTGATATCAGCGAGCGCAGAAGCGGCCAACTCATCCGAGCCTTCTAGGTTCGCTACGGCTGTGACAACTTTAATGGAATTGTTGCCGCTGCCAGCCGTTGCCCCCGAAGAAGCGAACCCCGTTCCCGCGGCAGCGGCCGTCAAAACTATAGAACCATTACTCTCGCCAACTGTCGCGGATGCTACCGATGTAAGCGTCGCATCTGAATTGATACCAGCAACCAGTGCATCTCGGATGTCGACGATTGTCTCACCCGCAGAAACCGTATGCACGACCGTGACGCCATCAATGGTGATAGCAAATACGTCACCTGAAGCTGGGCTCCCCGCCAACGTAATATTATCTACCTGGGCCACCTGCGTGCTGCCGCTCGAATTGTTAACGGTAGTAGCGACAACGGCAGAGTTCTGATTGCCAAAACCCGCACCATCAGATGCTAGAGCCGTTGTACTAAATGCTACCCCCGGGAAATTCGAGGTCAGTTGAATTTCCCCAGCATTCAACCCCGCAGATGCGGTCACATCTATCGCCGCGGCGGATTGGTTAATAGCTTCGACTAGCCCGTCACGTGTCCCAGCAAGTGTTATGCCATTGGTGATGTGGGCATCCGTTAGCGTGAAGGTAACTGAGTTACCAGATACGATAATCGTGTAAGCATCCCCAGCCTCAAGTGCCCCTGTGAATCCAAGCGTTACCGTATCAACTTGAGCGACACCGCCTGCGGTTGCGGCGGCGGAAGCCGCAGCGTCTGCAGCTGATTGGGCATCCGTTCTAGCAGCAGATGCGCTTGGGCTTGTCGCCAAGGCGGCCGACGCTGCTGCAGCCTGTGCGACCGCCACGGCCGAGGCTTCCCGCGTATTCCCAGCTAAAGCTGCAGCATTCTCCGCCGCAAGGCGAACGACCTGAGAAGAACTGCCAGAAGAAATAGAGATCGCATCAGCTTGGTTTTTCGCCTCAAGAGCAGATGTAACCGCCGCTTCTGCGAGCACCCTCGCCCCTCGCGCAGCCAGGAACGCGTTTTCTGCGGCGACCTCATTTACTCCTTCAGCCGAAGCCTCCGCGATAGCCGATTGAGCGGCAGCTTCGGCCGAAGCAGTTTGAGCAGATGCGGCGGCACCCTCGGCATCTTGGAGCGCAGAGATTGATTTTATAAGTGCATTTTGCGCACGCGCATTTGCCTGCTCAACTGCCGAATAAGCCTCTGGATCGATTGATTGAGCGGAGGCTACTGACGCAAGCGCAGCAGCAGCCGAGGCGGCTTCTACCACAGTGACGGCGTGCACAACGCGTGCCTCTGAGAGCGTAGCGGCGGCAGCATTGGCAGCGATATCTGCCGCGGCAGCAGACTTTTCGGCAGCCTCAGCGGCAGCCCCGGTGGCGCGCACGTCTGAGAGACGACTTTGCGCAGCAATTTCCGATGATAATGCATCCGCCTTGGCAGCTAACGCCTGATTGTAGGCCGCAGTTGCGGATGCTTTAGCGGAGAGCAAATCCTCTGTGGCCGCCTCAACGCGCGCGGCTTCCCTGGCGGCTGCACCGGCCTTTGCAGATACAGCGACGGTATAGTTCTTCGCCGCGACAAGATTGTTGGCCTCAGTAGCGAGTGCAACCTGAAGGGCAGATTCTGCTGCCGCCTCAATGGATGCAACCGCCGCTAATTGGGATGCATCTGCATCTGATTGTGCCGTCAAAAGCGCATCCGGCGCAGCCACGCCATCGGGCGGGTTATCAAGCTGATGAACGGCATTGGCAGCAGCTTTGATCAGAGAGATTGGCTCGCTCAGCGCCACAGCTTTTTCTGTAGCTGTGGCTTCCGAGTTATCAAACAATTCTCTAAGCGCTTCCGCTTTAGCATCCGTGAAAGGAGCAAGCGAAATACCTAGCTTACTCTGGATTTGTAGCAGCATGCCCTCGTCTAGATCACCAAGCGCCTGAGCTGCAAAAATAATCGCGTCTAATGCGGCATCTGTTGCGGCTTCGGCCGCATTCATGGCCGCTTGCGCAAGACCCGTAGCCGAGTCAATTTCAGTTTCCGCATCGGTATCGCCGGCGTCGAGCAGGTCTGCCGCCACGCTAGCGCTCTCAGCCGCCGTTTTGGCGACATCTACCGCAACCGCAACTTCGGCAGATTTAGTTTCTGCAGTTTCAACTGCAGCCGAGAGGGCATCAAAGATTGTCGCAATAGCATTATCAGCCCTTGCTTGTGCAGCCCCCTGCGCTCCGGTCTCAAATGATGTTGCAAACCCTGACCGTGCCGCCGCTTCGGCAGCGACACGAGAAGCAGCTGCCGCTGCGTCGGCAGCACTTGTTGCCGTGGACTGAGCAAGAAACCGTGCCGCAATTGCCGCGTCGAGGGCTGCCTGAGCCGCTGATACTGAACCTTCGGCATCATCCTCTGCGACTTGCGCTTGTGCCAATGCGGACTTCCAGATGGTCTCAATGGCACTGTCAGTATCTTTGCCGTCGTCGGCGGCGGCAAGTTTTGCTGTGACCTCCGAAACTGCGCGTTGTCGGGCGACTAAAACTGCCTGTGCTGAAGCCAAGTCAATACTCGGCTGCACCACTGCATCTGTTGCAGCACTCAAAGCCTGAGTTGCCAACTGAGCCGCGACATTAGCCTTACCTGCATTGCCCGCCGCTATAGATGCAGCATTGACTGCAGAAATTCGATCGGCGGTCGCAGTACCCGCAACCCAGCCGTCAGCTGCTATCGTGGAATTAGCAGCAATTTGATAGGACGCGGATGCAGCTCCGGCATCGGTTACGGCTTCAATGGCCGCACTAGCGGCCCGAGCGGCCTGAGCCAAGGCATTACTTCCAGCGCCCGCCGCAGCCTTAATTGCAGCGCTTGCGGCAGCTTGCGCCAAATCGGCCGCCTGCTGAGCTGCCTCGGCGGCCACCTTTGCGGTGTCGACGTCGACATCTTTTGCTGCCTGAATCGTGAGAGCTAATTTTTGCGATGCCTCCAGCGCCTTCGTTACAGCGGTGTTGGCTAATTCACGAGCGTTTGCCTCTGCAACATTATCCGCATCGACCTTGTCCTTAATCGTCTGATTGGCAATCAGCCGAGCGGCTTCTGCCGCTTCACTTTCGGCGGCGGCTGCATCGGCCGCAGCTTGTAAAGCGAATTCCTTCGCTTCCACCTCTGCTGCTTGAAGATCCTTGGCAGCTGTCGCATTTGTCGCCTTAGAAGACGCACTCTCCAGCAGAGCCTCGACCCGGCTCAGCGCTGTTGCCGACACACTGTCGAAGACGGAGGCCAAGCTAGCATTGATTTGAATGTTGGTGTCTCTGCCATTAGCCGAATTTAAGGCGGTGCCAAATGCTATCGACGCCTCTCTTGCCGCGGCAACAGCCATCAAATGGACTGCCTCAATGGTTTCTATCTCCAAAGAGGCAGACGCTGCATATGCGGCCACCACTGATGAATTAACTCGTGCGGAGTCCAAATCGAAAGTCGCATCACCAATGCTATCAAGGGCCTCAGCAGATTCGGCTGCGTCAGAAAATCCCACGATCAAGGCTTCGCTTCTAGCCGCCAACTGAAGTGCGCCGAGCGGTTCGATCGCCTCCAGCGCTGTTTGAACGGCAACTCCGCCAGCGCCGAAAACCTCGGCATCTACGTCTTGGGAGACCTCTAAGCCGTTGTCGGTCAGAGAAATTCTGATTGTAGCCTTGTGTGCAACAAGCCTTCCGTCAATTCCTTGGGACGCGTAAAAGAACGTGTCGGTAGTTTCACCCCCATTCTGAAGGTCAGTAAACTTGGAAGCATCCACGGCGTAACTGAGACCACCTGTCTCTAGCTGAGAGACGAAGCCCTTCAGTCCAGACGTAAAACCTGCAACCTTGGCTGCTGCGGCCATTGTTTCATCGAGCGCCTTAAGGACGGCTTCAGCCGCCCTCTCATCTTCTGCAGCACTCGTTGCCGCCGCCGCTGCAGCGGCAGCTTCCTGAGCGGTGGCCGTTTCAAATTCAAGAGCTGCGTCAGCCTCAGCATTCAACGCACTCTCAGCCATACCCTGCGCAATTTCCCGAGCTGAGTTGATCATCGCCTGAGCGATTGCAGCGGGATCAATAGCCTGCGCCTGAGGACCGAATTTTAGGCCTTGCAGCGTCGGGCCCGAGGTAGCCTCAATAGCATCGGCAAGATCTGCAAATGCATCCGCCTTCGCTTCAAACTTTTCTAGTGAGCTCAGACTGCTATTTGCTGCGGCAAGAAAATTTTCGGCAACAGCTAAAGCCGAAAGCGCCTCGATTGCAGAAGGATCGGACTTCGCGGCCGAACTCCCCTCTTCGATACCCAGCGTTCCCAAGATCAAATTGACAGAACCGCTCGCACCATCAAGAGCATCACTGACTGCCGACACGTATTCACGGACTAGACCGGGGGCCGCTTCTGTCCCCAGTAGGAAATCGACTTCGCCCTGAAGGCTCCGGGCCTGCGAAGCAGACAGCCCGGATGCGGATGTGTCTGCCGCAAGTTGCTTTGCTCCCTGCGCCGTTATGCCCTCTAAGCCAAATACCCTTGATCCATCATCAGTTTTTGTGACCGTGACTTCGATGGTGCCAACTGAAAAATCGTGGACCCCGTTGTGAATTGAATAGAAGATTGTATCTGTGTAGCTGTCTCCTACACCTATACTGTCCAGACTGCTTTGGTGGGCGGTGTAGGTAATTACGCCGGCATCACTAACCTCAACTCCACCATTTTCACCACCACCAGCACCAAAAGTTAACGCAGAGACCGCGCCCAGAGCATCGGCAGCATCTTCCAATGACAGTTCCAGACCAACATTGGCTTGGGCACGAGCAGCTGCTTGTCCGACAGACAATTCAGCAGTAATCGCTGCGAGATCCGCCGCCGCATTGGCAGCATCCGCCTTAAGGTCAATCGCAAGATCAAAGGCGCTGTCGTAACCAATTTGTTCAGCGAAAAGTTTTGCCTCGGCCGAGGCTAATTCGGACTGTGCATCGGTGGCAGCAGAAACTGCCGCATTGTAGCTCGCCTCAACCTTGGCGATTGCGCTCTCAAAGAGCCCCAAGAAATTCTCGGAAAATGTCTCTATCAGCTCCGCATTCTTAAACAACTGCTCTGCGAGTGTCGCCTGGCTCTCGAGGAGAGTATTGTCCGGATAAGCTGCAGATAGGGCGCCAGCGTAGATTGATACTTGTTCCGCCCCGACTACCCTCAACCCTGACAGACTAATCGTGGATACTGCGCTTCCCGTGTCATTGGTGTAGGAAACTGTATAGTCGCGGGTAGCAAAAACATCGGTGTAAGTTGCATCGTTATCATCAAGATTACCACTTTCTCCGTTCTGCGCGCTTACGGATGCAATGAAAGGTTGACCAGACACCTTCGGCAACAGGGAGATAGCTCCACCGCCCGTAACTGATGCCTGAAGGATATCCTTGATGTCATCATCAGCGTTTATTGCTCTGGCAAAAGCAGTGGCAACGCCATTTATATCCAGTCCAGAAGCAACATCATCAGCAGTGACAGTGTAACTCACTGGATAGCCATCGACGGTCAAACGATAGGTATCTCCAACCTCAATAGAACCGGAGATTTCAATCAACCCAGATTGCGTCGCGACGGTGATCGTGTCTACTACGCTCTCCCCCGCCGAGAGCGCGCCACTCAGATTTAACGTTACATTGCCATCTGTGACGATGGTGGTCCCCATTTGGCCATCGCTGGCACCATCCACTTTTGCTGCATTTATAGCGAGGTTCTCAAGGACACTCAGATCAGGATCAAGGGGGCCTAAATCAGCACCCTCTTCACCAGAAAAAATCTCTTTGAGATCTGTGCTTAGACGTGATTTTGCATCCGCCAGTGCCTCGGCGTAGGTCTCCTGTTTGGCTCGAGCCATGGCATCATCAACTAGTTTTCCAGCTAAATCCGCTCGAGCCTGAAGGAGTTTATTTGCTGCCACAACAAGTGCGGCATCTGCGGCAGTTGACGCGCCCGCAATCTGCACCGAGCCCGACGCCTCAATATCTGAGATCGAGACCGTCTCGACGAGGGCGCCATCGTTGGAGAGATCGGTGACAATTAAATCAGAAGCAACTGCAACAGTGCCGCCGTTATTTGATACGGTAACTGTTGCTTGTTTCGCATTCAAACTACCGTCTTCGCTTTTTTGAGCAAAAATAAATGTATCGTAATCGTAAGTTGTCGCTGCAGTACCAACTCCTGTTGCCGAAGCACTCGCGGTGAAGGATACGTCGTCTGCCAGAGTGGAGAGACCGATGTCATACTCTGCCTGATGGATCACGCCACTCGGAGACGTCCACGTTACGACTTGTGGAGAAAATTCAAGCGGTTCGTTTCTTCCTGACAATGTAAAATTGATATCGCCCGCACCCAGGCCTCGACCCGCGACGCCCAGCAGAGCCAGGGTCTCATTAGCGTTAACAGCATCTATGAGTTGCGCCCGAATGTCGGAGACAGAATATTCTGCCCCATCATCTTCCTCTGCCTCAAAGCTAACAGTTACTCCCCCTATGGTAATAGAAAATGCGTCCCCCTGGACGAAAGCTCCCGTCAGCGCGATCCGACAGATAGCGATAGCCTCGATGCTATTATTGAGGGCTGAAGAGGCATTAATGTCAGTCGCCAATTTCGACTGAGCAGTCGCCAAAGTGTCACCAGCAGATGCAGCAAAAGTCGCGGTAGTGTCATTCCCCTCAATCGATACAATGACTGAAAATGTATCATTCGCCACTAATGCATTGCTCGCAGACAACGAGACAAAACTTCCAACGAATTTGGATACGTCCGCCGTGTAGGTGATCGATCCATCCGCTGCAACGGCGACGCTACCCATATTGCCATCACTGGCCCCATCTGTTAGGGCCTCTTTCTTCTTAGAGAGAACCCCGGAGACATAGTCGAAGGCTAATTCCTGAGAACTATCTGCTGAAGATATCGCTGCCACGGCAGCTTCAACTGCTAATTCTGCCTCGGTAAATGCCTGATATGCTGCTAAAGTCTCCTCTGCTATGGATGCATCGACTTCTTCGACAATCGATTTGAAGTTGACGAGTTGCTCTGCCTCATCCTTGATCGCAGATGCCTCTTTTGCAGCCGTTAGAGCCTCCTCTGAACGCGCCCTCATTTCTGCTGCGGTTTTCGCCTGAATAGTCTCAGAAGCTTTTTCCGCCGAGACTTTTGCCTTTGCTATTGTTGCATCAGCCTTAGTCAGCGCATCTGACAGCGTGTCCGTCTTCTCTTCAGCCGGAAGGGCCGCGACCTGCTCTTTAGCTTTAGCAACCTTTTCCTGAACTGCGTCAACAACCGAAGAAATCTTGTCGACGCTCATTGTCGCCAGGTCTGCTCCTTCGGGGGCATCAGTAATTTTTGCGGCTTCTTCTGAGATTTTTTCATTAATTTTAGCCGAGAGCACCTCAACGACCATGCTCTCTGCTGCTACCAACTTGCCTGAACCAGAGGTTCCCTTGACCTTTGCGACAACTGCACTGACGACTTCGTCCATCGCCGCAACAGAGCCTTTAACGGCCACGTCTATTTTAGCAGCCGCCACCGCTGCCTCAGAGGCCGCTTCTTGAAGACTTTTTAGGAGCTCTTGGTTGATTTTTTTGCCCTGCGACAGACTACCTAGCATCGCAGCAGCTGATAGCATCACGCTTGAGGCCGTCGCCGCGATTGCGCTTGCGGCACCAAGCGCATCCAAAGGTGCCGTAATCGCTGCGCTAAGCGAATTAGCGGAAGCCTGATCAAGTCCGTAGGTCGTGCCTTTCGCAACCACCTCCGCTTCAACCGCCACTTTTTTTGTGGCTGCAGACTGCTCGGCCGCGCTTGCCTTCGTGGCAGCTCCTTGAACTGCCGATATAATAGCGACAAGAGGCGCGGCATCAGCACTTTGATCAGTGGTGAGAGCATCCAACCTAGGCGCCAACTCATCTAAGGCCTTTTGAATATTTTGCTGAGCCCGATCTTCCACCTGCCTCGAAAAACGATCGCCAAATCGGTTGAAAAGTTCATTTGCGTTCTTTAGGGCGTCCAATAAACGTGACTGTTCTAACTTGGCTCTATCAAGTTGATCGTTTATTGCCTGGATATCGTTTTGAGTGCTCTGGCCGAAATCAGATCCGGGCGCTGGCGGCTTAAATCCATCGGGACCCAAGGTGGTGCCATCGTCAGGAACGGGCTGCCCCTGGCCGCCCGTGCTCCCCGAGGGCGATATCGAGGGTTTTGCTGGATTGATTGATAGTACTGCGCCGTACTGTGCGGATAGCTGCTGGGCGGAGAGAATAACAGGTGCAGGAGGCGGCTGGTTGATGCTCGAAAGACCAACGGTCGCCCCAATTTGGTTTAGAACCACAGTTCCGCCGTTATTGGTTAGAACAACCTCACCAACCGCCCCATCGGGATCCTGCAAAAGAGAAAAAGAGTTTTCCTGCCCAGCACCCCCGATACTTCCCGCCAGGGTTGTTCCTCTGATGCCTATCGTTGCTACCGGTGTATTCAAAACCGCAGCGTCTGGATCAGATTTTGAGATTTGACCGCTGACGAAAGAGAAGGCCCCAGTGACCAGAGATACGGAGAGAGAATTATTATCTCCCCCTGCATCGTATACCATTTCGTCCAAGACCATCCGACCCGAGTCGCCCAGCGAGAAGGTTGACTGGTCAGCGAATTCGATCCCTACCGCACCTCCACTGCCTGTCTCAATCACATCGTTTTGGTATACAGGGTCGCCCTTTTTTAGGGAGACCCGCGTTCCATCAGCCCTCTCAGCCTCAACTTGCCCCTCTATTTCTACGACTGTACCAATCGGCTCGTTGGGTGACGCCTGTGCGTCGGCCTGTGCGGTTTGACCGGGTGCGATTGGGCCAGCAAGACGAGTCGCTAGGTGGCCCGTGAGCAAAATATCCCCGTCGATGTGTAGATCGGGAGCCGCTGCAACGGCAAAAAAATTCTGGACAATGATGACTTGTCCATCTTTGCCGACGATTATCAGATCGGAGCCTTGACGGTTGAACTTTGCAGTCAGGATCCAACTGCCATCGGTGATAAGCAAGTCCGACACGCCCGATGCGTCCAAAACGACGGGATCAGCGTATAAATTTTCTTCTTCCGACTGTGGGGGACGCCTTATCATCAGAGCCCTTGATGTTCCTGCATGGCCGCAACCAGAGAGAAGTCTGTAGCCCCGCCCTCCAATGAGAATTTTAGGATGACAGACAAACTTTTTTCCAACTTACGACTTTCCGAGCACAGATACCAGATTTTCCAAATACTGAATACCAAATTTAGCGATAGCATAAAGTGACCTGCGTCACACCTGGGACAGCGTCAAGGCGGCGACCGCGTGCCGCTACACGGACATCCGCTGGCAGGCGGCCTGCTCTATCTAAGTGGTCCAACATAAATGTTAGTGCATTTTCATTCCTGGGTCCATTGGTCCTCCGTAGAAAAAGTTGTCCCCCGTTATAGTTAGGAAAACGGAGGACCAGAAATGTCGAGAAAGCATCCGAAGCCGGAGGAGATTGTCAGTAAGTTGCGCCAAGTTGAGGTTCTTGTTGGCCAAGGCATGAAGCAGATTGACGCGATCGGTGAGATTGGGATCGTTGAGCAAACTTTTTACCGCTGTCGTAAGCAGTATGGCGGTATGGGAACGGACCAGGTGAAGGAGCTGAAGCGCCTTCAGAAAGAGAATGAGCGTTTGCGCCGCGCTGTTTCCGATTTGACCCTGGAGAAGTTGATTTTATCTGAGGCCGCACGGGGAAACTTCTAAGCCCCGCACGTCGTCGCCGTTGTGTCGACTTGGTTCGTGAGCAACTGGGTGTCTCTGAACGCCGTGCATGCCGTGTCCTTGGACAGCATCGCTCGAC
>Ga0181587_10001447_pt1 | contig 19850 bp, 17 predicted proteins | sample 071ome_27_FD_132463 | JGI IMG/M metagenome (GOLD analysis project Ga0181587, IMG submission 132463) | Coastal salt marsh microbial communities from the Groves Creek Marsh, Skidaway Island, Georgia - 071409AT metaG (megahit assembly) | ecosystem: Environmental > Aquatic > Marine > Intertidal...
ATGACCGGACGAAAAGCGCTCTAACCACGTGTCCACGAGCGGTATCTCAAGCGCTACCGCCTCTTCCCCTACTTCAAATTGGAACGTCTCGGAAACGGCGTCTCCCTCAAACCAGCGCCAGTAGTAGACGCCCTTGTCGAAAACCCGCTCCGGTAGATAGACCGGGTCGTCCAACGCTTCGACCGCTATACACGCGGTCTCAAACAGCCTGTCGCGGGCGACCTCGAGTCGGAAGGGTATTCCCTTGCCAATTGGTTTCCATGCAAAAACGGGGGGATTGGTTCCCACCTGCGTCTCGTGACGCGGTTGACGGGGATCTATATGCGGATGCGGATGACGAGTATCTTTCATTAATAGCCTCAACGTGCATTTTTCATGGAGTTGGTATTTATGCGAGCGAGCACCGCGACGGTCTCATCTTAACGATCGCAGTAGGAGGGTGCAAACAGTATGTGAGCGCGTCGTCGCACATCCCGGTGGAAACCTCTTTACCCATTGTCTATACTGTCTTTATACATAGACAGGGAGCACTGCTAATGAACAAATCATCGGCCTCTTTTCAACCGCTAGACTTCGCACATAAACGTCCCGAAGAAATGGTAGATCAATCGGCTCGCTTTTACGATCAGATGCGGACTCGACGCACGGTGCGCCACTTTTCACAGCGTCCGATCCCCATGGAGGTCGTAGAAAACGCCCTGCGTGCAGCGGGGACCGCGCCGAGCGGCGCCAACCGACAGCCGTGGCATTTTGTCGTCATTACGGAGCCCGAACTGAAGGCGCAAATACGCACGGCAGCGGAGCGGGAAGAGCAGGCTTTTTACGGAGGACGCGCCCCGGACGAATGGTTGGACGCGCTCGCCCCATTGGGAACGGACGAACACAAGCCCTTTCTCGAAGAGGCGCCGTGTCTAATCGCCATCTTTCTCAAGCGATACGGCACCGACAAAGACGGCACACGCCAAAAAAATTACTATGCCATGGAATCAGTCGGCATCGCCACGGGCCTGCTCATAGCCTCTCTCCACCTGTCTGGCCTGGCCACGCTCACCCACACGCCGAGCCCCATGCAGTTTCTCCACGCGCTGCTCGAGCGGCCCGAAGAAGAGCGTCCCTACCTCTTGCTCGTCGTCGGCTATCCCCAAGACGATGCGCAGGTACCTCAGATAAGTCGACGCGGCATGGAGGAATTCACCCAGTTTCGCTAGGGCACTACACGGCCCAGTGATGCCACGGGTCCTCGTGAATAGCCGCTCTGACCCCCGCATCGTCCTGGTGGATCCAGCGCGAAAAGAAGCCGACGCGCGGCGATGGATTGACGTTTGTAGAGCCCGAATGACACAGCCAACCGTGCCAGAGAATGACATCGCCCGCACGCGCGATAAATTCGCGCGGCTCGATGCCGCTCTCATCGGTAAAAATACCCCAGCCGCGCTCTTCCCACTCCGGCGTCTCGCGGAAGGTGCCCTCAATCCGATCCGGATACTGGCGAAAGTAGCGATGGGCGATTCGATGGCTGCCCGGCCAATACACATAGCCCCCACCACGCGTGTCCACGTCGTGTAAATACGTCGTCGCTCCAACCATCAGCACGGCCTGGCATCCCTCGCCGGGGTAGCCGTCCAGATGGCCGCTTTCGGGCATCGACCACTCCTTTTCCCGCTCCGGCCAACGCACCAGCACGCCGCATCCACCGCCGCTAAAGGCGCCGCCGCCAAGCTGGTTGGCTATGGACTGGAGTTCGGGCAGGTTGCCAAAGAGCGGATCCGGCTGGAAGCCATCGACTCGCTCTGGCCACTGGTCGGGCTCGTCTATCGTGCACCCCAAATGGCCCCAGAACTGCTCTTGCCACTGGGCAACGGTCTCCCCGTCGACAAAGCCCGGTAAGACGAGATGGCCCTCTTGCTTAAACGACTGCACCTCTTCGCTGGTCAACATAGTGTAAGAGTTTGCTCCCCTTGTTTGATTTGATTCAACTTGACGGCATTAACGCGCCGCATTGCCCTAGTAAATGGCGAGCGGACGCATGGTAAAACCGGCCGTGGTGCCTCTGATCTTGTTGGTAGTTGCGATATACGTAAACTCGTACACTTGCTCGGCGGCAAGCTCCTCTAAGTAATGAAACTCAGCGATGTGCACGCCCTGTTCAATCAGCAGGTAGTTATGCACGGGCATAAAGCTGTCGCTGCCAGCCGGCGGCGTAGCGTTCTGCTCTAGGCCGCTCGTATCCGAGCCGATCATCATCGCGCCCTTTTCTTCGACGAGCCAGCGCGCGGCCGGCATCTGAATACCGGCCGTATCATGCTCTCCGATCTTGTCCTGATCTTCGCCCGCCTCGCCCCAGTAGCGCAGCGTGCCGGTGCGGATCAGCACGACGTCGCCAAACTGCAGCTCCGTGCCCTGACGAGCCAGCGCGCCCTGCAGGTCCTCGGGCGTAATAATATACTTCGACGGCAGTGCCTCAACCCCTTTAAAGCCCGCCACGTCGATGAGCACTCCGCGCGCAATAATGGGCGGGATTGTCTCGGCCCCGGCCTTGCGCACGCCCCAATCACCGCCCCACTCCGCCTCCGTAAAACCGTTGTACCAGTGGTTGTCTTCTCCGGTGACGGCGTGGCCCAATCCATCGATCTGCGTGGCGACGTTGTCGTTCATAAACAGAGCGCACGAGTGCCAGGTCGTCTCCGACGTATTGCCATTTTCAGCCAGTGTAAAGGACAGATCCTGCTGTGCTCTGACGCCGGGTGGAGAGCGGAAGGTCATAATTTCTCCAGGCGAGTGTCCGGGCCACTTGTACGACCGGCGATCGTAGTCGACGCCCAGATCGCGCACCTGGCCCTGCTCCACAATCGACAGAGCTGCCAGCACCGACTGCGCCGTCATCTCGTTGAGTGCGCCGACCTCGTCGTCTTCTCCCCAGACCCAGCCCCAGCCAACGCCCTGGCGCCACTGCTTGGGCTCGGCGTGGAGCATCTCAGCGGTCAACACCGTGGTTAAAACAATGACAAGTGGCATGAGCAACATCGCATATTCTCCGCGTTAAAGGTGGGTATATCACGGGAGAAAAAAGGAAATGTGCCGGGGGTTAGCAAAAGGGGACGTAGATGTCCAGCGAGTACCTTCTGTTCCGAATGACGGATGCTCTCACGCCAGCCCGACGCGTTCCTCTGCCAGCAGCCGCTTGCTGCACAGGCGCCAGAATTTAAAAAAAGAGCGGAAATAGCCCGTCGTATCCGTCAGCATGGGACGAGGCTCAGTGCAGCCCTCGTAGTGCCCCTGCGTAGGATGTTCGCGAAAATGGAGCACGCTCTCTCCGCAGTGAACGCGGAGGTCTGAAAACGAACCAACAAAAGGCTGAATCCCGTCGACATTCTCGGCCAGACGCAGGGCGAAGTCGAGCACCTTGGGCGCCATGGGATAGCGCTCTAACAGATCGGTGTCTATGAGAAAGATGCGGTTATACGCCTCGTCCTCATGCCAACGGGGATCCAAATTATACAGCGTGTAGACCAGCGTTGGAAGACGCGCGTCTATCTGCGGTGGATCTACCTCCAACCGCTCAATCGGCAGAGCGGGCTGCGCAGTCGGCCTCAGCACATCGGGCATCGCCACGTCTTCAAGCGCTTCGTACGACACGTCGAGAAACGTGTTGCGCTGAGCGCTGTGACAGAATTTGTTGATATTTTCCTGATTCGCCCTGTAGCACTTGTTGCTGTTGGCGCCGGCAACCCACTGCCAGCTCAGCGCATTACTCGCCCAATCTGCGTCCAAAAGGTGGTAGTGCATCCACCGCGCCGGCACCAGCCAGTGACAGCGCGCAATAGTACAGGCAATCGACGCGACGTACATGCGCATGTGGTTGTGCATATAGCCCGTTTCAGAAAGACTTCGCACCGCCTCATCAACCGCTTCTATACCCGTTTGGGCCTGCACCAGCGCTTCTGGTATGCCGCTTCGCTCTGCAAGCGGCTGGGCGTGCAGCAGATCGCGGTCAATCTCGTCACCGCGCGCGATCCAAACCTGCTGCCAGTAGTCGCGCCACGCCAGTTCGCTTATAAATTTTTCGGCCGAACTCAGATCAAAACCGCGCGCGCGCAGCGATAGATAAACCTGTCGCGTCGACAGCACGCCGCGCGATATATACGGAGACAGATAGGACACGGCTCCGTTCATGTAGTTTCGCGTGCGCGCATAGGCTTGTGGATCCACCGCATCCATGCGCTCGACGATCTCGCTATAATCCGTTGGAAAGTACGTAGACATATGGGGAATATAGCGGCCTTCTCCGCCTGCGATAGAGGCTGTAAAAATAGCGCAGAGAACGGACCGGAGCGCAAAGCATTGTGGTCCCAATGCAAATGACGTATTCTCTCGTTCCATATGATAGAACACAGGCTCCGTGCGTAGCCCGTCAGACCGGCAACTGTCCGGCATTCATTAGGAGGATAGACTCATGAGCGTATCAACTGCCGCCGAAGCGCCCTATCGCGCACCTGCTTTTATTGATTTCAAACCCGAGTGGTCCGGCAAGGGTGCAACCCAAGCTCGCCTCGACGCCCTGCGCGAGCTCAGCGTCGTTATCGTCGACGACTTTGTCGACAGTGAGTGGATACCCATACTGCGCGAAGCGGGTCGCCGTGTGACGGAGGCCTGCCGGCCCGAAAACGCATACGACGTCCTCGACGTTTCCAAAGGCTACGTGCACCGAACGGAACAGGACGAACCGTGGGCTATTCGCGGCATCGTGCACCCCGCATTCAACGAACCGAGCTTTGCCCAATTCCACGGCTCCGATGAGATGCTCAACTTTTTGTCGGGCTGGTGCGACGGACTGCAGCCCGAAGACCTCACGCTGGGCACTCTCCTCCTGTGGTGCAACAACGCCAAGCACGAACACGCGCTGGGCTGGCATCGCGACACTACGTGGTGGGGCAGCGGTGAGAGTCGAAATTCACAGGAGGGCCGACCCGACGGGCCCGAAGCCTACTCCGAAGAAGCCGAACGAGCCGTCTGGGAAAAAATTCAAGAGCGCAACAACAAACAGGTGGACGAGCGCAACAGCGTTGGCCTCTTTCTCGCCCTTGTCGACGACGAGTGCCACGAGATTATTCCCGGCTCGCACAGCCGCTGGCGCACGCCGTTCGAGCACGACGTGCTCTTGCCTAAGCGCATGAAAGAAGCCGGAGTGCCGCACACCCCCAGCTGGGACGGCGAGAGTCCGCTACCGGGCCAGACCGCGGTACGCCTCAAAGCCGGACAGGCACTCATCCGCATCGGCACGAATATTCACACCGGACACACGGTGCCCGAACGCGAGCGAAACACGCTGGTGATGGGATGGTCCAAGTGGGGCGGCCCGTCTGAAGACGAACCCAAGACGTGCGACGCACGCACCGCATGGCAGCTAGATCCGGCCGTGCGCGAAGCCATGCCACACGAGTGGATGAAAACGGCGTGGGACCGCTGGGCCGCTACAACCAAACTGGGCGATACGCTAGAAGACCGCTATGCCGCCTGGGACATCAAGCATATCAAAGCGGGTCAAGTTTTGGGATGGCGCTCCTCGTTAGAGCGAGAAGCCGCCGCACAGGACCAAAGCTAACGAGTCCGTGCAGAGCGATCGGGTGCGTCACAGGTCGCATCCGATCGCCGCGCCTATCTGCCTTATTCGTCTCGTGCCAAGCAGGCCCTCTCAAACTCGGCGTCTTCTCCGATCCACTTTTTCCACATCTCTTCGTCGGGTTCGTTGAACCCGCTGTTGGCGCGCGGAACAAAGAGCGGATCCTCGCCCAACAGGCGTAACAGGCGACGATTACCCGTGTGACGAGCACGCGCCTTTACCGACTCCGACACCGGTCCGGTATAGTTTGCCCTGTGCTTGAGCCACGAGTGATTCATCGTCAGAAAAAAGAGATAGCGATGGTCGTCCGAGTAATTGGCCGTTCCCGAGTGCAACATCGCGTTGTGAAACACCGCGATATCTCCGGCCTGCGGATAGAGAATAACCTCGTCGGGATGGGGCTGGGTCCGCTCCTCTGGCGTCAGTGACATGGCTTTCATATGCGTGCCGGGCAAGATCCGCAGCGGGCCGTTGTCGTCGTCGAGATCTTGTAAATAGCTCAGCGCATTAAACAGCAGCGGCCTGTGATAGACTCCCTCTTGGGGAAACTCGGCAAACATATCTCGATGAAAGCCGAGCACCGGCTTGGTGTCGGCTGGCTGAGGGGCCGTGCGCCTATACGTAATGGATTCGAGCTGGACGTGGGGGCCGACAATCATTTCGGCAAAGTCTAGCAAGCGCGGGTTGCTCATGGCCGACAGCACCAAGTCTGGCTTGTGCTCCAATACGTCGACAAAGGTCGCGGAGCGACTGCCGTCGGGGTTGGGAATGCGATCGGCGATCTCTTCAAACGCAGCGCGCATCTGCGCAACCCAGTCGTCGTCTAACATCTTGGGAAAAAGGGTAAAACCAATAGTTTTGAATTCTTCCAAATGCTGCTCCAGCGTCTTTTCTTCTCGCGTATCAACCGTCATTGCTCTACGTTCTCCCCGTTCAACTGATTTCTCTGCGATATACAATCGCTAATTCATGGTGCACAACATGGCAAAGGGCCAAACGCTACTGTACGACCTCTACCTAACGGATGCCAAAGACCGTCTGCGCTATGCACTGGGCAACCGCTGCCCAGAGCCTCTGCTAATTATCGGGCTCAATCCCAGCACGGCCAACCAATACGCCCGAGACCAGACGCTCACCCGCGTAGAAGGCTTTGCCCGCCGCCGCGCGCACGGCATCATCATGTGCAACCTCTACCCGCTCAGATGCACCGATCCCGACCGCCTGCCCAAGCGCGCAGACCCCGCATTGGTCGAGGGCAACACCCGCTGTATTGTCTCTCTGTGCCGAAAGCACACAGTGCGTGAGATTTGGGCAGCCTGGGGCGATCCCATAGAAAAGCGCCCATATTTGTCATCCTGTTTACACCGGCTCTACGAGGCGCTTGACCCTCTTTCTGTAGACTGGCTAAAGTGCGGTTCAACCACGCGCAGGGGCCATCCGCGCCATCCCTCCCGACTCGCCTATAAGCACCGGTTTTCTCCGTTCGACATGAATCGCTACCTATCGGATAGATAACTACTTTTCCAGAGCACATCCTAACTCGGCGCGTTGAGAGCCATCACTGCAGTGGGCCCCCTGTGATGTGTATAACCCGCTTCGTGTGAGCGCCAGCGCTCGTCCACGACCACATCGTACGAGTAGAAGGGGTCGTCCTCTTTGCGTAGGTGGTCTTGTAAAAGTGCCCGATGCGCCAACAGCGCGGCGCGATGCGTTGGATCAGAGGCTAAATTGACCATTTCACCGCGATCCTCCTGCAGATCGTATAGCTCTTCTCCTCCCGAAGGGTCACGGCTCCCTGCGCTGCCTTCCAAATACGAAGTATACTTATAGCGCGCACTGCGAATCATTCGTCCTGGACTCACCGTGCAACCCCACTCCGAATACCACTGGCTAGCAACATATGCACGCTCGCCCGCCCCCCCAGACAGCAGCGGCGCAAAGCTCACACCGGGCAGATCCTCTGGCGCGCCGATGCCTGCGTAGTCGCACAGGCCCGGAAACAAATCCAGCAGCGATGTGAGCGTATCGACCCGTGCCCCAGGGCGCACCCCCGGTCCCATAACCATAAAGGGCACTCGAGCCATTTCCTCGTAAAACGAAACGTGTTTGGTTGCCATCTGATGCGACCCCATACCGTCACCGTGATCCGCCATCATAACGACGAGCGTATCGTCGAGCACGCCCTGCTCCTCCAACTTCTGCAACACCGTTCCCACGTGATCATCTGCCATTTTACTATAATGGCGGAACGCGTCGATGTAATAACGCCAATCTTCGTCGGTATAACGCGCCGTCTGCGCTGCTCGGTTGTGGCTACAGCAAATGTAGCGAACGGGCAGCGGCAGGTTTTGCCAATCGGGCACGCGGTGATTGGCCGGTAGTTCGGGTAATTCACTCGGTCTCATTGGATGGTCGACCGAACCATCCAAGCTGCTATGCTCCCCGATCCAACCGCAAATATTGTGCGGATTCTGCAGATCGACAACGCATAGGAACTGCTCGGAAAGTCCCTTATCGGCCCACTCACAAAAACGATTCATCGCCCAGGTATCTTTCCACGTATCGCTGTTTTCCGGATAGCCAACTGGCACCTTTTCCGACGGACGCTCTCCGGGTGGAACCACCTCAAAACCGCGCAGCGCACCCGAATCGTGCGTCTTGCCAAAGTGAATTGTTTGGTATCCTGCTTCGCTAAAGCGCGCACCCAACGTGGGCATATCTTCGGGAACGGAACGATTGGCCACAACGCGTGGATCATCCCCCTTCAGACCATTTGAAAGAACGCCCGTCTGATGCGGGAAACGGCCGGTCCAAAACGAGGCACGCGCCGGCGCGGATAGCGGACAGCTCGTATACATATTTTCAAATACCGCGCCGCGCGCACCGATGCGGTCCATATGCGGTGTATCGGCCCACGCGCTCTCTTCGTATGCGCCCACTGCGCGCGTTGTAAGATGATCACTGACAATCACGACGATATTAGGCATAGTTCACCCTGCTCTTAGGCTTTATACGAAACGAGAAAAAGAGCTGATCTTTGCGTGAGGCTTTGTGCTCGTTTTGCACGGAACGCGTTAACTCAGTTGACTTACCTGAATACAAACGGGCTTAGCCGGCAGCACGCTATCGCCGCTGGCTAAGCCCCATTTCGATTTGTCCCCTTTTTAAATCTGCAGAATAAGAGCCAACCCTTTGCCACAAGCGAGTGAAAGCATATAATCCGCTGTGGTCAGGGTGTGCTCCACCGCGTACGCAGTGTATCCCCTTATGGGAGAGCGCAGACTGCTTATCTAACTATCTTTCTTGCGAAAGACGATGGTCGTCCCCTCACTGTCGGTGAGCGTCAAGCTAACATCGGTTATGATGGCAGAAAACACGGAGGTATCTCCGTTCGCGAATAGGTCACCGTCGGCATATTTATGCGTCAACGTACTGCCCTCGAGAGTCCAAGTGCCCGAATCCCCTAACTTAAAAGCAATCCCCTCAACCGAGAGCGTAATCTCCTGCGAGAAGGTACCGTCATCGTCGTAGGTGATCTCGTATGATTCGAGCCCCTGTAAGTCTTCGTTGCCGCCTACAACTGCGGCTATTTCATCAGCGCTAATGTACCAGGTCTCTAACAGTTTGTCGCGATCACTCGTCAACATCGATAGAGGATTATCCTCTTCATCCAAACAGCCTATTAACGAGACGCTAAAAACTAATAACAACACGTAACGCATTATACACTCCTCCTTAAGATGACCTGCTCATTTTTAGATAAATATCACTTTTAGATAAATATTGCTTAATCGACTTCTTCGCAAGAGTCGAAACACCGAAATAGACTAACCTATCCCGACAAACATTCTCATACGGTTGCGTTGGAGGCATTTTGTAACTGAGGAAGCATCTTGTAATTTCTTGCCCCCATTCTATGTGCGTTCTATTTTGACTACCAATTAGCGCTATCTGCACCCATACTTCCGAACGTATAGTGGGTGTATCCAATACACTATTTTAGCCCGTTTTTATCGTCGTTATCAACTAGAAGGATGTGCTCATGTCCCGCCCCAATATTCTCTTTATCATGTCGGACGATCACGCCGCTCAGGCGATTTCGGCCTACGGTCACGGCATCAACCAAACGCCCAATATCGACCGCATTGGCACCGAGGGTGCCCGCCTAAATCACTGCTACGTCACCAATAGCATCTGCACGCCCAGTCGCGCAGCCATTCTGACGGGGACCTACAATCACGTAAACGGCGTTACCTCGCTTTCCACCGGCTTCAACAACCGCATGCCGCACGTGGCCAAACACCTTCAGTATGCCGGCTACCAGACGGCCATCGTGGGGAAATGGCACCTGCACGAGGGCCCAGAGCACTGCCCCACTGGCTTTGACTACTGGTCGGTGCTGCCTGGACAGGGCGAGTACTTTAATCCCGATATGATTGAAAACGGCGAGCGCATTGTCGAAGAGGGCTATACGACGGATATCATCACCGATAAGTGTATCGACTGGATCAAAGGACGCGACAAAGAGCGGCCCTTCTTTATGATGTGCCATCATAAAGCGCCGCATCGCTCTTGGGAATACCACCCCAAGTATGACGACCACTACACGGACGAGATTCCCTATCCAGATTCCTTTGATGACGACTACAGCAACCGCGCCAAAGCCGCGCTGCACGCCCGCATGCGCGTTGAGTCCGATCTGACCTATCAAGACTTGGACCTAGTTCAACCGTACTATCCAGGCAAAGACCAGCGCTACGCGCTCATGCACCGGCGCACGCCGCAAATGATGGTCCCCTTTCCCAAGACGGAAGCCGAGTACGAGGACTTCAAGCTGATCTGTCGCCGCACGGGAGAGATCTTCACCTTCGCCAATAGCGAAGAGCTAAAGAAGTTCAAGTATCAGCGCTACATGCAGAAGTATCTGCGCACCGTCGCCTCGATCGATGAGAGCATCGGCCGCCTCCTGGACATGTTAGACGAGGAAGGCGTAGCGGATAATACCATGGTGATTTACACCTCCGACCAGGGCTTTTTCCTCGGCGAGCACGGCTGGTACGACAAGCGCTTTATTTACGAAGAGTCGTTCCGCATGCCGTTTCTCATTCGCTTTCCCGGGGTCGTATCGCCTGGATCGGTGATCGACTCGATGGCGAGTAACGTGGACTTCGCGCCCACCTGGCTCGACTACGCCGGTGCGCCCATCCCCAGCTACGTGCAGGGGACGAGCATGCGGTCTATCCTTGAGGGCCCCGAACCGCCGGACTGGCAAAAGACGGCCTATCAGCGCTACTGGATGAACCAAGACCACAACCACAACGCCTATGCGCACTACGGCATTCGCGACCACCGCTACAAGCTGATCTACTGGTATAACGAAGCGTGCGATACGCCCGGTTCACAGCAGCCCGACTTTAGAGAAAAAGACTGGGAGCTCTTTGATACGCAGGAAGATCCGCTCGAACTCTTTAACTGCTTTCACGCACCGGACAAGCGCGAAATCGTCCAGCACATGCTTGGATTATTAGACGATAAGATGGCTGAAATCGGCGACGTGCCCGAGCACGACTCGCAGCGCGTATTGCAGAGCCTAGCGCAGTAAAACGCCGCACTGAAGGAGGTGCACGGGTTCAACCCCGTGCGCCTCTTTTGCTCTCTGAAGGCAGGCAGCCATGTTAAAACGCCTTGACCACCTCTCTTCTCGAGCGCGCAGTATCGCAATGCGAATCTGCGTGGCCGCCCTCTTGGGTATGGCTCCCCCATCACTACACGCCCAGGAGGCCGACCGAGTCAGCCTTTGGCTAACGCTATTTGAACGACCTGCCACCCCTTCCAACGACGCTTCAGCCCAGAAGCCCGTCCCCGTTCCATACGGCCGAATCGGCTTTACTTCTCTCAACGGCTTCCTTTTCCAAACGTGGAATGGCCAAGTACTTTTTCGCGGCTATAAGCTTCCTTGGCTCGACCGCCAATCCGCAGGAGTAAATCGAAAAACGAGGTTCTCGACTACCACGCTCTACGGTCCGGCAAGGCAAGAAGTGGTCAGCAATCAGACCGACTGGGTGCATCCACTGTACCGGGTGATGCGCGAAGGCGATGTAATCTACGTCGAAAAGGCCTACTTTGAAGAACGCGCAGAGCGAATCCGCCAGCTGAATCTAAAAAAGAAGAAAGATCGCAAAGAGCTGGCCACATTTGAGGATAACCCGCTCTTTGTGCTGGAAAGAGAGGGCGACAGAGTCGAAGTTTGGCAGATTACTTCTACGCCCAACGGGTTTCGTCTGACCGAATCCATTGTAATCGCGGATGCCGGAAATACGCTCAAATTTTACAACGGACGTCCCCCCTTAGTCGGCGAAGAAGACGATTGGACCATCAAAGTGACGCACAGCGGTTTTAGGAGCGATCGGCTAGGCTATATAGAGTCGAACGATGCTGAAATGGGCTGGCGGCTTCGGCAGAGCAACGAGGATCCTGTCGTAGGGGTTTCAAAAGGAATGGTCAGCAAAAGAGCTCGAGTCGAGGCGGGGCAGCTGTACACCGCCTATATGACCGATGACAGTTTTATCGTCAACGCGTTGGTTCTATTCGGTCAAAGAATGCCCTTAAAGTCAGAATATCAAAGTGGCCTTTCCGAGCTGTCTTCAACAGAGGACGATCTCGATCAACCCATCCAATTCGAGCTCGGAAATTTCATCCTAAAAATGACGCACCGGGCAAAAAAGTAGCGCCACGTACGCGCTATGCGCAGTGCCCATGGGCGCGACGCCTGCCAGCGCGCGCATACATCTTTCGATTCAATTTGGCCATTTTGCTCGCTCCCATTTATGGCGTAATTAGAGCGACGGCTATCCCAACTACACATCACCGCGCTGCTTGGAGTAGTTATGACTGAATACGAGAAATACCTCTTTGACCTCAACGGCTATTTAGTAATCGAGGACCTACTGAGCAAAAGACTCGTAGCCTCGCTAAATAAGGCCATCGATCACCATATGGATCCCGATGCTCCCCTGGCGGAGACGGGCCTCAACTCGGGCTCGCAGCAGCTGAGCGGAACGCACGGTCGGCAAACCTTTGGTGGGAGCCTCGACTGGCCGGCGCCCTGGTCCGACCCCTTTCGCGAACTGATGGCCTTACCCGAAACGCTGCGCTATATGGTCGATACGATCGGCGACGACCTGCGCTTTGAAGGGCTAACGGGCATCACCAATACCCAAGGCAGCGAAGGACAGATTCTGCACGGAGGCGGCGTGGGCCACCAAGCCGACCTAGAGCAGGGCTTCTTCCACCGCGTCGAGCAAGGGCGGATTCGCAACGGAGAGATGGCCATCGCCTATCTGCTGAGCGACGTCAATCCGGGCGACGGCGGGTTCTGCTGCATACCGGGAAGCCACAAGGCCAACTTTTTCTGTTCGTGGGAAATGCGCCGCATGGAAGTGGGCGCCGAATTTGTGCGTCAGGTGCCGGCTAAGGCCGGGTCGGCCATCCTCTTTACTGAAGCGCTGACGCACGGTGCCCTGCCGTGGACGGCCGCTCACCAACGCCGCATTATCATTATGCGCTATGGCCCGGGCATCATGGCCTTTACGCCTCCAGCACCCCCAGAGACCTTGGCTGAGCTATCCGCGCTCTCTCCGCTGCACGAAGCGCTGCTAAAACCGCCCTCGTTTCCCGAGCGCACCCATTTCCCCACCCTCTTAGCAGAGAAAGAGACGCGCACATGAGCCTGCAGGAAGAAGTCATTCGCGCACAGGTCGACCAATTTGAACAGAACGGATACCTCGTCGTTCCCGACGTGCTCTCGTCCGAAAAAGTGGACCGCCTCAATGCGGCCATCGACGAAGTGCTAGCCGAAGAAGAGCCCAGCGTGGCGCACAATATTTACCACTGCATCGACCGCCATCCCGAGCTCGCTTCGCTGATTGACGAGCCAACCATACTCCCCCTAGTCGTCAATATCCTCGGCTACAACATTCAGTTTTTCATCTCTAACCTGAGCGTGCGCTATCCCAACCCGGACGACCAGCAGGCACAGACCTGGGCTTCGATAAACTGGCATCAGGACGGCCCCAATCCGCACTTCCCCAAAGTGGACGGAGCAATCTCGCTGTACTACCTACGCGTCGCCTATATCCTCAGCGACCTGACGGAACCCGATCGCGGCAACACCAAAGTCATTCCCGGCAGCCACCGCTGGGGCCGGTCGCCGCAAACGGGCGAAGACGGCCTGACGCACGAGCAAGAAGTGCAGATCTGCGGCAAGCCGGGCGATGCGTTCCTCTTCGGTCAGAACACCTGGCACTCCGGACTGCCCAACCGCTCGCAGTATACGCGCAGACAGCTGCTGTACGGCTACGGCTATTTGTGGATGCGCCCCATGGACTACAGCACGCCTTCCGAAGCGCTCCTAAAAGATGCCTCGCCCTATCGCCGACAGCTCCTCGGCGCGCTGGAGGACAACCCGCTGCGCTACTATCTGCCGACGGACGACAACGTGCCGCTCAAAGCGCTCCACTTGGATGCATAAGACCGGCGCAGTCTCTCTACTGGTGGCGCTCTTCAAACACCGACACAGCGGTGCGCACGGTGGTCAGGGCCATATCGACGCGCCCGTCAAACGTCCCAAACATCCCCATCTCCGTCCCGAACGCCATGCCGTACTCGCGCGAGCAGAAGTCCATCAGGTTAAATCCCTCTCCGCGCCGCGTCGCATCGAGCCAGAATACGGCCTGCTCCGACATATCAAACCAGGCCGACGGCGCGTCGGCTTCGGTTGCTAACTTCGCCCCCGAATCGGCAATATTGCCGATGATCGCCGTAGCGGCGCGTGCTTCCCAGGCCTGACCTTCGGCGTCGGGCAGCTTGCGGGCCGACAGCCAGTAGCGATCGTCCATCCCTGCCGACTCGTGCAGATCAAAGCTCAAGCCCGGACGAATCTGGTCGAGCAGCCGCCGCGTAACGCGCGGCTCAACCGGCGCCCACGGCGTGTCGTGAAAGCGGTTGATGTGCAGGATTTCCCCCTCGAGCGAAATAATCAGCGTGTAGGCACGATCAAAGAGATTCGTCCCCTCTACGCCCGCCTGACCGGCCGGCTGAAACACGCGTCGACCCAGGAGCGGCGCCAAGATTTCGGGCTGATCGCGGTGAATCTCCTGCATGCGCCCGTAGCCATAGCCCTGCGGATTTTTGCGCTTGGGACCCGCCCTAAAGCGCGCGTCGCCCTCCTCAACACCCACGTCTTTGGCATCGGGCCGCGCGCTGGCGTAGCCGTAGTCACCAATCAGCGTCAGCAGAAAATCGTCGTCTTCGAAGAGGACGTCTCCCGCTCCGCGCAGCAGATCCTCGAGTTCGTCAAACGTTTCAAACTGGGGCGTCTCGCCCAAACCCAAGCTCAGCGCGTGGGCAAAGCCGTCGTGCGCAACGGGATCGCGCGTTGGAATGACGTAGACTTGGTGCTCCGTATCGAGTTCGTCAATAAGCTGCACCGCGGCCGATACCCCGGCGTGTTCAGTCGCGTGACTCCCTGCCGTAATAAAAATGGCCGGCAGCTTGTCGCCTCCGCCGCGAGCAACCACGATCGGCGACCCGTCCACGGTGTGCCCCAGCGTGGTAACGCTCTGCGCTCTCTTCTGTGTATCCGCCAATAAATCCGCGTATTTCCAGTAAATCGTCGCCATGATTCTTCTCCTCTAAAGCTGTGGTCTAACGGTGTCTAATCTCTTTGTGTCTAACTCAGCTCAACTTCCAATCCTCAGCAAGCGCTTGGGCTACGCGCCGCCCCGATAGCATGGCTCCCTGCAGCGAGGCCGTGTCCCGATGATCGCCGCACACATAAAGCCCCTCGGCGCTGTGCACCGGCTGGTCTAACGGGGCATACGGCTCCTGCACGGGCAGAGCGTGCGCGATATCGCAGCGGTGGATTAGTTCCCATTGGTCTACGCTCTGGCCGTACCAGTCTCCTAGCTGCTGACGCACGGCGCCTTCCACATCATCCCCTCCGCTATCCAACACCGTGACCGACACCAACGCCGATCCGGCCGGCGCATAGCTCGAATGGACGCGGCTCGGCACGCAGAGGTTGTTGATCGGCCCGTTCCCTTCGCCGTTGAGCACGAGAATCGGCTCGCCGACGGGATCTCCCTCTGCCGAAAAGTAGAGACACGTAACGCTGCGCGAGCGCGGCCGTTCCAAACCCAAGAGTTCAGCAGCAGCCGGCCCCTCTGTAGCAACAACCACGGCGCGCGACGCAACGCGCTCTCCGTCTTCGAGCGAGACGCCCGTAGCATCGACCGACGCCGCGCGCCGGTTGAGCTGTATCCACTCAGCGGGTAGAGCGGCCGCCAGCTGAGCCGGTATCGCCCCCATACCCTGAGCGGGCAGTGCAGCGGTGCCAGAGGAAAACATGCGCAACACAAAGTGGGCCATAGCCAGCGGCGTCTCTAAGGCACCCTCTAAAAAGATCCCTCCTAAGAAGGGGCGAAAGAAGCGCTCGATCATTCGCGGCGAAAACCCTTCGGCGCGCAGCCCCTCTGCTGTGCTCTGCAGCGGCTGGCGAAAGAGGTCTTCCCACGATCCGCGCAGCACGCGCTGCCGCAGCAGGCCCACGCGCAGCTTGTCGATCGGGCTGCCCACGCCGTTAAACACGCTTTGCACTCCGTCGAGGGGATGGCGCAGCGGATCGGCGATGCGGGCAAAGTGCCCGTCGCAGCGCACGAGGGCCCCCGAGTAGAACGAGCCCAGGTCCAGCGCGTCGTAGTCGAGCATCGCCTGCGCTTCCGGATAGGCCGTCAGCAGCACCTGAAAGCCGCGATCGAGCAAGAAACCGTCGGCCGCATCCGTCCGCACGCGGCCGCCCACCGCGTCCGACGCTTCCAACACCGCGCATTCCAAACCCAGCGCCTGCAGATGGCGCGCACAGCACAGCCCCGCCACGCCGCCGCCCACAATAGCCACATCAACCTTCACCGTCTATATGCTCCTATCGTTAATCCTTGGCCGTAATACGGACATTCGCCCGTCCCAAACTACAACACGGAACGGCCGCCTTCAAGAAGAGTGCGCTTCGCTTCAGCGCCTGGGCAGAGCATTACTCCGATCTTTCGTTTGCCGATGTGAAGTTCTGGGAGTGCGAAAACGTCGTCTTCGCAGAAGTAAACGTGGTAGGCGGAGGCCTGCCTGATGGAGGCTTGAAAGAAATGCATCGAATCACAATCGAAGACGGCCAAATCACCGAATTTCAGGATTATTTTGACTCGGCGCCCTATCTGGCCATACTAGCGCAAAATAAATAGCGAACGTCTGTGCTCGGAACTCATTCCGCTCTCTGCGGGCCGATAGGGTACCAAACCGCCCTATCGGCCCGAGAAATGCTTAGCCGAGCGTTAGAGGACCTACACTCCCCCTTCCTCTGATCGTTCAAACATCATGTTCATCTGTCGAACAATGCGGGTCTGAGCCTCTAAGACATCGTGTAGATCACAGCGCGCATAACCGATCTCTTCTTTAATAAATGCGCATACTCTCTCAGACATATTACCAAAGATTTTTTCTTTCACTCTCTCATTGGCTCCTTTCAACGCTACAACTGCATCGCGTTGATCTATTTCCCGAAGCAGAGCTCGGACCCGTTCATCCTCTAATGCTGCGAGTTCGTCAAAAGTCCATTGGTTTTTAAGTAACAGTCCACCCGGCATTTGGCTTTGAATTAAAGGAGGAGGCGGTTGGGGCGGTTCTTTCAACGCATTGTATGCCACCTCACTTAGATCAGGCCCGAGTACGCTTAGAAAGGCTCTGATATTTAGCACACCCTGATCTACCTGATTTAAAACGTCCAACGCCTCTCGTTTTTCTTCCTTCTCTCTATCGCCCTGCTCAATCGCCTCGCGTACGGCTGCAATCATTCCCTCACGCCCCAGCTCTATGCAATGGTCTATTTCACTGGTAGCTATACTTGGCGTTGGCTCGGGTGCAGGTAGCGATAGAGCATCGACGGCACGGCGGTCTCGGGACGCGATAAAGACGGACAGTTTGTGCTTCACGATCAGCGGATGATCCCCAGCCTGCAGTGCATTTATTCCCTCTATGCTCATAAGGCCGAGAAGTCGTTCGCTTGCATAGTATTGAGATACCCCATACGCCATTGCACTTGCTAATCCCCAAAGAAAAAACCCATAGATTAGAGGCGTTCCTGCCATTGCAATGTTGCCTCCCTCAACCAGTACAAACAAGGCACCGAGTCCGGCAAAAAGCATCCAATATTGCCCTAGACGCTCTAATATGCGCTCTAAACGAGTTTGCCTTTCCCCGTTGAAGTTCAATTCCGTTTCGAGGATATCCATGATAATACCGGGTTCTGCTCCATCAACCATAAGGCGTATGCCCTCAGATAAAATGGGATTGGGTTCCGATTGAATATCCTGCTCTAAATGTAGCAGACCGTTAGAACGTGCCACGTTCGAATAGGCGAATAGGCGCCCTATCAACTCCTTAGGTCCATCACTTGTCGAGACAAATACAAACCGCACGGCCCTAAGAGCATCCAACAAGGGACCTAACCCTACAGCCACGAGGGTCCAAGCGATTCCACCGCCCAAAACAAGCAAGATCATATTTGCATCACCAAGCTCAATTGGGACAAGATCAAGCGCATTTACGACGAATAGCGCCCCCGCCAACAAGCCAATAAAAGCAGAAATCCTCATAGAATTACTCTCCGTCAATAATCGGTAGACTGCAGTTCGATGCAGTTGATATATGACTTCAACTATAAGGCACTGTGCACGACAATGGGTTTAATACCGTCTGTATTTTATTTAGATATGGAGAAAAATCGAACTGGGGGGACAACGTCTCAGTCAATATTCGCTCCTATGTGAGATGGCGGTTCGCAATGAGCTTGCCGCAGGATATATCGCCTAAACCAAGAGGAACTTAGAATCCGCATCCAGTCAGCTTAGCTCCCCATCTCAGAGTAGCGCCCAAACGGGGACCATTGCATTTATAGTGCATCATAGATTTCCGCCAGGTCTACCATGCGCCCTTCGCGGCGCGCCCTCTCGGCGGCAAAGACGACCCCATGCGTGCGCAGCGACTCGTGCACGTCTGTGACCACGCGGCTGCCATCGCCCGTGCGTATGGCGTCTAACCAGGCGGAGATAACGCGGTTGTCGCCGCCGCCGTGACCGCCCCCTTCGGCGCCAATCGATATGCGCTCGACGTTGTTACTGGCGTAGTGCTTAACGACAATGTCCCCCTCTTCAAAGCTCAGCTCTGCCTCGCTTCCGTGGATGCGCAGCTTGCGCCCGCCGCCGTGCGTGAAAGCGGTCATCGTAAACGTCGCAGTGATGTCACCGTCAAAATCCATCGCCACCACCTGATGGTCGACCACGTCGTTGTCGCAGCGATACACGCAGCGACCGTAGGGCCCCGTCTGGATGGCCTCCATATGCGCTTCGCGCGTGTGCTCGTGCGCACAGACGTTGGCCGGCCACCCATCCAGATGCGGCGCGTCGACATAGACCTTGAGCGCTGAATAGGGGCAGCTGGCCTCGACCGCACAGCCGTCGCTGCAGCGCTCGGTGCTGCCCTCGGGCGCGTTGGCCGCATTAAAGTGCGACAGAGAGCCAAACGAGCTGACGCGGCGGCAGTCTTTGCCAATCAGATAGGAGATGTAGTCGATATCGTGACAGCTCTTGGCCATCAGCATAAAGGTCGAGCGCTCTTCTTTGCCCCAATTCCCGCGCACAAAGCTGTGCGCCTGATGCCAGAAGGCGACCTGCTCCAGCTGATCGACGGTGATGATCTTGCCCAGTCGGCCGCTGTCGACAATTTCTTTGACCAGCGAGAAGCCCTTGTTGTAGCGCATGGAGTGGCAAACGGTGGTAATTACGTCGTGTTCGCGCTGAGCCGCAGCGATCTGGCGACAGTCCTCCAGCGAGGTAGCCATCGGTTTTTCCAGCATCATGTGATAGCCCATCTGCTGACAGGCGATGGCCGGACCGACGTGCTCTTGGTCCATGGTGGCGATGATCACCGCATCGCAGCATTTGTCGAGCGCAGCGAAGTCGCGCCAGTCGGCCAACGTGCGCTCGTCGGGCAGATCGAACAGGGCCTGTATATCGCGTCGATAGCTCTCGCGCGGCTCGGCCACGGCAACGATCTCGGCCATATGGGAAAGGTTCTTGATAGTGTGGGCAAAGCCAGTACCGCGTCCGCCGGCCCCCAAAAG
>Ga0181587_10001449_pt1 | contig 19844 bp, 18 predicted proteins | sample 071ome_27_FD_132463 | JGI IMG/M metagenome (GOLD analysis project Ga0181587, IMG submission 132463) | Coastal salt marsh microbial communities from the Groves Creek Marsh, Skidaway Island, Georgia - 071409AT metaG (megahit assembly) | ecosystem: Environmental > Aquatic > Marine > Intertidal...
AAAGTTTTGACACAACATTGCTCCAATAGGTTGATATCCAGCTCCTAAACCTTTGGCAATAGTGATTATGTCAGGGATAATTCCTTCATCATCACAAGCAAACAGTGATCCGGTTCTACCCATACCACACATAACTTCGTCCAAAATTAATAAAACATCATATTGATTACAAATTTCTCTTATGCGTTTAAAATATCCCTTTACCGGTGTTAACGCACCAGCAGTAGCCCCAACAACTGTTTCTGCAATGAAGGCCATCACATTATCTGGACCAAGTTTAATTATTTCATTTTCTAATTCGTTGGCAACTCTTAGTCCATAATCAATAGAGCTTTCTTCCGGTTTTTGATGTCTGTACTGGTAACAAGGTGAAATTAAACTTGTTTCAGTTAGTAAGTCTTCAAAAAAAGACCTTCTCCAAACATTACCCCCTGCGGCAAGAGCTCCCAAAGTATTGCCATGATAGCTTTGTCTTCTTGAAATAACCTTATGTTTTTCTGGTTTTCCAATTTCATTAAAATATTGCTTAGCTAACTTTAGAGATGCTTCAACCGCTTCTGATCCGCTAGATACAAAGTAAACTTTATCCAGTTCTTTTGGAGAATTTTGTGATAGAATTTGCGCCAGTTTTTCTGCTGGTTCACTAGTAAAGAATGAAGTGTGGGCAAATGCTAATTTTTCTGTTTGTTTAATTATGGCCTCTTTAACTGAATTATCTGAATGACCTAAACATGACACTGCTGCTCCACATGATCCATCAAGATATTTTTTTCCGTTAACATCAAAAATGTAACAACCTTCACCATAAGCAGATACAGGAAGTTCATAATTTTCATGACGGGGTAATATATTACTTTTATTCATTAATTTAGAAAGTGGTTTCGCCAAAATCTTGGACAATAGTACCTGTAAATTGCACTGTTTTGGGTGCTAGAGTTTTTACATACTTTGCAATATTTTCTTCAATTAGTTTTTCTATTTTTTTCATAGAATCTAAGTCAGGAAACTCCCATAAAACAACACTGACATTTGGCGTTTTTGAATTTTTTATTGCCCTAAACCTTACTCCTTTAACTTGTTGGAGCAGTTTTGGCCATCTCGTTTCAAGTATTGATTCAAACAATTCACAATCTTCTGTAGAAGGGAAAGTTCTTACAAAGATTTTAATTAACATTCTGACACCTTTATATTATTAAATCATATAACTATAGGATAAGTAATATTTTTATATTATATTTTTTTTGCAAATAATTAAATCATAAACGGACTTGATAAATGTTTCGTATATTAAAAAGACCAGATGTTTTTTTCAGAGCTCTTAAGATGGCATCTATTGTCGGAATAATTTTGGCAGCAATTAATCATGGGGACCATATATTACTTGGCACGATGACAGTTACTAATTGGGTAAAAGTATTGATAACTTTTTGCGTTCCTTTTTGTGTTTCTACAATCTCATCAGCACTTGCCATTAAAAGAGAACAAAATATATAAATTTATAAGAATAAATACGATTACTAAATTTAATGCTTTATTTATTAAGTTTGTAATTTCTATTTTTGTATTTATTAGTAATGACGCTCTTGGATTTAAAGAAAATTATTACTATGAAGTCCAGTTTGGAAATCTAATTGTAGGGAAGGCACATGTTTTTCTTCAAACTAAGGGTGATGAAATTTTTTTAAATACAAAATCTAAGACTGCAGGGTTTTTAAACGTTCTCTATGAGTATGAAGGAGAATTAAATTCTTCTTCTATAAGAGAAAACAATAGTTGGTTACCAAAAGTATTTTCTACAACTGGGACGTTTAATGATAAAAAACGTTCTTCAAAAATAAATTTTCAAAATAATATAGTAAAATACAAAAACGACCCAGTTTTAGATTTAAAAAAAGTTCATCCTATTGAGCAATCAACATTGAATGAAGTTATAGATCCTGTAACAGCATTTATCAATATTATTGAGAAAATCAATTCAAACAAAAAATGTGATAAAATTTTCAAGATTTTTGATGGTAGAAGAAGGTACAATCTACAAATAAAGGCATTAGGAAATACTTTTTTAAAAAATGATAGACCAAAGTCTTTCAATGGGAAAGTCTTAGTTTGTGGCTTAAAAGTTACTCCTTTAGGAGGTCATAGGCTGGAAACTAAATGGAAGCCCAATGAAGATAAGTTTACAGACTTTAAAATCTTTTTTGGTAAAGCTTCTTCTGGAAGAACATTACCTGTCAGAATGAACTTAGAGAGATGGTTTGGAACTGTAATTATAAGATTAATAAGAGATGTGTCTTAAATGAACAAGTTTGGCTTAATAGGTCATAATATAAGTGGCTCACAGGCACCAGATATACATCAGCGATTAGGAAATTTATTTGGGGTGTCTCTTAGTTACGAATTGTTTGATATAAAAAATAAAGAAGATCACTATTTTGAGAGTTTATTAAAGGAATTAAAAGTTGACGGTTTTAAGGGTGTAAACATTACCTACCCCTTTAAAGAGAAGGCAATAAATTATGCTGATAAGGTAAATAAAGGTGCCTCTTTTGTTAAGTCAGCAAATACTTTAATATTTCAAGAAAAAATTATTGCTGAAAACACAGATTTTTCAGGTTTCTTAAGAACTTTAGATTTTCACTTTAAAGATAATAAAGCCGAAAAAATACTCGTTATTGGCGGGGGTGGAGTCGGAAGGTCGGTTTTATTTGGATTAGGATCTTTACATAACAAAGATCTTTATTTGATTGAAACTGATTTAATCAAAGGAAATAACTTAGTTAAAGAATTACTTTTATCAGACATTAATTGTAAATTACTAAAGAATAATGAATTAGATGGAATGATAAGTAAATTTAATGCTATTATTAATTGCACACCAATTGGTCATCAAGATTTTCCAGGATGCCCACTTGGTTTATTGAAACCTAATAAAGATCAATGGGTATTTGATGTTGTTTATACTCCAGCTAAAACACAATTTATTAAAAAGGCTGAAAAAGTTGGTGCAAAAATAATTTCTGGTATAGATCTTTTTGTTTTCCAAGCGCTTGATGCTTTTATTTTATTTAATAATGAAAAAGTTAATAAAAACGAAATTTCAGAGCGTATAAATTATCTAAGACAACATTATTTTAAGGTTTTGTTTAATTAGTTTTTGGTGCTTAATCAAAAACAATTTTTTCAACAAACATTTTTTCAATATCTTCTTGGCTATAACCAGCTTCAATTAATACCTCTCTACTATGTTGACCGATTTTAGGAGGTTTATGTTTTACCTCAACGGATTTAGATCTGCTGAATTTTATAGGTGAAGCGACCCCTTTATAATCATCCTTAGTAATAGTCATTTTTCTTTCTAATGTTTGTGGATGATTTAGTGCTTCCTCAATGTTTCTAACAGGTCCAGCTGGTATGCCTGCAGATAAAAGTTTTTCTGAAAAATGGGCTCCGTCGACTTCACTAAGTGCATCTTCTAAATACTTAGTTAGCTCTACTCTATTTTTGACTCTATCTCCATTAGAAATGAATCTTTCATCAGCTATCAGTTCTTCTAATCCAAGAGCTCTACATAGACGGGCGAAGCCTGCATCATTCCCAATTCCCATAAAAATTTCATTGGTGGCAGTTTTAAATTTATCGTAAGGAGAAATATTTGGGTGTGCGTTACCAGTAGCTTTACCTGGCTTGCCTGACAAAAAATAATTTCCCGTGTGAGGGTGCATTAATGCTAAAGCCGAGTCATATAAAGACATATCGATAAATTGGCCTAATCCAGATTTATTTCTTTCTTGAAGAGCCATTAATATACCTATTGTTGCGTATAGACCAGTACCCATATCAACCATTGGGATACCAACTCTAACATTACCACCATCTTCATGGCCGTTAACAGACATCATGCCTGTCATAGCTTGAACAATTGCGTCATATCCAGGAGCTCCTCCTAGCGGTCCTTTTTCTCCAAATCCTGATATTCTACAGTGAATTAATTTAGGAAATTTATTTTTTAAAATTTCTTTATAACCTAAACCCCACTTTTCCATTGTCCCAGTTTTAAAATTTTCAATCAATACATCTGAATTTTCTAGGAGTTTTAAAATAATACTTTTGCCTTCTGGTTTAGTTAAATCAATTGCAACAGACCTTTTGTTTCTATTAACATTTATAAAATATGAAGCCATATTATTTACAAATGGTGGTCCCCAACCTCTAACTTCATCACCTAAGTTAGATTCAATTTTAATTACTTCTGCTCCATGATCAGCAAGAATTTGAGTTGAATAAGGTCCTCCAAGAACTCTCGTAAGATCTAAGACTTTTACACCATCTAAAGCAGACGCTATGATATTATTTTTGTTTGTCATATTTTTCACTTTTCTTTATTTAATACGATTTTGGTAATCCAAGTACTCGCTCCGATATATAGTTTAAAATCATCTGGGCACTTACGGGAGCTAATTTGGGTATTAATGATTCCCTTAATAATCTTTCCACATGATATTCTTTCGCGTACCCCATTCCTCCTAAGGTTATAACAGCTTGTGTTGCTGCTTTAAAACCAGCCTCTGCGGCAAAATATTTTGCTGCATTAGCCATCCCACCTGAGTTTTCTCCATTGTCGTATTGGTATGCAGCTTTCGCAATGAGTAACTCAGCTGCTTCTAGTTCTATCCAGTTCTCTGCTAATGGATGTTGAATACTTTGATTTTTCCCAATTGGTCGATTAAAAACAATCCTTTCTTTGGAATATTGAACAGCTCTTGATAAAGCATTTTTGCCAATACCTAATGCCTCTGCGGCAATAAGAATACGTTCAGGGTTGAGGCTATCCAAAATATACTTAAAACCTTTACCCTCATCTCCTATTCTGTCAAAATCAGAAACTTCCAAATTATCAATAAAGACTTGATTACTATCAACTGCGGATCTTCCCATTTTAGGAATTTCTTTAACTTGAATTTTATTTCTGTCTAAATCAGTATAAAATAATGTAAGACCATCCGTGTTTTTTTTACAGTCTTCTATAGGTAGTGTTCTAGCTAATAAGAGTATTTTATCAGCTATTTGAGCAGTGGATGTCCAAATTTTTTGACCATTAACCAGATATCCGCCATTAATTTTTTTTGCAAAGGTTTTCATCTTTCCTGTATCTAAACCTGCGTCGGGTTCAGTTACACCAAAACAAGTCTTTTCTTGTCCTAAAATTAATGGTGGTAACCAGGTTTCTTTTTGTTTTTTGTTCCCATGCACAACTATAGGGTGAGGGCCAAAGATATTTATGTGTATGGAAGATGCAGCAGCCATACCTCCACCAGTCTCAGAAATTTTTTGCATGAAAATTGATGCTTCACTTACACCAAGATTGGCTCCACCAAATTCCTTCGGCATGCAAATACCTAACCAACCTCCTTTAGCAACTTCGTCATAAAATTTGAATGGAAATAAAGCATCTCTGTCACATTTAAGCCAATAATCATCATTAAATTTTTTCATAATATTTTGAACTGAGTCAATGATAGATAATTGTGTTTGGCTTAATTCAAAAATCATCGAAACTATCTTGCAATGTTATGATAATTATTGTTAGGCTCCATTTCAATTGCTGAAGCTAATCTATTTGTCATGTTAAAAAAACCTACTATTGCGCTAATATCCCAAATATCTCTGTCTGTATAACCAACATCTCTTAATTTTTTTCTCTCTTGCTCCCCTATTTCAGAAGGGTCCTTAGTTAACTTTTTAGCAAAGCTAAGTAACTCCTCTTGCCTTCTTGGTAATTCCGCAGATCTAAAATTAGCAGCTATGCGTTCTCCAAGTTGAGGATCGTTTGAAAGTTCTCTTACGGCAGATCCATGAGCAACTAAACAGTAGAAACAATGGTTTTCAGATGACACAGTTACAGCAATCATTTCTCTTTCGAGTTTTGTTAATCCTGATTCACCTAACATCAATGAGTTGTAAAGTTTAGTAAAGCCCTCAAATTGTTTTGGAAATTTAGCAAATGCAGCCAGAACATTTGGAATAAAACCAATTTTGTCTTCGACAATCTTAAGGTAACTTTCTACTTGTTCTTCACCTTCCTTATGACCTTCATAATTTAGATTTAATTTTGTTATGTTATTAGTTTGGCCTTGCTTTATAATTTTTTGCATTTAATTCTCCATTAACCAATTCGGCTTTCTTTTTTCAAAGAATGCATTTATTCCTTCGATGGCCTCAGGGTTTTCCCATACATCAGCAAGAGCTTCAACTGTAAACTTAACCGTTTCTTTATCAATTTTAAAAGATAAGCTTTTAACAAGCATTTTGGATGCTGACATAGCAGACGGTGCATTAAGAAGAAAGGGCTCAGTTTCTGATGAAATGATATTCTCAATATTTTCATTTTTACAAAAACTTTTAACTAGGCCCATCTCCTTTGCATCCTTAGCATTAAAATTTCTTCCACTCGTAAATAAATCTAAAGCATTGTTAGGGCCAATTTTTAAAATTACATATGGACTTATTGTTGCAGGTATTAAACCAAGTTTCACTTCTGTAAGAGCTAGTTTTATGTTCTCGGTGCAAATCGCTATATCACAAACAGAAATAATTCCTATTCCCCCTCCAAAAGCATTACCTTCAACTTTTGCAACTAGCGGCTTAGGAAACTGATACATCTTGTATAATAAATGAGCTAGTTTGTTAGCCTCTTTAATTCGCGTAGCTCTATTGGAAAAAATTTGTTTTTTCATCCAATCTAAATCGCCTCCGGCGCAAAATGATTTTCCTGTTGATGATATAATCAAAACTTTTACTTTAGTATCCTCTTTAAGAAGATCAAAAGCATCACCAAGTTCTTCAATCATTTTAGGAGATAAAGAATTATGTTTGTCTGGTTGATTTAAAACTATTTCACAAATTCCATTTTGTTCTTGTTTTACTATTATAGTTTCTTTTTTCATTTTATGAATAACTTCCAGTCGTCTTCAATTTTTTTGCAATATCGCCACATTCATTAATTTTTGAACTATCTAAATTAGTTTTGTAGCCCATTGATAAAACTAATTTATTTACTTTTTCTGTGGCAACGTTTCCTTTGGCTCCTGGAGAATAAGGGCACCCTCCTAACCCTCCAACTGATGAATCAAAAGTTCTCATCCCGTTCTCTAGACAAACTTTGATATTATCTAGCGCGTTTTGATATGTATCATGGAAATGACCAGCTAAATTCTTAGGTGAAGTAAAATGTAAACATTCTTTTATTACTTTAAATGTTTGTTCAGCGTTACCTTTTCCTGTTGTATCCCCAAGAGAAACTTCATAACAACCCATTTTTATTAACTCATTAGCTATTAATGCGACTTTTTTTGGATCAACATAATTTTCGTACGGACAATGAGAAACACAACTTATGTATCCTCTCACTGGTAATTTGTTTTTTTTTGCCTTATTCATAATTGGTTTAAAACGTCTTAAACTTGTTTGAATATCACAATTAGTATTTTTTTTATTAAAAGTTTCAGAAGCAGCTGTAAAAATAGCTACTTCATCTACTTTTGCTATTACGGCGTTATCAAAACCTTTTTCATTTGGGGTCAAAGCAGTATACTTTACACCTTTCATTCTAGAAATACCTCTAAAAACATCTCTAGCATCTGAAAGTTGAGGAACCCATTTGGGACTTACAAAGCTAGAGGTTTCAATTTTTTTAAAACCACAAAAAGATAGTTTATTGATAAATTTAATTTTATCATTAGTTGAAATGAAGTTCTTTTCATTTTGCAAACCATCCCTGGGGCTCATCTCAAAAATATTTATTAAATTATCCATCATTTAAGTCTTTTTTTAACGTTAAAAGCTCCATTCCTTCACCAGCTTGTTGACCATCTTTGACGTGGATTTCCTCTATAATACCGTTGCGGGGACATGTAAGTGAGTATTCCATTTTCATTGCTTCTAGAAGCATAAGAACTTCCCCTTTTTTAACATGTAACCCTTTTTTAATATTTTTAAATTTTATAACACCATGCATTGGGGATAAAACATTATCTTGTGAGACTTCTTTCTGGTTTTCTTCAAATATCATTGAATTAAAAACCTGAGCTTCAAAAGTATTCTCTTTTGTAAAGATAGTGAATATTTGATTTCCTAAATTTTTTTCAGTAAATGAGTTATAAGTAACTTTTTCATCTTTACCGTTTAGTTTCGTCAATATATGAGAATCATCTATTTTCACAGAGTAAAACTTAAACTTTAAATCGTCAAAATGAACTTCAATGTTATCAAGGGTTGAGTATATAAAATTTAATGAAAATATAGTGTTATTAATTATTAGTTTTATTGGATACTGGGAAGGTCGCCACATACTCCAATAATTATTTTCATTTTTAATTAAATTTTTAAAAATTATAAGGCCAGCAAGTGCTATGTGAGATATTTGAGGGCTATCTTCAGTTAATTTTTTTATGTTGTTTTCTACAAATTTTGTATCAAGATTTGCTTCTTTAAAATTTTTGTTATTTAAAAGTTTTTTTAATAAATTTAGGTTTGTTATTATTCCTGCTATCTCCAATTCACCAAGATACCGTTGGAGGTTTCTTATTGATTCATTTCTATTTGTGCCATGTGAAATAATTTTGGCAATCATAGGATCGTAGTAAGGTGTGATATAATCACCTTTTTTAGTACCTGTTTCTATGAAACAATTTGGATGTTTTAATTGATTAGGTAAATTAAAGTGGTTAATAAAACCAGTTTGAGGAATAAAATCTTTACTAACATCTTCTGCATATAATCTAGCTTCAATTGACCAACCATTTAAACTAACTTCATCTTGTAATTTAGGAAGCTTTTTCCCATTAGCTATTTGAAGTTGCCAAGTGATTAAATCAGTAGAGGTTACAGCTTCGGTAACAGGGTGCTCAACCTGAATTCTTGTATTCATTTCCATAAAATAGATTTTATTTTTATCAAGCCCACTTTTGATATCAGCAATAAATTCAATTGTACCAGCACCTTCATACTGAATAGCTTTGGCTGCTTTAACGGATATATCGCCAAGAAAGCTCCTTATTTCATCATCAATTTTAGGAGCAGGGGCTTCTTCAATTATTTTTTGTTGTCTTCTTTGTAATGAGCAATCTCTATCAAATAAATGTATTACATTTCCATGTTTGTCAGCAAATATTTGAATTTCAATGTGTCTTGCTAATGGTATGTATTTTTCAATCAAACAGTTCTTATCTTGAAAATTTGTTTTGGCTTCGTTTGAAGCTTCAGTTAGAGCTGATAAAAAGGTCTTATTATCTTCAGCAATTCTCATTCCCCTACCACCACCTCCAGCTACTGCCTTAATTAAGACTGGGTAACCAATGTTGGAAGCAGTTTGTTTTAAAAAATCTTTATCTTGTTTTGCACCATGATAACCTGGCACCACTGGTAATCCTGCATTTTCCATTAAAGATTTAGCTTTATCTTTTTGCCCCATATTGCGAATAATTTCACTATTAGGTCCAACAAAAATAAGGTTGTTTTTCTCAACAAGTTCTACAAAGGCTGCATTTTCAGATAGTAAGCCATATCCTGGATGTATGGCATTAGCTTTATATTTTTTACAAATATTTATTATAGCCATGCTATTCATATACGTGTCTGAAACATTTGAACCAGGTATATTTATGGCCTCGTCAGCTAAACTAACGTGTATGGAATTGATGTCCTCATCAGAATAAATTGCTAGGGTAGGTATGTTTAGCTTTTTGGCAGATTTTATTATTTTGCAGGCTATTTCGCCTCTATTTGCAACTAATAATTTTTTAATTTTTCTCATAATTATTTTAACTTTAGCTACATTCTAAAAATACCAAATTTAGTATCTTCTATTTTTTTATTAAGTGATATTTTAAGGCTCGTTGCTAACACGTCACGAGTTTTTGTTGGGTCTATTATTCCGTCGTCCCATAAACGTGCTGATGCATACAAAGGGTGAGATTGGTTATTAAACTGATCTAGTATTGGTTTTTTAAATTGATTTTCAATTTTTTTATTCCAAGTATCTTTGTTTTTTTCAGCATTACTTTTTTTCAATTGTGCAAGAACGCTTGCTGCCTGCTCTCCTCCCATAACTGAAATTCTTGAGCAGGGCCAAGTCCACAAAAATCTTGGGCTAAAAGCCCTGCCACACATTCCATAATTGCCAGCGCCAAAACTTCCGCCTATTAGGAGAGTTACTTTTGGCACTTTAGTTGTTGCTACAGCATTTACTAATTTTGCACCGTTTTTAGCTATTCCACCGTGTTCAGCTTTTTCGCCAACCATAAATCCAGTAATGTTTTGTAGAAATATTAAAGGAATTTTCCTTTGACTACATAATTCTATGAAATGGGTACCCTTTAGAGCACTATCAGAAAATAATACTCCATTATTTGCAACGATACCGCAAATTTGACCTTTCAATTTTGCAAAACCTGTTACCAAGGACACCCCAAAATTTTTTTTAAACTCATCAAACTCAGACCCATCAAAAATTCTCATAATTATTTCTCTTACATCATAAGATTTTTTTTCATCTGCTGGAACTATTCCAAGAAGTTCTTTGGGATCATAAAGGGGTGGTTTGTCTTCAAGCGTTATTGAGTTTTTATTTCGTTTAATAGCTAAGTTTTTAATACATTGTCTCGCAATTGATAGAGCATGTTCATCATCATTAGCTAAATAGTCAGCCACTCCAGAAATTTTTGTATGTATTTCACCGCCACCAAGTGTCTCTGCATCAGTTATCTCACCTGTTGCAGCTTTAACTAATGGAGGTCCAGCTAAGAAAATCGTTCCTTGGTTTTTTACAATTATTGTTTCATCTGACATTGCGGGGACATAAGCGCCACCTGCCGTACAACTTCCCATAACAACAGCAATTTGTGGTATATTTTTGGAAGACATATTCGCTTGATTAAAAAAAATTCTCCCAAAATGCTCTCTATCTGCAAACACTTCATCTTGATTTGGTAAGTTAGCCCCACCCGAGTCAACCAGATAAATACAAGGTAAATGATTTTCAAAGGCAATTTCTTGGGCACGAAGATGTTTTTTAACAGTGATAGGGTAATATGTGCCACCTTTTACAGTAGAATCGTTACATATTATCATGACATCTATACCATGAATTTGTCCAACACCAGTTATAATTCCTCCAGAAGGACATGCATTTTCATACATATCATAACCCGCAGTTAAGCCGATTTCTAAAAAGAAACTTCCAGGGTCCAACAGTTTTGAAACTCTCTCTCTGGGTAACATTTTCCCCCGTTTTTTTTGACGATCTTTTAGTTTTTTTCCTCCACCGTCTAGTGCTTGATCAACAGCCTTTAAAACTAATTTAAGATCAAAATCCAGCTTCTTTTTATTCAAAAGGAATTCAGAACTATCTGGCTTTATGTTAGATTTTAATATTGTCATTGAGCTGTTTCCATAAATAACTCTCTACCTATTAACATCCTTCTAATTTCTGATGTTCCTGCTCCAATTTCATATAGTTTTGCATCTCTTAGTAATCGTCCTGCATGAAAATCGTTAGTGTAACCATTACCTCCAAGTATTTGGATTGCATCTAATGCAATTTGTGTAGCCTTTTCTGCCGCGTACAAAATACATCCTGCTGCATCTTTTCGTGTTGTTTCACCTCGGTCACAAGCTTTTGCAACCTCATAAACATAAGATCTGCATGCGTTCATAGTTGTATACATGTCTGCAATTTTACCTTGCATTAATTGAAATTCACCGATTGATTTTCCAAATTGTTTTCTCTCATGAATATATGGAACAACAATATCCATTGCTGCAGCCATAATTCCAATGGGTCCTGCAGCAAGAACAACTCTTTCATAATCCAATCCACTCATTAATATAGCTGCCCCTTTTCCTTCTTCTCCTAAAATATTTTCTTCAGGGACTGGACAATTTTTAAAAATAAGTTCACAGGTATTTGATCCCCTCATACCTAATTTATCCAATTTTTTCCCAGTAGAAAAACCAGCCATACTTTTTTCTATAATAAATGCTGTTATACCCTTTGAACCTGCAGATAAATCTGTCTTAGCATAAACAATTAAAGTATCTGCGTCTGGACCATTTGTAATCCACATTTTTGAACCGTTGAGCAAATATGTTTTATTGCCTTGTTTTTCTGCATGTAATGTCATTGAAACGACGTCAGACCCAGAGTTTGGTTCACTCATCGCGAGAGCTCCAATTTTTTCTCCTGCACACAAACTTGGGAGATATTTTTGTTTTTGCTCTTTGCTTCCATTTCTATTAATTTGATTAACACATAAATTAGAAAATGCTCCGTATGAAAGTCCAATTGAAGCACTAGCCCTACTTATTTCTTCCATTGCGATACAATGAGCAAGATAACTCATTTGGCTCCCTCCGAACTCTTCATCAGCTGTTATGCCTAAAAGACCAAGATCTCCTAATTTTTTCCACAATTCATTTGGAAATGTATTTTCTTTATCTACTTTATCCGCAAGAGGGGCTATTTCTTTTTGAGAAAACTTATAGATAGTGTCTTTTAAAGTTTCATTATCCTTTCCAATTGAAAAATTCATAGAATGAAAAAACATATAAAGAATACTCCCGTTAAGAATTTAATATTAGAACATAAGATTTTTTATTAACACATTAACTTTGTTTAGATGTTTTTAATGCTCTTTCCTTTGCCTCAGCACTCTCAATTCCTGAAACATATAATAATCCATTCATACGTCGCATTAAATTAGCCTCAAAATCATCTATTATTCCATCTGCAAGAATGACACCCCACATCATCTCAATCACATCAATTCTCTCTTTATGATCCATTTGATTGAGTATAATTTTGATTTGAGAAAAAATTTCGATCCTCTCTCCATCGTTTTTAAGGGCATTATTAATATTTTCTTCTGCCTCTGCCTTGCTAAAATTAAATTTATTAATTAACAAATTTTTTATAAAATTAATTTCAATTTCTTCAGTTTCACCGTCTATCTGACATGCTTCTAAAAGCAAAATTATTATTGCTTGTATGTCTTCGCCATAGTCATCGCTCTCATCTATTTCTTTTGATATAGCCTTTTGAAATGCAGATTTTAAATTTGAAAACATATTCTTCCTATCAGTTTGTTGAGGATGTTTTTAATTATTCATTTTCCAAAATGAATTATTAAATTCTTTTTTTCAAGTTTATAATTATTACTTTAAAGTAGAGCTGAGCATAATTAACATTTTAAATTCGAATTATGTTATTTTGTTATAATTGGGAGAGGAACAATAAAATGGCAAGTGACGAATTTTTAAAATCAATAGAAGTTAATTTCCAAAAAGCTACCAAATATTTACAAAAAATAAATGGGGAAGAATTCTTGCCTGATGACTTAGCCAATCAAATTATGATGGCTAATGCAACTTATGTAGTGAGGTTTGGTGTAAGGCTAAGGGGAAAGATTTTTACATTTACTGGATATCGCTCTGTTCACTCTGACCACTTTGAGCCGGTTAAAGGAGGAATAAGATATGATGTCTTAGTTGATCAAAAGGAGGTAGAGGCTTTAGCTGCTTTGATGACCTATAAATGTGCGCTTGTAGAGGTCCCATTTGGAGGGGCTAAAGGTGGATTAATTATTAATATAAAAGAATGGAAACCTGAAGAGCTAGAAAAAATTACAAGACGTTTTACTCAAGAATTAGCTAAGAGAGACTTAATCCATCCTTCACAAAATGTTCCTGCGCCTGATGTTGGAACTGGAGAACGTGAAATGGCTTGGATGGCAGATGAATTTAGAAGATTGAACCCAACAGACTTAAACGCTTGGGCTTGTGTAACAGGAAAACCAGTTAACAAGGGTGGAATTTCTGGACGAACGGAGGCAACAGGAAGGGGGGTGAAATATGCACTGAAAGCTTTTTTTGAAAATGATGTTGATGTTAAAAAATCAGGTTTACAAAAGGGTTTAAAGGGCAAAAGAATTATCGTTCAGGGTTTAGGTAATGTTGGTTATTACGCCGCCTATTTTTTATCAATAGAAGATAATGCGATTATCACTCATGTTATTGAACGAGATGGTGCAATAATAAATGAAGAAGGCATAGATATTAGATCTCTTAAAAGTTATTTGACCTCCAATGGTACTATAAAGGGATACAAAGGGTTTGTGGAGAGTGGTCCTGAGGTTCTTGAGGAGAAAGCAGATATTTTAATTCCTGCAGCAATGGAATTAGTTATTCACAAAGATAATGCTGAGCGTATACAATCATCAGTAATTATTGAAGCTGCTAATGGACCTGTTTCATCTGAAGCTGATGATATACTTAGGGAAAAGGGTAAAATCATTATACCTGATCTTTATGCAAATGCAGGAGGAGTTACTGTAAGTTACTTTGAATGGATTAAAAACTTGGGTAGAATTAGGTTAGGAAGACTTCAAAGGCGGGCCCAAGAAAGTCAAATGTCTAATTTAATCCATGGTATAGAGGCTATGACTGGAAAGAATTTTCCCGCTGGATTTAAATCAAGATCTGTTCAAGGTTTATCTGAACGTGACCTTGTTTATTCTGGTTTAGAAGACACAATGACAGAAACTTATGAATCTATAAGTGAATTATGGAACTCTGAATTTGATATTCCAGATTTAAGAACGGCTGCAATGATCATTGCCGTTAAAAGAGTAGTCCAGAGTTATAGTTCTATGGGAATATAAATAAAAAAAGGGAGGTACCCCCCCCTTTTTTTTGTAGATAGTTTCGTTTATTTTCTGAAGTCTGGATAAGCTTCCATGCCGACTTCACTCATGTCCATACCTTCCATTTCTTCTTCCGGTGTAACTCTTATACCAATTGTAAACTTAATAATATACCATGCTATAGCTGACACTATGATAGTGAAAGCCCCAATAGCAAATATACCATACAATTGAGCACTTAAGGATGCATCTGAGTTAGAAAAAATAACAGCTATTGTGCCCCATATACCTGCAAACAAGTGAACTGGTATAGCACCCACAACATCATCGATTTTGAATTTGTCAAGCATAGGTATTGTAAGAACAACAATCAGACCACCAACTGCACCAATAAATATCGCAAGCATTGGAGAAGGTGCTAAAGGCTCTGCCGTAATTGCTACAAGACCACCTAATGCACCGTTTAGTGCCATTGTTAGATCTGTTTTTTTGTAAAATAGCATTGTTAGTACAATTGCAACAACAACACCACCAGCAGCAGCAAGATTAGTATTTATATATATGTTTGATATTGCTGTTACGTCTGCAGCTGTTCCCATTGCTAATTGTGATCCGCCATTAAATCCAAACCAGCCAAACCAAAGCAAAAATGTACCTAAGGTTGCTAAGGGTAAGTTTGAACCTGGCATTGGTGTAACGCTTCCATCATCAGAATATTTTCCTTTTCTTGCTCCAAGTATAATAGCACCTGTTAACGCTGCCCAACCACCTACACCATGTACAATTGATGATCCTGCAAAGTCTAAGAAACCGGCTTCGCTTAAAAAGCCACCACCCCATGACCATGATCCTTGGATTGGATATATGAAGCCACATAGTAGCACTACAAAAACAAAAAAGCTTTTAAGTTTAACTCTTTCGGCAACAGCGCCACTTACAATGGAGGCCGCAGTAGCACAAAACACCATTTGGAAGAACCAATCAGAGCCTGATGAATAGGTGGAATCGTTTTCACCACCAAAACTCTTTAATTCGTCAGATGGACCCCATACGGAGAATGAACCTATCCATCCAGACACATCCATATACATAAGGTTATAACCAACAAATGCAAACATTAAACCAGCTATCGAATAAAGCCCGATATTTTTAGCACATTGTACAACTGCATTTTTGGCACGGACAAGTCCAGTTTCTAGCATACAAAAACCAGCTGCCATTAACATAACTAGAAATCCATGAACTAGGAAAGAAAATGAATTAAATATATAAGCAGTTTCAGCGTCCGGTGCCGCATAACTTAAACTTGCAAACCCAAATACTGTTAAAGGTAATAATAATAATACCTTATAAAATTTAGTCATAATAAACTCCGTTAAAATTTTTATGATTGGACTATGAGCTTAAGAAATTTTAAATCAAAAAGCTGGGTATCAATTCACAGTGTCTGTAAATAAATGCCTAATTAATAGGCATAAAAATCACACTTTTTATCATATGTTTAATTTTTAATCAAAAATAATATTTTGTATTTTGTTTGTTTATTGATGGGAACTTGATATTTTTTGAGATTCTACAATTTCATTTAGAAAACTGTATAGTTCTTTCCGGCCTAATTTAACTGTTGCTTTTAATGTCCCAAGATCTTTTTCATTTGTTTCTTTTATTAGCATATTAACTGCTTTTGAAGGAAGGTGATCTTGTTTTTTTTCTTCAAAACATATGTTCATAATTTGATCTAAATAGAAATATAAATCCTGCATTCTAGAAATTAACATAAATTTCTTTTGAATTTCATCTTGAGAAATTAAAATAGAATTTTTCTCATTAAAAAAATTTAAATATTCGATATCTCTTTGTCCACCACCAGCATACTTGGTTTCAAACCATTTTAGCGTTTCTTTTTGAACCAAATCCTTATTTGAGTTATTATCAGTTCTCATCAAAGAAATTTCATATGCAACTTTATTTTGATAAATAGGTAAAGATTTTAACTTATTTAGTAGGTTAATGATTTTATGATTAAAGATATTTTCGTTAACAACCCTTGTTTTCTTAAGAGCTATCTTTTCCCAGGAGTAAGAACTTTTTTCATGATATTCTTTAAAATTTTCATATGTACAAGCAACTGGTCCACCTTTTCCTGAAGGTTTCAGCTTTGTATCAACTTCATACATTAAACCTTCTTCTGTTTTAACTGATAGAAATTTAATTATTTGTCTAAATAATTCTACATAAATTTTTCGACTAGCCTTTTCATCTCCATTCTCATCGTCATATATAAAAACTAAATCTAAATCAGAATTTGCAGTCATGGTAGATGTAGCAAAACGACCATATGCAATTATACTATATTTAAGATTTTCAACTTTATATTTTGTCGATATTTGTGCATGAATAATTTTAAGTGAAATATCAAATGTTGCTTGCGCAAGTAAAGAGAATTCATTTGAAGCTCTCTTAATATTTATTTCATCATTAATCAAAGCAAATAAAATCTGAAACTTCAGTAAACGATGATTTTTTCTAAGAGAATTTAATAAGATTTCTTCGTCTTTAACACTAACATTCATCCTATCGAACGAGTTTTTATAGAAGGTAATATTGCCATTTAATCTCATTGCGTATTCTGGTTGGAGAATATCAAGTAATTTTTCATCCTTTGCTAAAATGTTTGTCAAATAACCAGAAAACAAAAATATTCTTGATAAATTCTCATATATGAAGGTGCTTTTTGTTAAGGTTTCAATGTAAGAAAAATTGTATAATATTTCGTTAGAAAATCTAAAAAGTTGGTAAATCCCTTCTTTGTGATATTTTGACTTTAGAATTATTGGTATTATTCGGTCCCAAAAGAAATAGAAATTATTTGAAATGACCTTAGAAAGTTTATCTTTAAAGTAATCCTTAAAAAAATCTTTTATGTTTGTTTGACTTAGAGAATCAAATTTTTGAATTTTCTTTATAATTTCATAATCAAATTCACTTGATTCAATTTTGAAGTCTGTTGATAATGGGATATTAATTGGTATATGAAGTTTTTTGTGTAACATTCTCTAACCAAGAATTAATTAATTAACTTTAATTGAACCTAACATATAATATTAAATTATTTCAATGTTCAAAAAAGGATTAACAGTGTCTAATTTTAAAGACCAAAACCTTCTAATTGGTAGATCAAGAGATATAGGAGGAATGGAGGTAAGGAGAGTTTTACCCCATTCTACTAGGCAAATGGTAGGTCCATTTATTTTTTTTGATCAAATGGGACCAAATGAGTTTATTACCGATGGCGGCCTTGATGTAAGGCCACACCCTCATATTGGTCTAGCTACATTAACTTATTTATTTTCAGGACAAGTATATCATAGAGATTCTTTGGGGTCTTCACTAATGATTAGTCCAGGAGACGTAAATTTAATGATCTCTGGAAGGGGTATAACACACTCTGAGAGAAAACCGCTTGATATTAAATATCCATATAAACTTTTTGGAATTCAATGTTGGATTGCTTTACCCAAAGATTATGAAACAATGAAACCTGAATTTTATAATAATAAAAAGAAGGATATACCAACTATAGTAGATAAAAATATGATTGCTAACGTTATTATGGGATCTGCCTATGGAAAAAAATCTCCCTTAAAAAATATTTCAAATAGCACATTTATAGAAATTAAAATTAAGTCTAATAGCCTTTTAGAATTACCCAAAAATATTGAAGATATTGCTATATATTTACTTGCTGGAAAACTGTCTTTTCAAGATAAAATAATCAAAGGTGGTGAGATGTTAATTCTTAATAATAAATTAGATAATAAAATTAATATCTTAGAAAATTGTCATTGTATTATTCTTGGGGGTGATACCGTAAATGAAAGAAGATATTTATGGTGGAATTTTGTAGCCTCAGATATGGAATTAATAGAAATAGCGAAAAAAAAATGGCTAGATAAAAAATTTAAAATGCCAGTTGACGACGTAAATGAATTTATTCCTTTGCCTTAAGTTTTGTGTTTAGCTAAATTTAGAAAGATAATTAATGTATCTACCAGAACATTTTGTTGAAACAGATATTAATGAAATAAAAAGAATAATTAAGGATTTTCCTTTAGCAACCCTGATAACATCATCTGCTAATAGACTAGAAGCAAATCATTTACCATTTCTAGTAGATTTTAAAAATAACACTCCACAAAGTCTCTTGGGTCATATAGCTATCGGGAACCCAATCTATCAAAATAATAAAGATAATGAAGAAGTTTTAGTCGTGTATAAAGCTGAAGATAGTTACATAAGCCCAAACTGGTATCCAACTAAGAAGGTAAATCATAAGGTTGTTCCTACATGGAATTATCAATCACTACACTTCTATGGAAAAATTAAATTTTTAAAAGATATTAAATCACTTCTCAAAATTGTAGGTAAGTTAACTAAAATCTATGAAATGCAGGTCGAAGAAAGTGATCCTTGGACAATAAAACAAGCTCCAAAAGATTTTATTAAAGAGAAACTATCAAATATAGTTGGGATACAAATAGACATCACTAAGATTTTAGCAAAATCAAAGCTAAACCAAAATAGAGATACGATTGATTTTAATTCAGTGAAGACTAAAATGTTAGAAAAAAATAAAAAATCACTTCATAACGCGATGTCTCTCAAGTCTAACATAAAATCAAATTAAGGGCTAAAACAAATGTATTTAAATGACTTCCTTTCAGAGCATTGTAAAGATGACAATGTTGCCTCAATAATAAAAAATTTATCTGATGCAGCCATAATAATATCTAATCAAATTAAAAATGTAGATAAAAAGGTTAATTCAGAAGTTAACTTGGGAAATAAAAATGCAGATGGTGATTTACAAAAACCATTAGATATATTCGCTGATGATATTTTGATAAATTGTTTAAAAGGATGTCCAGTTTCAGGTTATGCCTCGGAAGAACAGGACGGGTTTATTGATTTTAAAAATGATCATAACTTAATTGTTCTTGCAGATCCATTAGATGGTTCAAGTAATATAGATGTAAATGTAACTATAGGTACTATTTTTTCAATTATATCTAGAAATAACCTACCTTTGAAAGAAGCTTTTTTGCAAAAAGGTATTCATCAAAATTCATCAGGTTTTTTTGTTTATGG
>Ga0181587_10001451_pt1 | contig 19834 bp, 13 predicted proteins | sample 071ome_27_FD_132463 | JGI IMG/M metagenome (GOLD analysis project Ga0181587, IMG submission 132463) | Coastal salt marsh microbial communities from the Groves Creek Marsh, Skidaway Island, Georgia - 071409AT metaG (megahit assembly) | ecosystem: Environmental > Aquatic > Marine > Intertidal...
CGTTCCCAAGACGGGGACAACCTCCGTAAGAACTCAAATTCGCAAGCAAGGAAATGCGTTAATTCCCAACCCTCACTTAAATATCGTCCAAGTCCGTGACCTGCTATATCCGTTTATTTTAAGATCTTCACTCGGCAATAATAGAACCTACCCCAGTGAAGGAGTGCCTTCCGATAAGGATATCAGGAATCAAGCCGAGAAGACATTTAATGAGTTCTTCAAATTTTCGGCGGTCAGGAACCCCTGGGCACGAGCGGCTTCACTCTATTTCAGAAGGGAAGGTGTTCAAGCAAACGAAGAAATGACATTTGAAAGGTTTTGTGAACAGCATCTTTATGCAAGTGACACTTGTTTCCATCCTACTCTTCACAAGAATCAACTCGATTGGTTATGTGACGAGAATGATCGAATGATAATGGATTTTGTCTATAAGCTCGAGGATTTTGAAGATGCTATCGAGCAAATTGCCAACAGAACCAACGGACGGGTAAAATTAATAAAAAGGAAAGCAAACAAGAATCCAAATTCGAGGTCATCGGACTACAAAGACATCTATACTGATAGGGCCCGGAAACTGATATCAAAAGCTTTTGAAAAAGACATCGATTTCTTTCAATACACCTTCTAGAAGAAAATAATAAAAAGCATAACAAGTCGCTGCACTCAACGTCGCTAGCGCGCCGTGAGTGAGCTTAGCGTTCGGCTCAGAAAATGATCTCTTGGATTCGCGATTACACCATCCAGACGGTCTTTGTCGCTCTCCAAGCCACGATCATCATATATGGCATCTTGGCCACGGCGACCCTCTTGAAGGGGAACGGATACCCGGAATACGATACTTTTTCCTCGCTTTCGAAGTTTGTTCGACATGCCGGGATTGTATTGTTCCTCGTCCCAGCAGCTTGGGTGTGGCTCACGTATTGGTATGAACAATCTGATAGGAACTACCCAACAGCTTTTACCGTCGCAACTGGAATCGCTGTTATAGTTTTACTATCTTTCATGTTCTCCCGTTCCATCGCTGGAACAGCCCGAAAGACATTCATCCACGACATGTCAGCCTCCTGTTACGTCCCAATCAGCCAGCCGAACAAGACGGAGATCTCAAGCCCGATCACGCCCCGAATTGGTTGACTTCCCTGATTCGATTCCCTATTCTCCGATCGGAGTCGCGCCCTCTGATCGGGCTGAGATTCCTTGAACGTTCTGCTAGGAAATGATACGAATTCCCGCGATCACAGCAGCAATTTGGACGTGCATGCTTTGCGGGGCGTTTGCAGATGATGATGCAAAGATCCCGTCACTCGAAATATTGTCGTCTGTCGTGGGTGCGAGTAAGTCTTCCACGCAGTTTAAGAGCACCCTTACGAAATACGATTTTAGCGAGAATCCGAAGCGGGACAATTCGTGGGGATCGTCTTTCGGGGTGTTTTTCGAGCTGAGGGACAACCGAATCCAGGTAGGCTTACGTCCACCTTCCGATGCAACGAACATGCCGACATACCCTGGAGAACTGCCGAAGGGACTAGAGGTGGGTGATTCGATCGAGGAGATTCTAAAGAAACTCGGAAAGCCCAAGCGAACGGAGCATGATCCCCAAGCCTATTACGAGATGAGCTTTGAAGGAATCACCGTCTATACTATGCGAGGAACACTATTCGAGATTTGGCTGATTCCCGCGGCAAACAACAAGGCAGAACAAGACGGTGCTGGACAAGCGCCTACCCGCGCCCAGTCGAAATGATTTCCGTCATTACAATCCTCAATCCGAAGTTGGGGTGGCGCCCCCGGTAGGCGCTGCCAGACCTTGAACGTTCGAAGAAATGAATGTTTGGATTCAGCGCCACGACTTCAATTCGACGGATCTTGCTGATACAACAGTCGATAACGCCTTGAATCAATTCGAGACGACCGATTGGGCGACCGAAGATCGATTAGCCTCCAGGAAACAAGATCCAGGGGAGGAGTTCTGTTCTGCGGGGATTGGATTTGTTCATCCATCAGGAACTATTCTTCACCTCTGCCCCGACGGCTCCGGCCGGATGATGATGCACTATCACTACACGATTTCCAGACGCATCCTTGGGGTTTTTCCGAAATCGACACAGGAAACGGTGACTATTGAGTCGGTCCCTGAGCACGAAGCGGAATCGATGATTCGTCTCCACTACTCCAACAATTCCGACGCGATTCTGGAGGCCGCGAAACGGATCGAACAAGCCGAGGAGCCCAAGCCCTGACCGTTGTGAGCTGAAATGACTGCCCCCACCGCTTGCGAAAAAGAAGTGGAGAATTCAGATTGAGTTGAACAGCGGTTTACGTCATCCTCCTCCCAGATGTCGCTCCGGCTCTATTGTCATTTCTGTGGAAAGTCCCTGCTCTTGATAACGGGCTTTGGAGTCAGCTTGGCGACAGTTCCGTTTGAACTATGGGGAGAACCGCGAGAAGCGAATGTCGCTTTTCTGCCTGAGGCGGTCACCGCCGAGAACTTCGCTGATTTGAAAAGCGCTTCGCCTTTCCGTCGCTCGATCAATCTTTCCGAAACACTCGTGCTGACCGGGATTGCAACGATCGAAGGGCAAGTCTACGCGACTCTCTTCGATTCCAGCGCGACCGTTTCGCGTGTCGTAACTGCGCAGGCGAATAAGGATGGCTGGCGGCTCGTCGGGGTAAATGGCAATGATTCTGAACTCGAATCGCTGACGGCTAAGATTCAAGTCGACGGCGGCCAGATTGTTGCGATTCGCTACGCGAAGGTCGAATTCAAGGGCCAAGGGGGCAACCGTTCCGGTGGAACTACGGGTGGAAGAAATGACTCTGGTGGAGGAACGCTAACTGCCGAACAAATCGAGGATGCCCGTCGCGCGGCCCGGGATCCGAGGATTGGTTTTCGTGGCGACGGCCACCGCGGCCCCCCTTCTCCGGAAATGCTGTCAAAGTTGAACAAGATCACACCGCAAAAGCGGGAAGAAATTGCCCGACGAGTCATGGAAATGCGAAACAGGGGTGTCGACTCTGAGGTGCGATTGCGCGTTTACAACGAGGCACTGGACCGAGCCGTTCAGGGCAGATAATTCTCTCCGAATCAACTTCGGAATTCATGAATCAAAATGGCGTGACTCGGGAGTCCATTCCCCGTTGTCTATACCACGAAATGAGCAGAACGAGGCAGAGTAGGCGGCACCAGACCGGCGCGAATCGATCAAGCCCAGAGGATCTCCCCCAATAGCGGGTGGCAGGCCTCACACAATACCAGACATCCTATGAAAATAATCGCAATTCTCAGCCTGCTCCTTCTCTTTCAGCTGACTCCGGTCGCGTTCGGACTGACTGTACGTTTAACCTTAACCGATAAGGTAAAGAATTCTGATTCGGTCTCGCGAATTCGCATCGTCGAGGTCTCTGATTTCCCAATAAACGAGGGTAAGAATTTCACCTATCACGGCATCGCAAAATGCGAAATCCTTGAAGTATACAAGGGAAAGGAACTTAAAGTCGGATCGCACTTGATGATTCCCTGCAATTACGACTTTGACGATGACCCTTGCGGCTTACGGGATAAAACCGATTACATCGCGTTCCTCGACATCTGGGAATACGCGCACTTTGCCCATCCAATATCAGCCTACTGCATCCACGAAATCAAAGGTGATCAGATTGCAAAAAACGGCTATCCATTCTCAGTTGCAGAGGCTGGGCCAGTGAAATCATTCGTCGATCGAATTCAAAAAATCATCTCCCCAAAAAACTGAGCAAAGATGCGGCGGCTGGCAAAACCGCGGCTTCCGGTCTAGACTCCCGCCATGCCGGTCGATGATGATCTTCTCCGCTCTGTTTCGCGGTCTTTTTTTCTCAGCATGCGCTTTCTTCCTAAAGCAATGCGGGAACCCATCTCGCTGGGGTATTTGCTGGCGCGGCTCAGTGATACGGTAGCGGACGCGCCCGGGCTTGAGCATGATGAAAGGCTCGAGATTCTGGCCCGCATGCGTCAGGCAATCATTGCGGGAGACCGTGCCTTACCGGGAAATGCGATCCCTCTCCCGCAGAATCATTCTCACGAAGGGGAAAAACATCTCGTCGCCCATGCCGATGACATATTCGGGCTGCTGGGTGAAATTGACGACGACAATCGAAGTCATCTCGAAGAAGTCATTTTGACGATCATTCACGGACAGAGTCAGGATCTGATTTCTTTCCCCCCGGGAAAACTGACCACGCTTCCAAGCGAAGACGATTTACTTCACTACACCTACTGGGTCGCTGGATCGGTCGGGCAATTCTGGACCAAGGTCGGCTATACGAACCTGGGAGAGAATTTTGCACTCCCTGACAAAGCTACTACCTTGCTAAGGCAAGGAAAGAAACTCGGACAAGCTCTACAGCTCATTAACATCCTCCGGGATTTGCACGAAGATCTCCCTGCTGGGCGCTGTTATCTTCCGGAGGATGAACTGCAAACTGCAGGCTGGGATGGTGAGTCGCTTCTCACTCCCGAATATCTTGCCCCGGTTTTCGACCGCTGGCTGGCTCTTTGCGAGTCCTACCTCGAAGAAACGCCGAGCTACGCGGGATCCATTCGAAATGCGCGCGTGCGATTTTCTACACGCCTCCCCATGATTCTGGCAGCAAAAACTGCGAAGCAACTTCGCGAAGCTGGAGTGGAGCAAGTCATGAGGGAAAAAATCAAAATCCCCCGCTCCGAAGTCTGGAAATCGATGGCGTGGGCGACCTTCTGTTAGAGTTGCTTTGTTGCAGTGCTCTCAGTTCTGGTTCAGTCAGTTAGGCTACACGAAAATCCTCCGGCTTCTCCAGATCGGCAAGCTCGTGGTGCAAGGAATACGGCGTGAAATGGGGCTTCGGGTTCCGAAGCGGAAACCCAGGGAGCGTCGAAGGGGGACGGTAAAAATGATGAAGCAGAAGTTCAGTGCTCCAGTGTGACCATTCGGGAAATTCGGAAACAAAAAAGAAATCATTCCGATCCCTCTCCCATTCCACTACCCCCCATTTCTCCGCCGCCCAAAGCGACTTCGGCCACATTAATACAACCGCGCTACCAGCAATTGTTTCAATAAATCGAAGCTTTTTTTGTAATGGCAGGTAGCGAGGCCCCCAAATCCTCAGCCCTCGACAAACCCGGTCACTTTTTGCCTTTTTTGCCCTTCTTTCGATTGGGCTTTTTGCCAATCCAGTCTCCTTGAAGATAAAGAATTCGCCTCTCGGCTTCCCCTTTCACTCCCACAAAATCTTCAGCCTCAAACGGATAGGATGTTTTCGAATGATCGTGGAACAGGGCCACCCCATTGAAGGCAATCAAATGCACCACCGGATGATCGGAGTCGTTGATGACTTCAATCAGAGTTCCGCGTGGGTCAACAGCCCCTACCAGCCCCAGGAACTCCGCCGCCCGAACTTGCACGATCGGATCTTCATCTCGTAACAATGGTTTCGCAGCCTCAATCAACTCACTCGCGCTATCTCCAAACGCTGCGCAACTCGTAAGCGCCCACTGGCGAATTACTGGATCGGCAGATCGAAACGCACTGCGCAAGGGACCCTCGGCTTCGCCAATCGGCTTCAGCATCAAATTGGCGACATCCAGAACTGACGTAATCCGTTCCCGGTTTTTTTCGCCAAAAGCAACAGGATCCCCCATAGCCTCATCATACAACACATTCTCAGGGAAAAAGCTCAGGTCCGGCATAGCGATGAGGCGTTCGTTCAGTTTTTCACGCATCTCCAGCAAACGACCTTGGTGGTCGGCATCTCCGGAAAGATCATCCACCTCGTGAGGATCCGTGGACAGATCAAATAGCATCTCCACTGGTTTCGGCTCGAAAAAATGGCGCTGATCCGAGCCGAGCTTGCCCTGATTGTAGAGATCTCTCCACTCGCGATATGCCAGCATCTTGTAGCGGTAGTTGTTCTGCAACCCATCCGGATAATACGGCTGAAAACTCCGCATATATTTCCAATCACCAATCCGCAGCGTTCGAATCATCTCATATTTCTCATCGAAGCGATCCGCATAGCCAAAAGCAGAGTCGCGCTGAGAAAGTTCCTCCAAAGTGACTTCTTTCCCGAGAAAGGGCACTCCATCCATCTTTTCCGGAACATCAACACCGGCCAATTTCAGAACGGTCGGACCGAAATCTACAAAGCTGACAAAGCCATCACATTCTGTCCCCGGCTCGAGATTCACGAGATGGTGGAAGTTTTCCGGCACGCGAACGACCAGCGGCACATGCAGACCGGACTCGTAGACATATCCCTTTCCGCGCGGCAGGACTCCACCATGATCGCCAAAGTAGAAAATGAAGGTGTCCTCCAATACACCGTCCTCTTTCAACTTCGCTACTGTGTTGCCGACCATCCCGTCAATCGTCTGAATGTTGTCGAGATAGCGGGCGTAAGTGTATCGAAAGAGCGGAGTATCAGGGAAATAGGGCGGGAGTTTCACCGTGGCCGAATCATTCTTCGTTGGGTCATTCTGGTAAGACTCCTCGCTGAAATGAAGGCTGCTCTCATGAGACTGCCCGTGGCTTTCCATGTGAAAAAATGGAGTAGCCTTGTCAGGTCGATTTCTCCAAGTCGCTGTTTTCGAAGATTCATTCCAAGTTCCTGCCGACTCGACCGCATTGTAGTCTTTCTTTGAATTGTTCGTCGTGTAGTAGCCTGCCTCACTGAGATACGACATGAACATCTTCTGGCCCTCCGGCAAGTTCGCCAACTCGGAACGTCGATGAAACTGCGTTCCTATTCTTGGTGCCAGACAACCGGTCGCCAGGGTGGTCCTCGCAACGGAGCAAACCGGCGAATTGGAAAACGCGCGCGTAAAAAGCACGCCGCTCTCCGCCAAGGCAGCTATGTTTGGCGTCTCCGCGCCCACTTCATCAAAAAGCTTCAAGTAGTGCTTCGAATTATCCTCCGAGACAATCCAGACAACATTCGGTCGATCCGCGGCAATTATCGCATTCGCAAAACCGACAGACAGAAAAAGAATAAACAAGAGTCGCATGAGTCAGCATCAAACCGTTCTGCAGAATTGAAAAGCGCATTTTTGCGTCGCTCGATCATCAGATCTGACCGTAACTTTATCCATGCCGGAAGGGGCCCAGGAGAAAGAAGAAATCAAAATTGCTGTCGAGCGCGGTGACCCGCTCATTCGCGAGGCCGGGCTTTGGCTGGACCCGCACCGCCCCCGCGATTTTGCTTTCGTTTCGCACGCCCACGCCGACCACTTTGCGCCCCACCAGAAAATTCTCTGTTCTTCCGGAACGAGGAAGATTGCCGAAAAACGTTACCTAGATACTGGAAGCGAATTCCTCTCTCTCGACTTCGGAGAAAGCGTGGAACTCGAAACGGGATACCGGGCAACCCTCTACCCAGCAGGGCACATTCCCGGATCCGCAATGCTCCTTCTCGAAAGAGAGAGTGACGGCGTCTCCCTTCTCCATACCGGGGACTTCAAAACGCTGCCCGCTCCTGGTGCGGAACTATGCGAGCCGCAACCGGCCGACACCCTCATCATGGAGACCACATTCGGCATTCCGAAGTTTACCCTTCCGCCCAGCGACGAAGTGATCGACGCCATGGTCAAGTTCGTCCGAGAGACCATCGAAGAGAATCAAGTCCCCGTGTTTCTCGCCTACTCACTGGGAAAAGCGCAGGAAATCCTCCTTTCCCTCCACCAGCGCATTCCGGAAATCCCGCGCCTCGTTCATAGTTCGGTCGCGAAAATGAACGAGGCTGTCGCAACCCTGGGCTACGATATTCCTGCCTGTATCGAATTGGAATCGTCCAGGAGCATCCCCAAAGGACACCTCATCGTGATGCCGCCAAACGTCGCCCGGAGTCGAGCGATTCGCCGCGTCAGGAAATCGCTTCGCCTTGCGATGATCAGTGGCTGGGGAATGGATTCCGGCGCGAGATATCGCTACCAGTGCGACGAAGTATTTCCTCTCTCGGACCATGCTGGCTACAGAGACCTGCTCGACTTTGTCGAAAAAGTAGCTCCAAAACGAGTCTACACCATTCACGGCTACGTCGACGAGTTTGCCCGCGACCTCCGCAACCGGGGCTATGAAGCCTGGCCACTCCGGGAAGAAACCCAACTCGAATTCGCCTTACCTGGGCAACCCGGCATTCAACAGGGAATGATCGATGACCCAACAGGGTCGAAAGACCAACTCAACAGGGTTGCATCGAAACCCGAATCAGAATTCGGTAACTTTGTCAGCGTCTGCGAAGAAATCACAACATCCACCGGCAAACTGGCCAAGCAGAAAATCCTCGCCCAATACCTGCGCTCACTTAAACCTCCAACGCTGGAACAAGCGGTCACTTTTCTCAGTGGAAAACCCTTCACTCGGAATTCCGAAGTTCGTGCCGCAAACGTCGGATGGGCCATCGTTCGCCAGGCTCTTCTAGATGTGTCAGGATTATCACTGGCGCAGTATCGACAAATCTCTTCTTCACAGGCCGACGCTGCGCGGACCGCAAATCTCGTTCTTCGAGAAAAAACCGAACCGCAACCTCATTCGATCGCGGAAGTGGCAGAGACATTCGCACAACTCGCTAACCAGTCGGGACAGACCGAAAAGTTGCGAATCCTTCGGGAAACGCTCATCACCTTTCATCACAGCGAAGCAGCACTACTCGTCGGGATTCTAACCGGCGATCTTCGCATCGGTCTCAAAGATGGACTACTGGAAAGCTCGATCGGAGAAGCCTTTCATCAAAAAGGCAATGATGTTCGTCGCGCTCACATGCTGACAGGTGATCTCGGAAAAACTGCAAACCTTGCCCGCAGCGGAAGCCTTGAGGAAGCTGACGCAAACTGGTTCACTCCACTGAAGGTAATGCTCGCCAGCCCGGAAGAGACCGCCGAAGACATCGTCGCCAGACTCGGAGGAGAAAATCAGCCGATCTGGCTGGAGGACAAATTCGACGGCATTCGCGCACAATTGCACAGGAAGGGAAAAGAGGTGGAACTATTCTCTCGGGATCTTCGCCCCATTCACGAGCAATTCCCGGAAATTACCGAATCTGCCCGAAACCTCGAACGCGACGTCATTCTCGATGGAGAAATCATCGCTTACGCGGCAGGAAAACGGCTCACCTTTTTCGATCTTCAGAAACGCCTCGGCCGGAAGGGACTTAACACGGAGCAGGGCGACCTCTTTTTGGGAGAAGCCATTCCGGTCCGCTTCATCGCTTTTGATCTTCTCGGAATCGACGGAAAAGGAAAGCTCGATACTCCGCTTAAAGAAAGGCGACGATTTCTTGATGAGATAGCAATGTCAGGATCCATCTACCGTTGCAACATCGCCTTCGCACGCACTGCAAAACAAGTCGACGATGCATTCAACGAAGCGAGAAGACGCGACAATGAAGGTCTCATCGCAAAGGATCCAACCAGCATCTACTCCCCTGGCCGCCGCGGGAAACAATGGCTGAAGTTAAAGAAAGCCATGCCCACACTCGATGTTGTCGTTGTAAAAGCGCAGCAGGGACACGGCAAACGCTCCCATGTCCTCAGTGACTACACGTTCGCAGTTCGTGAGGAAGATTCCGATGAACTTCGCATCATCGGAAAGGCCTACTCCGGACTCACAGACGTCGAGATCGAAGAACTGACAGAACATTTTCAGACGCGCACGATCGAAAAATCGCGAGGCATTCACATCGTCGAGCCCGACATCATTCTCGAGATTGCCTTCGACTCCATCAATCCGAGCAAGCGCCATGATTCGGGTCTCGCCCTGCGGTTTCCGCGGATCAAAGCGATCCGACGCGACAAGACGATCGACGATATCGACACGTTAGCTTATGCGCAAAAGCTCGCGGAACGCTAGAGCTTTTCAGCCGCTTCGCGCAGAATCCGCTCGGTCACTTCCCAACTGATGCACGGGTCCGTCACTGACTGCCCCCACTTCATGGCGAAACGGTCTTCGAGAATCTTCTGGTTTCCTTCCACCAGATTACTTTCCAGCATCGCTCCCACGATGCTCGTATTTCCAGCGACTCGCTGCGCTACGACATCCTCAAACACACCTGGCATTCTCTCAAAATCCTTTGAGCAGTTCGCGTGACTTGCGTCCACTACGATAGCTTCAGAAACGCCGCCTTTTTGCAGATCTCCCATTGCTGACTGAATCGCATCGGCATCATAATTGGGACCGTCATCACCGCCACGCAGAACTGTGTGGCAGTTCGGATTCCCTTTCGTGCTGACCATAGATGCCACACCTTCTGGACTAATCCCGAAGAAGGTCTGCTCGGCGACTGCTGCCTTCAGTGCATTGACGACGACGTTCATTCCACCCCATGTCGCATTTTTGAATCCAACCGGCATGGAAAGACCAGATGCCATCTGGCGGTGCGTTTGTGACTCGACGGTCCGAGCCCCAATCGCAGCCCAGCAGATCAAGTCAGCGATGTATTGCGGCGTGATCGGATCCAGAAATTCCGTCGCCGTCGGAACACCGAGTTCGAGAATATCACAAAGAAGTTTTCGAGCGATGACGAGACCGGTCGCAAGATCCGCCGTGCCATCGAGATCCGGATCCATGATCAATCCCTTCCAACCTACCGTCGTGCGCGGTTTCTCAAAGTAGACACGCATCACGATCTCGAGCTTATCCTTCACCTCGTCATTCAATTTCGCAAGTCGCTCCGCATACTCGATACCCTGGGCAGGATCGTGAATGGAACATGGTCCAACGATGACGAGAAAGCGATCCGAGCGCCTCTGCAGGATGTCCTCGATACGCTGACGTGACTCGATTACCGTGCTAGCTTGACTCTCCGTGCGAGGGTGTTCGTGCGCCATGAAAGCAGGCGCTGGTAGCGGCACATTGGAGACCACATGAAGGTCGGAAACTTGTTGGGTCATGATTCCCAACGCATCGACGTTGCCCCGCAGCCTGTCAAGGTCGGCTCACAGCCGAAAGCAATCCACATCTCCCCCACTCTCGACTATCTCCTCGGGCTCCAGACGAACGAGGCAATTTGCCCGGCTCAGACCAAATACCGCGTGGGATTGTTGCGATCCTGACAAACGAAACACTCCATCTTTCAGGAATCCACGCAAGTAATGAGGGCGATCTCCCCGATTCCCAATTTCCTCGCCGGCAATAGCATGGACTTTCTCAAGACTCGTTTGCTCTTCGGGAAATCCGAGAAGGCGTCGTATCACCGGCCTGACAAAGAGCGAAAACGTAACGAAGGCAGAGACCGGGTTCCCCGGCAATCCAAACACAACCGGACCATCGGGATGGCACCCAAAGAGAAAGGGCTTCCCCGGCTTTAATCGAATCCGCCAGAAATCCATTTCCACACCGATGTCGGTCAGAACTTCCTTCACGTAATCTCTTTCCCCAACTGAAACTCCGCCGGCAATGATGACCATGTCAGCCACCCGGAAAGCCTCGCGCAAAACTTCAGCCAACTCCTTCGGGTCATCCATCGCGTGAGACCTCGCTCCTGTTCCACCCGCATCCATCACTGCGGTCTGCAGCAGAGGGCCATTGCTGTTGTAAATTTCTCCCGGCAAAAGCGATACTCCCGGAGAAACCAATTCATCACCTGTGGTAACGATCTGCGCCAGGGGCGTGGTATGGACGGGTATTTCTGAGATTCCTTGTGAAGCAAGCAGCGCGATTCTCACGGGTGTAATTTCATCCCCTTGCGACAAGAGCCGCTGACCAGCGCAGACGTCTCCTCCCTGCCGGCGAATGAACTCGCCCGATTCGACTCCTTCCAGAATTTCGATCACGTCGCCGTCTCGATTCACATCCTCCTGCATGATCACGGCATCCGCACCATCCGGCATCGGAGCTCCGGTAAAAATGCGAATCGCCTCACCCTCACGGAGACTCAGTCCCAGATCAGGACCAGCGGCCTGCTCCTCCGCAGAGACCCGAATCGTCGCACCCGCTTTCGCTTCGGCAGCACGAACCGCATAGCCGTCCATGCTTGAATTATCAAAGGGTGGCGAATCAACCGCGCCGATCACATCCCGGGCCAACACTTTCCCAAGGCCTAACTCGATCGGAACCCAAGTCACCGGCCCCGGCGAGACCGAGGCGACAATCCGGGAAAGAGCTTCCGATTCATCAAGCATGGAGAGAGGGGAAAAGATTCCCTCGAAGGTGTCAATTCTTATCAGGCTAAAGAATTCACTTTCTCTTACCGTTTTGCGGCGCGCTGATACGACAAATGGGTTACTCGAAGAGTCCGCATTTACGAAATGCAGCGACCTTGAATCGAACTTACACTCTCTACGTCACCGCAATGCAAGACCCAGCCCAGACATTCGACTCCATTGCACCGATCCTTACGGTTGCAGTCCTTCTCGTCATGCTTCTCTGGGAAAGCGTGTCGCCATGTTTCGCTTTTTTTCGGCATCGAGGAAAGGAACGTCTCCTTCATGGAATTGTGAATTTCGCATTGGCAATCATTAACGCTGTCGTCGTCGGGTTAGTTTTCATAACCGCCTGGAAATGGTCCGTCGACTTTTCCTCTACCCGAGACTTCGGCTTGCTCCGGCTTTTCGAATGGCCGCGTTGGACCGAGGCAGTGATTGCGATTCTCTTACTCGATTGCTGGACCTACTGGTGGCATCGGATCAATCACGTCGTTCCCTTTTTCTGGCGTTTCCATCGCGTTCACCACAGCGATACGAGGATGGACGTGACGACCGCCAATCGCTTTCATCTCGGGGAAATCGCTCTCTCTTCTCTGCTTCGAATCCCCCTGCTCATGCTACTCGGCACGGAACTCTGGCACCTCGCTCTCTATGAGCTGATTCTTTTCCCTATCGTTCAGTTTCACCATTCCAACATCCGCCTGCCTGATGACATCGATCGGGCCTTCCGCCTCTTTTTTGCTTCTCCAGCCATGCACAAGGTCCATCACTCCGACCAGGTCGCGGAAACCAATTCCAACTACACTTCCCTGCTCTCGATCTGGGATCGCATTTTCGGATCGTTTCGCCTGAGAAAGGATCTTGAAAGCATCCGCCTGGGTCTCGAAGAGTTTCGCAAAGATGAGCAGCAGCAGTTCATTCCCCTCCTGCTCAATCCTGCCCGCAATCCAAAACGCTCAAAGAAATAGCAGAGTCTTGTAGAGAAACTTGGAAAAGTTCCGTTACTTCCAAAATTTGGAGTGGAAGAGCAAAGCCCGGAAGTGTAATCACTTCCGCTACATGACTTCGCCCCAGTCAGATTTCCTTCACTCCAAGGGATGATCCTTCAACAAATCCTCGGGCTTGTAGAAAACCTGCTGACCTTTGGTCGCTTCGCGAACCTTCTTCACTGTTTCCGGCTTCACTACCGATCCTTTGTTGCCCCAACTGTTCCTGACAAAAGTTAAAACTGCAGCAAGCTCCTTGTCATCGAGAAGTGCTTTGAATGCAGTCATTGGAGGAACTCCTTTTGATGGATCGTAGGTAATACCATTCACTTCGATCGCCCCCCAGAGGCCGTGCAAGGTCAGCTTGATCAAACGCTCTTCACTCCCAGTCACCCATGGACTCTCCACAAGCGGTGGAAACATGTGAATATCACCGCTGGAAAGACCTTCGCCCGATGCCTGGTGACACGTCACGCAGTGAGCATCCCGATGGAAGACTTCCGCCCCCAATGAGTAGGCTTTCGCATCAGCTTTTGAAAGATGCTTTGGCACAGTGACCTCGATCTTTTCTTCCTCTTGCTCGATCGGACTCGTGACCACGTTTTTCACAGGGTCAGCCACATCCCAGTGATGCCTGACGACATTGGCGGCAATTACGGCATGGGGCTCCGCCGATCCTGAAACGGCATCCAGCAATTCGCGGTTCCGCACATTGAACTGCTGGTGCACCCAAAGGGCTTCCAAAAGTGGAATCGCATCTTCCTTTTTCTTGGGATCAAACTGCTTCACCCACTTTTTCACGGCCGGAATAACCTCGTCAGCACTCCGCTCGGAAAGCTCTACGCGAGTGCGATGGCGAACGTGCACGACAGGGTGCTTGAAATTATCAAGCAAGGCGACAACGGACTCCCCATCAATTGCGACCGGCTTCTGGAGAGGGCGCTCCGGATACGTCATCCGGTAGATTCGACCGTGTTTGTGATCGCGATTGGGGTCGCGGATGTTGTGCTGCATGTGTCCGATGATGACGTTGTGCCAGTCGGAAACATAAAGGGCCCCATCGCCTCCAAATACGGCATCGGTGGGACGAAAATTTTTGTCTGAGCTGACGAGAAGTTCATCGGTCGGGGTTCCCCAAACTTCACCCTGCTTGTACTCCAGAGTGACTTCTCTGTCAGGCTCACCACGCTTAACTCGTTCCTTGGTGACCACCTTATAGCCATCACGATTCAGCTTGTACTGCTTGATTCCGAGATAGCCAATCGCATTGCAGACGAGGAAATTACCCTGCATCTCGTCAGGGAAATGGGAGCTTCCCACAATCTCGTTGGCAGGCACAGGGCGAACTTCCTTTTCGAGCAACTTGTGCATCTTGAAGCCCTCCCCCTCGGGGCGGACCTGATAGGCACGACCGCCTGTTCCATCGGACGCGTAGAGATAGCCAAAGTCATCAAACGAGGTTCCGTGTGGATTCGGAGAATTGGCAGCGTGGAAAGCGATCGTGTAACGACGGGGGTCAAAGCGATACATCCCAGATGCGTTAGCTTCCAGCGAAGGTCCCCACGGATGCTCATGATTGTGCTGTAGGAAAATTCCGCTCTGCCAGTAGATTCCACCGTCGGGGCCAAAAATCAGATTGTTCGCTGCATGGTGGGTATCAGACGATCCGACCCCCTGGAAAAGCACATAGCGAACGTCGGCAACATCATCACCATCCGTATCCTTCAGGAAAATGATGTCTGGCTGCGAAGTCACGACAACTCCCCCATTCCAGAATTCAAATCCAAGCGGGTTGTGTACGCGGGCAAATTCGATACAGCGATCAGCTTTCCCATCGCCATCATCATCCGGCAAAATGAGAAGTGCGTCGTTCATCTCCTTCTTTGGCTCCCACTTGGGATAGGTCGGCCAGGCCGCAACCCAGAGACGCCCTTTGCCATCGACCTGCATTTGCACAGGATTCACCAACTCAGGGAATTGGGTTTCGTCGGCAAAAAGGTTCATTTCGAACCCATCCGGCATCGTCATGTGTTTGAGTCCTTCTTCTCCGCTTACGTAGTTGAGGTTCCCCTCCTTCTCAGCATTCGAGCTTTTGCTACCGCCACCCACATTCGAAATAACCGGAATCGGATCGGGAACATTGCTGTCGTCCACTTTCCAATCACTGCCTTTCGACCTCGCCCAGATCCACGGGTCACGATTTGCCGTCATGACATCGAGCATCGTTAACTCGTGCTCGAGAACTTCCGCGTTGGTCTGGTCATTCACAAACTTCAAGGTCGAACGACCGCCCCAGACATCGTTTCCATCAGTAGCACGGTAGCGGTTGTGCCATTGCCAGTTTTTATCTAGAACCGCTTCACGCGTTCCAGCAAGCTTCACATCATCTTCAACAACGCTGCCGGACAGGGCTTTCGCTATGATAAGGCCAACGTGACGATTGCCATTTTCATTCAGGTGCACCCCATTGATGGTGAGCGGCTCCTCTTCACTTTCGTAGAGAGCCTTTGTCGGATTGTACAGGTCGACGAAAGCAACGCCCTCATGACCGGCCACTTTCTGCATCGAAGCGGTATAAAGGGCGAGGCGTTTGTTGTTCGCTTTTCCGTCCGGGAGATTCTTGTCACCAAGATCCTCATGGGCAATCGGGCTGAAAAGCACCATCCGGGCAAAGTCCTCCCCATTCGGCTTGATTCCACGGTAACGATCGATCATCTCCGCTAGCTTCTTCTCGAATTCGTCGAGGCCTTTAGCCCCAGCGAAAGACTCGTTGTAGCCAAAGAAGGCAAAAATTAGATCGGCCTCTACGTGGCGCAGGTAGTCGTTCATTTCCGTGAAGCCTTTGCTACGCGGGTAGCGATCAATGCGGTCTCCCGTCAGGCTCATATTTCGGAAACTCAATTCCTGGTCAGGATTGGAGACCTGCAGATAGGTTTCCATCCAACCGTCATGCTGCATGCGGTCAGCAAGCCCACTTCCAATGATGGCGATTCGGTCGCCCTTTTGAAATGCGAACGGCTCTGGATCGCGGTAGTCGTCCGGCACAGACTCGGGCTTTAAAGGGACAGTTGCTGGCTTGCCGTCGGCCTTGTAGAAAGCGAGTTCCGCCTCCTCTTTGCCGAAAGTGAAAGCAACAGAACCCTCCGGAGCAGCCACGCCTTTCTTTTCAAATTTGGTCTGACCCTTTTGATCGCGAAGCTGAAGAGTGAATCCATCGAGGCGCTCCCCGAGCGGATTACGATTCCAGATTTGAATTTTCTCAATCACATAAGGTTTCCCCAGATCCAGTTCCCACCAGGGGTCACTTACATTTTTGCCCTGAGCGGTGTGAGTCTGCCCACCTTTGTTGTAATCGGGATGCTTGTTACCATCGATGCCTCGTTCTGGCTTGCCTCCGGCACTCTCGCTGGATTGGACTGCCTTCCCAGAGGGGGCAATGTTTTTGCCGCCGCTGATCACCTCGACCTCCGCGAGAGTGAGGATGCGGCCTTTTCCTGGAATGGAAATGCGAACAACCTGAGCTTTCGGCTGATCTGCCAAAACAGCGGACACAAAGCCCGTGAGAAGAAGAATAGAAAACAGATATCGAATCATAAGAAGTGATGAGTTTTTCAGAATCACACCGCGTTTGCAATTCACGAATCGCGTTAGTGAGATTTCTGCATTCTATGCAGCCAATACCCCAACAATCACCGCAACAACATGGCAAAGGCTGCCAGCAAGCACGAAGAGGTGCCAGGTGAAATGAGAGAATCGTCGATTCCGCAGATAGAAAATCACTCCTCCGGTGTAGCATAGTCCACCGGCAACGAGCCAGGCGAGACCAAAGCCACTGACATTCTCTATTAGAGGCTTCAGCGCGACACAAATCAACCATCCCATGATGACATACAGAGCGGTTCCGAGCTTATCGAAGCGGGGAAGAAAAAAAGCTTTCAATACCATTCCCGCAAGGGCGATTCCCCATACCGTGCCCAGCAACGACCAGCCCCACGGGCCGCGAAGATTCACCAGTAGCCACGGCGTATAGCTCCCGGCGATGAGCACAAAAATCAGCGCATGATCGAGCACCTGCAGCCAGCGCTTCCACGGGTCGCGAGTGACGATGTGATAAATCGTCGAAGCCAGATAAAGGAGAACCAGGCTGCCACCAAACACCGTCACACCGATGATGTGCCACGCACCCAACGGCACGGCGATCCAGGTCATCACGACAAGCCCGATCGCACTTAGAACTGCACCGACGCCATGACTGATCGCATTTGCGAGTTCCTCACCTGGAGATTCGCAAAGTTCGCTGCGGACTGGGGTGTTCATATCACCACTGTCATAATAACTTTTGACTCAACTTGGCAAGAATGATCGCGGGAGAAACTCGACTCACAAAGCAGCGGAACTTGGAAAAAATCCGACAAATGCCGTAAAAAACGCACCTTGAAGGCTCATTAGTTCCGGAAGATTACCATCTTCTGCTACGCTCCAGCCAACGCCACGAGGACGGCATTCTGTGCATGCAGTCGATTTTCGGCTTCCTGAAAAATCGCATCAGCGTGGGATTCGAGAATCTCTTCCGTGATTTCTTTGCCACGATAAGCAGGCAGACAATGCTGCACAATAGCACCTGGGTTTGCCTTGGCGACGATATCGCTATTGATCTGAAACGGAGCAAGAACCCGAAGTCGATCGGCTGCTTCTTCTTCTTTCCCCATGCTGATCCACGTATCGGTGTAAAGCACATCGGCACCAGCAGCAGCTGCTTCAGCATCATCCGTAAACGTCACAGGCGAGTCCCCGAGTCTTTCACGAAAATCGGCATCAAGCTGAAATTCTTCCGGCGCTGCGATGACGAGCTCGAAGCCGAGCCGCTTCGATGCCCAGGCCCAGGAGCGAGCCATATTGCAGTCGCCGTCACCGAAAAACACCACCTTCTTTCTTTCCCATCCCCCGAGCCTCTCCTTAATGGTGAGCAAGTCCGCGAGAATCTGACAAGGGTGCTCCTCGTCGGTCAGCGCATTGATCGTGGGCAGCCCACTGTAATTGGCGAGCTGTTCGACATCTTCCTGATCAAAAGTACGGATAATGATTCCATGAACCATGCGACCGAGCACTCGAGCGGTGTCCTTGATTGGTTCTCCACGCCCAATTTGAATGTCGTTGGCGTTCAGAAAGAGCGGTCGGGCGCCGAGCTCATTAAGCCCGACTTCAAAACTGACGCGGGTTCGGGTTGACGACTTTGTGAAAATCATCGCCCATGTCTGACCAAACAGAGGCTTATCTCCATCGAGACTGCGAGCAGCCTTCAACTCCATTGCCGAGCCGATGAGAGACTCGATGTCCTCCTTGGTGAGATCTTCGATTCCGAGAAGATGTTTCATAATTTCGCCCTTCAATTATCCGCTCAGTCCGTCGAGCGTTTCCGTAAAAATGTCGAATGCCTCACTGATTTCCTCATCAGTAACATTGAGCCTAGGAAGCCAGCGCACGACGTTGTCCCCGGCTGGCGCGGTCAACATGCCTGCATCCATGAGTTTATTAACGAGAAAAAGAGCAGGTGCATTGCCGGATTCCGAAAAACCGGGAACGCCAGTCATCGCATCCTCACATATCACAAAACCTAGCATCAATCCCACACCGCGAAGCGAATCGACGAGAGGATTGTTCCACGCCTCAACTTTATCGCGAATCACCTTCTCCTGTCGCTTCACATTTTCCAAAGCACCGGAATTCTCTATTTCCTCAAGCACAGCCAGCGCCACAGCAGAGGCGAGCGGAGTCCCTCCAAAAGTTGACCCATGTGTCCCAGGTCCCAGAGCCGGAGCACAGACGTCATCTGCCCAGATCGCCCCGATCGGAAAGCCACCGCCAAATCCCTTTGCCCAGCTCACCGCATCAGGCTCGGCCACGACTCCGCTTCCTTTCAAAATCGTGCGCCACCCGCACCAATCGCCGGAACGGCCGGAACCGACCTGCACTTCATCGAACATCAGAAGCAGATCGTGCTGATCACGCAGCTCGGCGGCAGCAGCGATAAATTCCGGCGTTGCAGGATTAATCCCGCCCTCGCCCTGAAGCGGTTCGAAGAGAATGCCCGCGGTGGTATCAGAGACTGCATCACGCAAGGTTTCCACATCGTTGAAAGGCACGTGAAGAAACCCGGGAAGAAGCGGATCGAATCCGATCTTCACCTTTTCCTGAGCCGTTGCAGCGATGCCACCGAGAGTTCTTCCGTGGAAGGACTGCTTGCAGGTAATGATGACGTTTTTTCCGGCCTCTTTACCATACTTGTCGAATGCGCGTTTTCTCGCCAGCTTGATGAGGCCATCATTGGCTTCGGCACCGCTGTTGCAGAAGAAAACCTTTCCGGCCCGCTCCATCATTTTTTCAACGACAAAACGTGCGAGTTCCGCCTGCTCTCGAATCAGGTAGAGATTGGAACAATGGATGAGTTCATCGCCCTGCTCGCGAAGCGCCTTGCTGACAACTTCGGGACAATGCCCTAACGAACACACCGCGATGCCAGTCGCGAAATCGAGATAGCGTTTTCCATCCTCGTCAAAGATGTAGCCACCTTCCCCTCGGGACATGGCGACAGGAAAACGGCCGTAGTTGCCGAGCACGTATTGGTCGGTGAGTTCGGCGGTGGTCATTTTACGATTTCGGTTCCGATACCTTTCTCCGTGAAAATCTCGAGAAGGAGAGA
>Ga0181587_10001455_pt1 | contig 19827 bp, 19 predicted proteins | sample 071ome_27_FD_132463 | JGI IMG/M metagenome (GOLD analysis project Ga0181587, IMG submission 132463) | Coastal salt marsh microbial communities from the Groves Creek Marsh, Skidaway Island, Georgia - 071409AT metaG (megahit assembly) | ecosystem: Environmental > Aquatic > Marine > Intertidal...
ATAGGTGAACTGCGAGCGGTCGGGATTGGTAAGTCGCTCACCGGTACCAACGATCATCGTGCGTGACAACCATTCATACGGTCCATTGGGTGCTTCGAAGAACGGTGTCATGCGGAAATACAGTTTGCTCTGTCCTGGATTGTCCGGATCCGGCGACCTGTGCAGGTAACCCCGGTTGTTGATATAGATCCAGTGACCGTCGTCGCTTTCCAGCATGTAATGCGTGTTCACCTTGATGCCTTCAGCCAGACTCTTGAAGATGGCGTAGTCTGCGCCGCTGTAAGGCACGACACGACCCTGCAGCATCGGTCCGTAAACAACACCGCTGGCCGGCGGCACGTAACCTTTGCCGCCGCGCGGTCCGATGAAATCGATGCGTTCGGCGAAATTCATGGTCACGGAAAATGCATATTCCAGTTCCAGTCCGGGGATTTGCAGTTCTGCCATGGTCCTTTGCTCCCCCTAGCGGATTTCGTGGAAATGGATGATCGTGTGGTCGGGATTGTGATGCCTCTCACCTATGCCGATAAACACGGTTTTTGCCAGCCAGGCATGAGGCCCTGTCGGGGAATCGAAATACGGCGCAACCCGGAAGTAGGCATTGCCGTCGTCATCGTGGTGTTCGTATCCGAGCAGGTTCATGTAGATCCAGGTGCCGTCACTGGCCTGGAGCATCATGTGGGCATCGGTGAGGTTATTGCTGGCGAAATCGGCTCCGCTTTTCGGTACGACCCTGCCCTGCAGCCTCGGTCCCCAGACTTCACCACCGCCGGTGGGCTCGAATGTGCGGCTGCGCATCTCGCCCTGGAATTCGATGCGACCCTCACTTTCTATGCGCATGGAAAATGCGTACTGGTGATCGATGGCCGGGATTGCTTCCTGTTGTGCCATGTTCCCCCCTGTCAATGACAGCCTTCGCAAAGGCGAGACAGCAATGTAAACCACCCCCCTGGCCAATTCAACACGTACCGGCGGCCGGTACCTCAAGCAGAACGCGGGTGGTTATAATGCCAGACTTCCTGACCCGCGAACCCGGAGGCTACACCGATGCAGACCACTACAATTGATTACAGGGACGGCGATACGCTGCTTGAAGGCTACCTCGCCCATGACGGCAAGCCCGGCAAGAAACCGGCAATCATGATTGCCCATGCCTGGGCCGGTCGGGACAAATTCGAATGCGGCAAGGCCGAGGCACTTGCTGAAATGGGTTACGTCGGTTTCGCCATGGATAATTACGGCAAGGGCGTACTGGGCACCAGCATGGAAGAGAACAGTGCCCTGATGACGCCCTTCCTGGAGGACCGGGGCAAACTCAGGCAGCGGTTACTAGCCGGCCTGAAAACGCTGGCCGGTCTCGATATGGTGGATACATCGCGCATCGCCGCCATTGGTTTCTGTTTTGGCGGCCTGTGCGTGCTCGACCTTGCACGCAGCGGCGCCGACGTGAAGGGTGTGGTCAGCTTTCACGGCCTGTTTGGCGCCCCTGAGAATCTGCCCGGCGAAAAGATCACGGCAAAGGTCCTCGCCCTGCACGGCCACGATGACCCCATGGTACCTCCGGAAAGCGTGCTCGCGCTGGAGACGGAAATGACAGAGGCCGGGGTGGACTGGCAGGTGCATGCTTACGGACACACGTCTCACGCCTTCACCAACCCGCAGGCCAACATGCCAGACAACGGCATGATGTACTCCGGCAATGCAGACCGGCGCTCCTGGATAGCGATGCAGAATTTTCTGGCGGAAATCTTTGCCTGATTACAGCTTGTCTGGAGGATCCTCGCCGTTGAAAAAGGCATTCAGGTTGCCGAGCACACGCATGCCCATGGCAACGCGCGTTTCCTCGGTGGCGCTGCCGAGATGCGGCAGCAGCACCACGTTTTCCATACCGAGCAATTCCTCCGGCACCTGCGGCTCCTTGTCGTAGACATCCAGCCCCGCGCCCGCGATCAGCCCTTTCTTCAGGAACTTTATGAGCGCCTTCTCGTCCACCACATCACCGCGCGAGGTATTGATCAGGCTCGCTTCAGGGCGCATGTAGGCCAGTGTCTTTTCATTGATCATGTGCCGGGTTAGCGGACTGCGCGGGCAGTGTACGGCGACAAAGTCCGACTTGCTCATCAGCCAGGTGAGTTCCGTACAGTATTCCGCCTGCAGGCGCCGTGACTCGGCTTCGGGAATCGGCTTGCGATTGTGGTAGAGAATGCGCATGCCGAAACCGAAGTGGGCTTTTTCTGCCATCGCCTGGCCGATACGGCCCATGCCGACGATGCCCAGGGTCTTGCCCGTAACCATCGTGCCCATCATGTGGGTTGGGTACCAGCCTTTCCAGTGACCGGCACGCAATTGACGCTCACCCTCGCCGGCGCGGCGTGCGAGCATCATCATCAGCGTCATGGCCAGGTCAGCGGTCGCGTCGGTGAGCACGTCTGGTGTGTTGGTGACCACGATGCCCTTGCCCCTGGCTGTCTCGACATCGATGTGGTTGAAGCCGACGCCGTAGTTGCCAATGATGCGGGTCTTGTAGGTGTTATCAACGAACAGGTCGGCCGGCATCCGGTCCGTGACACAGGGGCAGACCGCGTCATATTCCTGCAGGGCTTCCTGCAATTGTGCGGCCGTCAAGGGGATGTCGCCTGTATTCAGGGTGACATCAAAACTGGCTGACATCGCATTTTCCACGGCTTCAGGCCAGCGCCGCGTGATCAACACTCTGGGTTTACTCAATATCCGGACTCCTGCAGCAAACATGAACAGCAACGGCAACCGCCGGGCCTGCGGGGCCGGCGATCGAGGCTCAAGCATAGGGTAATTCCCGGGTCAGGAAAACCCGGAATGGCTGAAGGCCCCGAATTCCCTGCCCGTGCGGGGTTCAGAGATGTTATTTTCGTAATGATAATGGTAATCTTTCAGGCTCATTACCCATAACAATAACTAGCTCAGGGGAATTTTATGGATTTCAGAAAGTTGCTGGCCGTTTGCTGTGTTTCGGCCCTGGCTGTCGGCTGCGATTCCGGCGCCGTTACCACCGAGTCCTCCTATGCGAACGATAGCGCTGCGCAGGCCGCAGCGGCTGGTTTATCCCATGGCGAATATGTCGCCAGGCTGGGTAACTGTGTCGCCTGCCATTCCATTCCGGAAGGTGAGCCCCTTGCCGGCGGCCTGAAGATGAACGTACCGATGCTCGGGAATATCTACACCACCAATATCACCCCGGATGCCGCTACCGGAATCGGCGATTATTCCTTTGAGGACTTCGATCGCGCCATGCGTTTCGGCGTGAAGAAGGATGGCAGCCGCATGTATCCTGCCATGCCCTACCCGTCCTACGCCAAGATGTCCGAGCAGGACATGCGTGCGCTCTACGACTTCATTATGAACGACGTAGCGCCCGTGAATGCGCCTAACCAGCCTTCCGACATCCCTGGCTGGAAAGACATGGCCCGCATGGGCATGGGCATCTGGAACCTGCTGACCATGGATGACGATCCCTATGCAGCCGATAGCAGCCAGAGTGACGACTGGAACCGCGGTGCCTATATCGTCCAGGGCCTGGGTCACTGCGGCGCCTGTCATACCCCCCGCGGCCTGCTCATGCAGGAAAAAGGCCTGGATGAAGGCGACTCGGCATTCCTGTCCGGCGCCCCGCTCGACCACTGGTCGGCTTCCAGCCTGAATGGCGACGTGAACAGCGGTCTTGGCCGCTGGAGTGAGGATGACATTGCCGAGTTCCTCGGCTCTGGCCACAATCGTTTCGGTACGGCCTTTGGCACCATGGTTGAAGTGGTGAACAACAGCACCCAGCACATGAGCGAGGCCGACCTGCGCGGCATGGCTGTGTACCTGAAGTCGCTGCCGCCGGTTGCCGAAGTCAACGCCACGCAATGGTCCTACAGCAACAGCGACACAGAAGCCCTGCTGGGACTCGATTTCAGCGAGTCCGGTTCGCAGATCTACTACGAGTACTGCTCCAACTGCCATGGCACCAACGGCATGGGCTACTACCCCTACCAGCCCCCGCTGGCCGGCAATCCGGTGATCATGGACCCCGATCCCAGTTCGCTGATCAACCTGACCCTCAACGGCTCACTGCGCGTGATCGCCGACCAGGGCCCGGATGTGAACGACATGCCCTACTTCCGCCAGCTGCTCAGTGACGACGAGATCGCCGAAGTAATCACCTATGTCCGCTCGGCCTGGGGACACAACGCCTCCGGTGTCAGCACGGCACAGGTCAGCGAGGTGCGCGCGGCAACCGATCCGACCCGCAACGACGATATCTTCGTCCTGCGCATGAAATAATCGCATCGTGTCATTGAAAAGAGCCGGCTTGCCGGCTCTTTTTTTTTGCCCATTATTTTTTTAATTTTTGCAGTAACAACTTTTTTTCAGTCACAATAGCGTTATCTCACCCGGTTAAGCGTTTATTCACCTGAACCCGTTCACCATGAGACCATCATGCCAAGGACAAGGAGCCGCCATGACCTGCAAGACCGGAAATTCCGCTATCCACACCATCACGGCCTTCCTGCTTGCGCTGCTCGCCAGCGTGCAGGTCAACGCCCAGAATACTTATGACCTCGATGCACTCGCCGATGGCCAGCTGATCCTCAACCTCAATGCCACCGAACAAACCAGTGTCGACCAGGACACCCTGAACGTATTTATGCAGTACACCGCGCAGGGACGCGATACCGTCGCCCTGCAGGACGAAGTCAACCGGGTGCTGCGTGAAGCCCGCGACATTCTCGATGACACCGACAACATTGTATTTTCCATCCAGCAGTACAATGTTTATCCCATTGACCGCGGCAACACTTCCAGCCCCACGTGGCGTGCGCAGCAGGGCATCCAGATGCAGAGCATGAACAGTGAGGCCTTGCTGGTGGTCACCGCCCGCCTGCAGGATGCCGGCCTCGTCATCAGCAACATGAATTACAGCCTCTCCAGCGAACGTTACGAGGCTGTGTCCGACTCCCTGATGGCGGCGGCACTGGCCAAGCTGCAGGCACGCGCCGACGAAGTCGCCCGTCTTCTCGACAAAGACTCCGCCAGGCTCATCGAAATCAATCTCAACGGCAGCCAGGATTTCGCTGCTCCCATGTTTGGCATGTCAGAAATGCGCCTCAGTGCCGCAGCGGGCGCAATGAGCGTGCCGGTCGCTGAACCCGGCCGTGCGCAGGTGACTTTCACGGTCAACGCCAGGGCGCTGCTCGCACCATAAGCACAATGACCGGCGACCCGCGCAAGGCCTGTTACCTGGCCGCCGATGTCCGGGAACTGGACCGCCTCGCCATAGAGGAATACGGCATTCCCGGCTTCACCCTGATGCAGCGCGCAGGCGCCGCCGCCTTCAATGCGCTTTTGGACCGGTGGCCTGACACCCGTTCGGTACTGTGCTTTTGCGGCAGTGGCAACAACGGCGGCGACGGTTATGTCATGGCCGCCCTCGCCCGGCAACAGGGTCTCGCCGCCACCGTGGTCGCCGTGGGCAATACCGGCAATCTCGGCGCAGATGCCCGCCAGGCTTACGAGATGGCCGTTGCAGAAGAGGTGCGGGTCATTCCATTTGCTTCCCTGGCCGCGGATACTGCCGGCCTGCTTGTTCCTGGTACGGTTATCATCGATGCCTTGCTCGGCACCGGCCTGACCGGCGATGTGCGCGGGGATTTCGCCAGTGCCATTGCCCTGATCAACACATCGGGCGCACCTATACTGGCCGCCGATATTCCCTCCGGGCTTTGCAGCGACACCGGCAGGATCCTGGGCTCAGCCGTGCAGGCCGACCTGACGGTTACCTTCATAGGCCGCAAACTGGGCCAGGTGACGGGTGAAGGACCGGCGGCCTGTGGCACCCTGGTGTTCGACGATCTTGGCGTACCTGACGGGGTCTATACCGGCGTCAGTCCGGCCGCCTCCTGAGCTATCGTTTTCACGCGCCCATTGGATGTAGATCAAATCACTTCCTGACAGCAGGCTTATGCTGATGGTGTAAGCATTTCATCCACAGGGAGGATCCCACATGAACACGCTGACCAGGACACTCATCCTGCTACTGTCTCTTCCCGTACTGCCCGCTCTGGCAGCCCAGTCGCCGATAATCTGGACTGGCGGCATCACCCTCGAGGAACGGGAAGCGGCGCCTGCCGGCGGGACACGCCTGGAATTCTTCGTTACCGGCGGGCATTACCTGTCCTCCATCCAGGTTGTCGTAACCGATGACAGCGGTCGTGAAATCGTCAACATGACAACGACAGGGCCCTGGCTGATCCTTGACCTGGCGCCGGGCACCTACCAGGTGCAGGCGGTGCGCCGCAATGGCGATACCCAGGGCGGCATGATTTCGGTCAGCGGCGATGGCGGCAACTACGCCTTCATGTTCCCGGATAATTGAACCGACAAAAAAAAGGCCTGCAGATGCAGGCCTTTTTTTTGTATTGCATAGAATTGATCAAAGACCTTCTGTCTTTTCAAAAAAGGGCTCACCGTAATCGTCGTGCAGGTCGAGCAGGAACTTGTTGTTTTCCTGGCAGACATAATCCTGCAGTTCCTGGCCGTCATTCCAGTTGATATCCCAGGCGACACGCCATGTATCGTTATAGGCGCCCGGATCATCGATAACCGCCTCGTAGTGCAGCACTTCCTTGTAGGGACGGCTGATGTATTCGATAGTATGCAACTGCCCGGTCTTCGGATGACCATTGAAGTCGATCCAGGTCTTTTCGTTGTACCCGATGGTATCCACCACCAGGGTGTCACCTTCCCAACGGCCGATGGAATGACCAAAGTAAGTCGGATTCAACTCGTCCTGCGGCGGATGCTCGCGGCCATCCATATGGATTTCGCGCCAGACGTGGCCACCGCCTTCGAATATGATAATGATGCGATCACGATTCTGGATGATTTCCGCCGGGTAAGGTGTACCCATGGAGCGTGGGCCGCCAGGGGGCAGGCAAAAGCCTTCCGGATCGTATTTCACCAGGTTGGAGCGGTTGTACTCCCACATGGATTGTGCCCAGGGAAGGAACGGGGGCCTCTCACCGGCCTCGTAGTCCCTGTTCACCATGCGCTGGGCGAAATTGGTGATGTAAGGCAGGTCCCACACCCCGTTTCCTCCCAAATCCACGCTGCCGTCCGGCAATCGCGGCGTCGGTGTACGGGGTCCGTCATCATCCTGGGCGCTGATGCCGCCAGCCGACAACAGGGCAATGGCAAGGGTCAGTGTTTTAATCTGGTGCTTCATGACTTCCTCTCTCGTTGGTCGCTTGCTGCTCGTCTTGTTTTGAATTTATTCCCAGTTGCCCACGGTCTTGCCGTCGTTGAACACGGCACCGATGAACAGACCGCCCGGCGATCCGTCCTTCATGGGATAGGTGCGCACCTTCAGGGTACTGCCCGGTGGAAATGTTGACGGCCGGATACCCTGGCGTCCCAGGTTGTTGGGGCTGCCCCACTCAAGGCTCCATTCGGTTTCCCTGCCCGCCGCGTCCGTTACCACAACCTGCAGCCAGGTGTGCGGATTGGTGAACTGGAATTCCTTGACCGTACCGCTCATCTCGATCACGCGGTCCTGGTCGAACATGGCATTGGAATGGTGCGCTACGACTGGCAGGCTGGATAAAACCAGGCCGGCGGCCAGAACAATCATTAATCTTTTCATATCAGCCCCCTCATTGTCCGGGATTCCTGTCGATGATGTTGCCTTCGGTGTCAGTGGTATAGGTCCAGCCCGTGTTGGGATCGATCGGGTTGCGATTGTTCTCGTTACAGGCGTAATCGTAGACACGGCTGCCTTCCTCGAGGTGGCGAAACCGCTTCGTCACCACCCAGGGGGCGGTGAAGGCCCTGGCATCGTCTATGGTCATTTGTACTTCCATCTGGCCATTGTCATTGATACGCATGCGAGTGACGCTATGGGCGGCATCACTGAGTATGAGCCCCGTCCTGTCAAGAATCGTATTGCCGCTTTCAGAACTGTGCAGGCTGAGTGTATCGAAAACCAGGGTGTCGCCTTCCCAGTGCCCTACCGAGTCACCCGTATGGGTCGGCCACATGTCCTCGGCAGGCGGGTGCGCCCGGCCATCGGTATAGATGCGCATGATGTTGGGTCCATTCTCGGTGATGATCCAGACCTGCTTGTCCGTCACTGCGAATTCATATACATCCGGCAGGTTGAAAATGCGGGGAAATCCGGTGGGGATTCCACAGAAGGAATTCGGATCGGGGAAAGTGCCGGCATCGCGCTGGGCCAGGTTGGCGAGGTATTTCGCCTCCCATTCGGCATTGTAGGGGGGATGTTCGCGCACACCGGGAGTGGTGGAGCCGCCCTCGCCGGTCTTGGTGTCGGCGTCAAAGATCGTGCCGCCAATCATGGCCCATACACCGCTCCAGTCAGGGCGTTCCTGGGCCGCCAGCGGCCAGCTCACCAGGCAAGCCGCCGCGGCAAGCACCCCCCACAAACTCTTCTTCAATCGGTTTGGCATGAAACCCGTCCCCCTTCAGGATTCCAGTCAATATTGCTGAAAGGTTATATCACTGCCTTTCGCGGGTAGTAAAGCCGGGCGGGTGAATTCCTCGGAATCTGCAATTTTCCGCCGATCAGTTCTGGAGGGTCGCCGCGATGTAATTGTTCACCCGGCGGTCCAGGATATCCAGCGGCAATGCCCCGCCACCCAGGACAACATCATGGAATTCACGGATATCGAACTCCTCGCCCAGGGCTTCTCTAGCATGCTCGCGCAATTCCTGGATTTTCAACATGCCGATCTTGTAGCTGGTAGCCTGGCCGGGGATCACCAGGTAGCGGTTGATCTCCGCCACCACGGATTCGATTGGCACCAGGGTATGGGCGGCGAAATAATTGACCGCTTCTTCCTTGGTCCAGCCCATGGCGTGCATGCCGGTGTCCACTACCAGGCGAACGGCGCGCCACATCTCGTTCGACAGTCGGCCCAGGTTGGAATACGGATCTTCGTAAGCACCCATTTCCAGGGCCAGGCTTTCGGAATACAGGGCCCAGCCTTCCACATAGGCGTTGTACCAGGTCTGGCTGCGGAATGCGGGAATACTTGTCGACTCCAGTGAAATGGCAATCTGCATGTGGTGGCCCGGAATGCCTTCATGATAGGCAGTGGATTCCATCTCATAGGTGGGATTGGCACTCATGGCTGACATATGTACATAGTAGGTGCCGGGTGTTTCCCCATCAGGGCTGCTCTGGTTGTAATGTGCGGGCGCACCATCCTGCTCGCGGAAAGCCTCGACGCGTTTCACCACCAGGCCCGCCTTGGGGAGAATGCCAAAATACTCAGGCAGCTTCGCACGGATGAAGTCATAGTAGGCGTTGGTTTCATCAATATACCGCTGCCTGCCTTCTTCGGTATTCGGGTAAAAGAACTGCTGATCGGAACTGACGGCATCAAGGAATGCCAGAAACTCCCCGTTAAAACCCACCTGGGCCTTAACGGCTTCCATTTCCGCCATGATCCTTGCCACTTCATCCAGCCCAATCTGGTGGATTTCGGCAGCCGTCATGTCCGTCGTGGTGTAGTAAGACAGCAACTGGTTGTAATAGGCCTCGCCTTCCGGCAATGCCCACACGCCCCGTGGTTCCGGGTCAGTATTGTCGATGTCCTGGCTGAGCCAGTCGATGACGGCCTGGTATGCCGGCTGGTAGTGATCGAGCAGGGCGGCACGCGCACCATCGGTCAGGGCCCCGGCAGTCGCATCGTCGATTTCACCAGCCTCGACGAGCGCAGCGATCTTGGCCTTCACGTCGGCCCAGATGGCGGAATCATTTTCAACGGTATTATCAAACGGCGCGCCACTGATGATCTTGCGCGACTCATCGATCACGATTTCATAGGCAAAACGCGGCGCCCGCACACCCCGCTCCGCATTGGCCTGGCCTTTTTCCAGTTCCTGGCCCAGTGCGCGTTCCACCTGGATGATCCTCGATATGTAGGCCTGCATGTCCGCCTCGGTGTCCACCTTGTGGTAGTTGATCAGGAAGGTGGGGAACAGGGAATGGGAACCGTCCATCTGCTCGAATTCGTAGAACTGGCTGGCAAATTGATTGATGCCATTATTGCGCTCGTACATATAGATCCAGGTGTCCCAGGAAGTTTTTGCTTCCAGGTCGAGGGCATCGTAGTCAAACTCGCTTTGCATCTCCTCGATGGTGCCGGCATGCCAGGCGAGGAATTCCCGGATCCCTTCCTGGCTGAAATCGTCTATCTGGTCATACATATCCTTGCGGTTCAGGGTGGTCAGCTCCAGCGGGCTGTACATGAGCCTTTCCTCGTTCTTCTCCGCAAACCACGCATTGATGCGGTCGCTTTCCGAAACCACGGCTTCCTGCGCTGCCGGCGCAGCACTTTGAGGGGCATCGCCACCGCAGGCGGCGAGTAGAAGGGCGATGAGGGTAATAGTGATTCGGGAGTTCATGGCATCCTCGGCTACGTAAAATTAATTGAACAATGTTAAATTAAATACAAGGCTGGCGAAACCCTATTCCTGCAGGTACTTGCTCGCGGCTTCAAGATCGCAGGCCTCGCTGCTGGCACCCACATCCGGCCGATAGTGCCATTGATAGCTGGCGGTGACGGAAGCGGCCAGGTAATCCGGGTCTTCCAGGGTAAAACGCCAGGTCAGGGAGGCACCATCCGCGTCGAGGGAAAGCCGTTCAACCACGCGTTTGCGTGGACCCGAGGCGATACTGAATACATTGCCGATAGGACTCGGTGCAAAGTTGCGGGTATCAATCACCAGGTCGCCGTCTTCCCATCTGCCGACCGAATAACCCTGGTAGAACTGCTCGCCGGCATCCGGGTGCGCCCTGCCATCCATATAAATGGTGCGCGTCGCACCCATCCAGTCGGCATCTATGTCGATACGGTCACCGGACTGGCTGATCACATTGGCTGTTGGGTAAGTCATCAACGTTGGAGTGGTAGCCGCGATGCAGTTGGTCTGGGCGAACGGTCGCATGGTGTCGTAACTGTCGAAGGATGCCTGGCCCGCCGGCGTCAGTTGCCAGGAGGCACTGCTGGCGACATGGGCAAACAGGTTGGTGCGGTCCGGCACCCAGGTGCCGATTACGGAACTCGCCTTTGGCAAATCCTCGCGTTCCTCGCGCCGGGCATACGCCACCGACACCGGCACCAGTTCGCCGTCTTCCCGCAGGAATTCACGGCCCAGAAATTCATCGCTGCGACCGCGATTGCTGGGACTGGCATAGGCCACCACATGCATGCCCGGGGCCAGGGACTCCGGTGTCACACCCATCGGCTGGATCAGCGACGGCCCGTCGGTTTCGATGGTGACTTCCTCACCACTGTCCAGGCGGACGCGAACCGAGCCATGGGGATTGCGCCAGTTGAACGCCAGCACTTCGCCCTGCAGGGTCACCACGGTGGTGCCGTCGTACGTGAAATTGCCGTGATGGGCCAGGACCATTGCCGGGGCCGCAACAAGGATCAGCACGAGTCTGCGCAGGAGGGAATGCATGATTAATTTCCGCTGTCCGTGAGCCGCCGCAGCTGGTCTGATGACAGTTCAAGATCGGCGCAACCCATGATTTCCTCGAGCTGGCTCAGCTTGGTGGCGCTGGCTATCGGCGCCACGACACCAGGCTGGGCAATCAGCCAGGCCAGGGCAACCTGTGATTGCTTCGCACCCAGTTCAGCCGCGACCTCGTCCAGTGCCGCCAGGATGCGGAAGCCGCGGTCATTGAGCATGTTTTGCACATGGTGCCCGCGTGAACTGCCTTCCAGGTCCGCCTCGCTGCGGTATTTGCCGGTGAGAAAGCCGTTGGCCAGGGAAAAGTAAGTGAACACACCGATGTTGTTGGCAACGCAGAAGTCCTGCAGTTCTCCCTCGTAATCCTCCCGGTGGTACAGGCTGTAATGTGGCTGCAGCGCCACGTAGGAAGGCATGCTGTTGTCGGCACTGGCTTTCAGGGCTGCCGCCAGGCGTTCCTTGCTGTGGTTGGACGCCCCGATGTAACGCACCTTGCCCGCCATGATGAGCTCTTCATAAGCCGACAGCGTTTCTTCAAAGGGTGTTTTGCCGTCATCGATATGCGACAGATAGAGATCGATGTGATCGGTCTTGAGGCGTTTGAGGGAGGCCTCGGCATGGCGCAGGATATCGGCCTTTTTCAGTGACGCCTTGTCCATGTTGAACGAGTCTTCCATGCTGATGCCCACCTTGGTGACGATGACCACGTCATCACGTGCAACATGTCCCCGTTGCAGCCAGTTGCCGATCACGGTTTCCGATTCACCGCCGGAATGCCCAGGCACCCAGGCTGAATAGACGTTGGCAGTATCGATCAGGTTGAAGCCGGCATCGACAAAGGCATCCAGCAGGTCAAAGGCCACGGGTTCGGGGGCGGTCCAGCCCAGGACATTGCCGCCAAAGGCCAGGGGTGCCACGGAGAGACTGGAATTACCAAGATTTTGCTTCTTCATATACTGCCTTTTCTTGTGGTTTGAACGGGATCTGGATGAAGGCGGACATTAGCATATTTTGGACAGCAGCATACACGCCGCACAGGATCCAATGTTCGAGGTGACGGTGGCGCAGCCACCTGTGGAGTACCGCATCGAGTGACCCCACGCCCAAGCCTGGCTGAAGTGGAAAATTGAATTGAGGTACACTGCAATCCCGACTCTTGCGGAACATCACACCATGAATCCCGGAATATCAAAGTCCGTCTTTTCCCTGCTCGTGCCTGCACTGGCATTTAATGGTGCACTCGCCCAGGACACGCCAGCCGAATCCCTCCTGCGCTCCCGCAATGCCGAATTCACACGGGAAATCGTGCACGTCTCGGACAGCGTGTATACCGCCGTCGGCTACAGCCCGGCCAACGTGTCGATGATCGTTGGCAGGGATGGCACCATCCTGGTGGATACCGGCATGACACCACAACACAGTGATGCTATCGCCGCCGCCTTTCGAGAAATCAGCAACCTGCCGCTTGCAGGCATCATCTATACCCATGGCCATGGCGACCATACCGGTGGCGCGCAGTCCTTCATCCAGGGTGCCCAGCCGGAAATCTGGGCGCGGGACAATTTCGGCAGCGAGGATCGGCCACTGGCTGCTGCCGGCCTGACAGTCCAGCAGCAGCGTGGTACAAGCCAGGCCGGCTTTGCCCTGCCGGATACCCTGCGCATCAACAACGGCATCGCCCCGCCCATGCGCCCCGGCCGGCCGAACGCTTTTGCCAATGCCGCAGGCAGCGATGGCAGCGCCCTCGACACAAGCCCCAACCGGACTTTTTCCGGCGCCCGGCAAACTCTGACGCTCGCAGGTATCTCACTCGAACTGGTTGCCGCACCCGGGGAAACCGACGACCATTTGTATGTCTGGTTTCCCGCAGAGGAAGTCCTCTTTGCCGGTGACAATTACTACAAATCCTTTCCCAATCTTTACGCCATACGCGGCACACCCTACCGCGACGTCCTCGCCTGGTCACAAAGCCTGGATGCCATGCTGGCTGAAAACGCCGTCGCGGTCGTTCCCGGTCACACGCTCCCCGTCATCGGTCGGGAGAACACTCGCCAGGCATTGCAAAATTTCCGGGACGCCATTCGCTTCGTGCACGACAAGACAGTGGAAGGCATGAATCTTGGCATGACACCAGACGAGCTTGTGGATTACGTACAGCTGCCCGACCGGCTTCTTGCGGACCAGGACCTGGGTGAATACTACGGACGGGTAGCGTGGGCAGTACGTTCCATTTTCAATGGTTACCTGGGATGGTATGACGGTAATCCCAGCAACCTGTCACCCTTATCACCCCGCGAGGAAGCCGAAAAGATCGCCGCGCTGGCGGGTGGTCAGGCTGCATTGCTGGATAGCGCGAGGCAGTCGCTGGCCAATGGCGAGGCACAATGGGCGGCCCAGTTGTGCGACTACCTGCTGGCGCTGGATGAAAACGCCGCCGACGCCAAACTGGTCAAGGCAGATGCGTTGACAGTGCTGGCACGTGATTCGGTGAATGCGTTAGGCAGGAATTACTACCTCACGGTGGCACAGCAGCTGCGGATGGAGGCTGGGGAGATTTAACAGGACAAAAATTGGTGGGACTGGGTGGACTCGAACAGGGGACCGACCTCACCCTGCTCTTTATAACGACGTGGGGTGCGCTCTAAATCACCACCTGAGCTAGGGGTACAGGAAATTTGGTGGGACTGGGTGGACTCGAACCACCGACCTCACCCTTATCAGGGGTGCGCTCTAACCACCTGAGCTACAGTCCCAAATTTCCTGAAAGGAATCTCTAGAAAAAGAGAACGCGCATTATACTGATTACGCCTTGCCAGACAAGGGCTTTAGGCAGCTCGTTGTTTTGGTGGGAAAAACGTGAATCTCTGCACCGCCACACTGTATTTGCGCAGGACCCGGTATCCCAGGAACACCAGCGTCAGCCCCCCGTACAACACCGCATCGAAGTAGCTCGAGCGCACGATCCAGATCACGTGCATGCAGGCCAGGATCGCGCACGCATAGCTCAGGCGGTGCAGGCGCTTCCAGTTGCGGCCCAGCTTGCGCTGCGCGGCATTGAAGGATGTCGCTGCCAGCGGAGTCAGCAGCACGAACGCGGCGAAACCGATGGTGATGTATGGTCTTTCGCTGATTTCGCGCCCGACCGCGGAAAAATCCCAGCCCAGCAGGAACCACAGAAATACGATCAGGTGCAGGAAGACATAGAAATAGGCATACAGGCCGATCATGCGACGGAAGCGGAACAGCGAGGGCATGTTAAGCAGGTAGCGCAGCGGCGTGATGGCGAGTGACGCAATCAGCAGGCGGATCGCCCATTCCCCGGTCTGCAGCGACAGGAACTGCGCCGGATCAGGCCCAAGCAGATTTTCTCCGCCGCTGAAGGCAAGGTAGACGCCGTAGATCAGCCACGCGGCGGGGAGGAGGCAAAGCAGGAATACGGCGGGTTTGACCAGAAACTTCACGATGTCGAAAAAGGGATAAAACGATAAAGGGATAAAGCGTATGTCATTCTTGCAACTGTTCTTTTGGAAAAAAGGAGAACTCGAATAATCACAATAACCATACTACTCACAATTCCTGCTTTGTTTACGCTGTATCGTTTTATCTCTTTATCCCTTTATCCCTTTATCGGTCTTCAGTAGTTAGTCCGAAGGTCCATCCCCGCATACAGGCTCGCAACCTCTTCGTATCCGTTGAACATCATGGTATCGATGCGCCGCGGCATGAACAGGCTGGACGGCAGGCGCCTTTCACTGGCCTGGCTCCAGCGCGGGTGACTGACATTCGGGTTCACGTTGGCATAGAAACCATATTCGCGAGGCTGCAGATCGTTCCAGGTGTTGTTCGGCATGTCGCGGGTGAACTCGATCTTCACGATGGACTTGATGCTCTTGAAACCGTACTTCCAGGGGACAACGAGGCGCAATGGTGCGCCGTTCTGGGCCGGCAGGACGTCATCGTACAGGCCGGTTGCCATCAGGGTCAGCGGGTGCATGGCTTCGTCCATGCGCAGCCCCTCCTGGTAGGGCCAGTCGATGGTGGCAAAGCGTGAGCGCTGGGCCGGGAACTGGTCGCGGTCGACCAGTGTGGTGAACTTGACGAACTGCGCGTTGCCATTGGGCTCGAAACGGGACAGCAGGTCCTTCATGGGAATACCGATCCAGGGAATGACCATGGACCAGGCTTCGACGCAGCGCAGGCGGTAGACACGCTCCTCGAAGGTATGCGGCTTCAGTACGTCTTCCAGGTTGTAGGTGCCGGGCTTGGCACACTCCCCGGCCACTTCCACGGACCACGGATCGATGCGGAATTCACTGGCGTTATTGGAGGGGTCTTCCTTGCCGGTGCCGAACTCGTAGAAATTGTTGTACGTGGTGACATCGGAGAACGGCGTCAATTCTTCGTCGGTATTGAAGGAACCGGTTGCCGGCGCATCTTTCCTTGCCGCCACTTGCTGCACAAGCCAGTCGGGCCTGGAGGCCAGGTTGATATCGGCTGGGGCGCGTGCAAACAGGGAATCCCCTACCTGGGCACTGGCGGTGGGTGACAGCAGGCTGGCGCCCGCGGCACCGAGAGCCACATTGGCGCCGGTTTTCAGGAACTGGCGGCGAGCCTTGTACACCGACTCCGGCGTGATCTCTGAAGAGGGGATTTCCTTGCGTGTTTTGATGAGCATCGTGTTGGTCCCTTCTGGATAAAATACTGAACGAATGACTGTTACTGACTGTGACCCTGAATCTGGCCGGAAATTTCCCTATTGCTGCCTTTCTTTTTCCACCTGGCCCGGTGAGGGTAAATCCGGTTCGGCATGCACCTCTTCACTGTTGGCTGCATTATGACGTGTCAGTGCATCCAGGCGTGCGGCTTTGAGCCATTTTGCCCGGCGCACATACAGCGCCATGGCAGGGCCAGACAGCGCGTACATGATGGCCATGCTGAACAGCACAATGGGCGGATCCCATGACACGATAACGAATACCAGCACCACCAGGATCATGGCGATGAACGGTACCCGGTTTTTCATGTCCAGGTCCTTGAAACTGTAGTAGCGAATGTTGAGCACCATCAGGGCTCCCGCTGTAAAGGTCACGAATGCTGCCAGGAGAGCGACAAAGCCGGTGGGATCCACCTGGTTTTCATAAAGCGCCCACACCATGAACACCACCAGGCCGGCAGCAGAGGGGCTGGCGAGGCCGACAAAGAAGCGCTTGTCCTGGGTACCGAGCTGAACGTTGAAGCGGGCCAGCCGCAGGGCTGCACAGGCGACATAAATAAAGCAGACCGTCCAGCCAGCCTTGCCCAAGGTGGACAGGGCCCAGCTGAAACAGATAAGGGCGGGGGCCACACCGAAAGCCAGCAGGTCTGACAGTGAATCGTACTGGGCGCCAAAGGCGCTCTGGGTATTGGTGAGCCGGGCAACACGGCCGTCGAGACCGTCCAGGAACATGGCCACGATGATGGCGACACAGGCATGGCGGAAATCACCGCCCATGCCGGCGATGACGGCATAGAAGCCGGCAAACATGGCTCCGGTGGTGAGCAGGTTCGGCAACAGGTAAATGCCGCGGCGGCGGACCTTGCGGCCGTCCTCCGATACCTCTTCTTCGTGATCATCAATCAGCAGGATGGATTCACCAGACTCGATGCCTTCCTGCTGTTGTGTGTTCTCGTGTTCGTCGCTCATGGCGCTGAATGTCCTGGAAGTAGGGCCAGGTCGGCGATTATACGCCCATAATCAGGTGAATTCTGCCCATTCAGGACAGCGCACTGGGGTAGTCCTGCAGATCGCCAAGCCCCACCCACGCTGGAAGCGCCCAATAAACGACGTTGAGCGTCTAGATAAATTAGACCCAAAAGGCATTTTTGACTAATATTGCCGCCCTGATTAATCAACCCGGCCATTAAGCGGCCGAAACAGTGGACCTTTCGGAGTAAAAATGAATTATTTCAACACTCTTCCCCTGCGTTTACAGCTGGAAGAGCTCGGGAAATGTCGTTTCATGGATTCAGCTGAATTCGCGGGCGGTGTCGACAAACTCAAGGGCAAGAAAGTCGTTATCCTGGGCTGCGGCGCCCAGGGCCTGAATCAGGGACTGAACATGCGCGACAGCGGCCTGGATATTTCCTACGCCCTGCGTGCGGCCGCCATCAAGGAAAAGCGCCAATCCTGGGTCAATGCCACCGAGAACAGCTTTAATGTCGGCACCTTCGAAGACCTGATTCCAACCGCCGACCTGGTACTGAACCTGACCCCGGATAAACAGCATACCGGCGTTATCGAGCAGGTCATGCCGCTGATGAAGAAAGGCGCATGCCTCGCCTACTCCCACGGTTTCAATATCGTCGAGGAAGGCATGCAGATCCGGAAAGACATCACCGTGGTCATGGTTGCACCGAAATGTCCCGGCACCGAGGTCCGTGAGGAATACAAGCGTGGTTTCGGCGTTCCCACCCTGATCGCGGTACACCGTGAGAACGATCCCGACGGCGATGGCCTGGAAATCGCCAAGGCCTACGCGGCCGCTACCGGCGGTCACCGCGCGGGCGTGCTGGAATCCTCCTTCATTGCCGAAGTGAAATCCGACCTGATGGGCGAACAGACCATACTCTGCGGCATGCTGCAGACAGGCTCCATCCTGGGCTTCGAGAAGATGGTGGAAAAAGGCATCGCTCCCGCCTACGCCTCCAAACTGATCCAGCATGGCTGGGAAACCGTTTCCGAAGGCCTCAAACAAGGCGGCATTACCAACATGATGGACCGCCTGTCCAACCCTGCCAAGATCAAGGCCTTCCGGGTCAGCGAAGAACTGAAAGACATCCTGCGGCCCCTGTTCGAAAAACACATGGACGACATCATGGAAGGCAACTTCTCTGCCGGCATGATGGAGGACTGGGCGAACAACGACGCCAAATTGCTGGGCTGGCGCGAGGAAACCGGCCAGACCGCATTCGAGAAGTCCTCTGTCGACGGTGCACCCGAGATCAGTGAACAGGAATACTACGATCACGGCATCCTGATGGCGGCCATGATCAAGGCCGGCGTCGAGCTGTGTTTCGAAACCCTCACTGCGGCGGGTGTTATCGCGGAATCGGCCTATTACGAATCCCTGCACGAAGTACCGCTGATCGCCAATCTCATCGGTCGCAAGAAACTGTACGAGATGAACAAGGTGATCTCGGACACCGCCGAATATGGCTGCTACCTTTTCGCCAACGCTGCCGTGCCCATGCTGGAAGGTTTCATGAAGGGCGTGGATACCGACATCATCGGTGCCGGCCTCAAGGTGAAAGACAATGGCGTGGACGACCGCGAGCTTATCGAGGTCAATGCCGCCATCCGCAACCACCCGATCGAAGCCGTTGGCCGCAAGCTGCGTGGTTACATGACAGCAATGAAAAAAGTGGTTTAACGCTTCTCCAGGCAATAAAAAACCGGGCAATGCCCGGTTTTTTTTTGCTTGCTGTTATTACAGGCTGAGGACTTTCTCACCCCGTGCCACACCGGACACGCCAGTTCTGGCGACTTCGAGGATTGTTGTACCTTGAAGAGCCTGTATGAACCCGTCCAGTTTCTCGCTGGTGCCGGTGAGCTGGATGGTGTACATGGTCGGAGTCACGTCCACCACGTCACCGCGGAAGATATCTGCCACACGCTTGACCTCGGCGCGCTGGGCGCCGGTCGCCTTGACCTTGATCAGCATCAGTTCCCTTTCGATGTGACTGCCCTCGGTAAGGTCCACAAGTTTCGCCACGTCCACAATCTTGTTCAGGTGCTTGATGATCTGCTCGATCTTGCGGTCGTCGCCGATAGTGGTCAGCGTCAGGCGCGACAGTGTCGGATCCTCTGTCGGCGCCACGGTCAGTGAGTTGATATTATAGTTGCGCTGGGAGAACAGGCCGACGACTCGAGACAGGGCACCCGGCTGGTTTTCCATCAGTACAGATACGATGCGTCTCATGATCAGGTCCTCTCCGTCTTGCTCAAAAACATTTCACTCATGTAACCGCCGCGAATCGCCATCGGGTAAACATGCTCGTCGGGGTCGACTGACACGTCGATGAACACCAGGTCGTCCTTCATGGCGAAGGCTTCAGCCATTTTGGCGTCCAGCTCGCTCAGTTTGTCGATCCGCACGCCTTTATGGCCATAGGCTTCCGCCAGGGCGACAAAGTCAGGCAGCGAATCGGCGTAGGTGCTGGCGGAATGACGGCCGCCATACTGCATGTCCTGCCACTGCTTCACCATGCCGAGCGCCTTGTTGTTCAGGTTGACGATCTTTATCGGCAGCGCGCACTGCTTGCAGGTAG
>Ga0181587_10001469_pt1 | contig 19747 bp, 12 predicted proteins | sample 071ome_27_FD_132463 | JGI IMG/M metagenome (GOLD analysis project Ga0181587, IMG submission 132463) | Coastal salt marsh microbial communities from the Groves Creek Marsh, Skidaway Island, Georgia - 071409AT metaG (megahit assembly) | ecosystem: Environmental > Aquatic > Marine > Intertidal...
GAACCCAAGTATCGAGCTTACAAAGCTTTTGCTACCCGACTTGCAGAAGAGGGATACATCACTTTTTCCCCACAGAATCTCTACCTCTTTCGCGACAAGTTCCGCATGCAACAATTCAAGGCCAATGCCGTCGGGAAAACTTTATTTTCGGTCATGGTTCCGCAGCATAAGGTCATCACGAATTGGTTGGCAGAATTACCATATGTGGATGTAGAGAAGATTGGTTTCTATGGCCTGAGTTATGGTGGCAAATCCGCCATGCGAATCCCCCCGCTGGTGGATCGCTATTGCCTCTCCATTTGTTCAGCCGACTTCAATGAATGGATATGGAAAAACGCCGCGACCGATCCAAGATCCCTCCGATACAGTTATGCCAACAAAGGGGAGTACGAAATCTACGAATTTAACCTTGGCCGAACCTTCAACTACTCTGAAATGGCCGCCCTCATTGCCCCCAGACCTTTCATGGTCGAACGTGGCCACTTTGACGGTGTCGCCCCGGACGAAACCGTAGCCTACGAATTCGCCAAAGTGCGTCACCTCTACTCCGCCAAACTCGGCATTCCCGACAAAGCCGAAATCGAATGGTTTGTCGGCCCCCATGCCATCAATCTGAACGGAACGTTGGCTTTTCTCAATAATCACCTGAAAGGGGAGCGTTCTACAGCCGATTAACGGATTTTGTCATATTCAGGAGGTTCCACATCCGGAACTTTCTTGAGCAGACTTCTCAATTTTTCTGCACTTCCTCTCTGAGCTCTTTCTTCCAGGTAATCTTCTGTAGAGATTGCCGACATTTTCTCCGCAACGGCTGTTGAAATAAATTGGTTTATGGAGATACCCTGCTTTGCTGCAAAATCTTTAATGTGCCGATGAAGTGAATCGGGTAGTCTCAAACTCAATGTGCTCATAATGTGCCTTTCCTTTTCAAATATAAAAGTGGTTCAATAGCTTCGATGCCAAAATCTTCCGAACCTTTGAAATCTCTTAGATTGTATGTCAGTATTGCTGATGCATTTGACGCTACTGCTAATTCAAGAATCATGTCATCTTTGGGATCTTTTAAATAGGGCCTCCACAAGAACATCGGTGAGACTCGATGGGCGAGGGTTGCTACTGAGTCCAGGATACTTTCGAGTTCATCAGAGTTGTAGGGGATTTTGTTGAAATTTCTGGTTAACACATCCTCATATTCAAACAGCAAGGAGGTCGATAGGGCATAGTCCAAATTTCCGTTAGCGAGTTCTGTCAGTAAGCAGTACGAAGCACCTTTGGTTGAAATAAGTCCTGTAAATACGACATTTGTGTCGATTACAATCATGCTGTGATACTGTATACGGTATTGCTTTTGTCAATTGGAGAGTCTCTACGAAATGTGAAAATTTACATCCAGAAGTGTGAAAATGGATTTATTGATTAAGAAATTTTTATTTCTCAGGTAGCCGTTGGCCTATTTTATATACTGACTTCTGACCTCTACTCAATCACCTTCTCGATTGCTTCACCGTCAGGCTCGAAGCAGATCAAAGCTGGATTGGTAACTGCGGGTTTGCCTCCAACTTCGTACTGCTTGAGTTCCGATATCAGGGTCTTTCCAGGTGGTAGAGACGGGAGCTTTGTTTAGCTCAACAGTAACCTGGTCGCCGATATAGATGGTGACTTTCTGAATGGCGATTTCCTAAATATTAGTATCACGATGTTATTAATTTGTACGTACGATTTCGACTCCGCTGATGGCGGCTTTGCCAGCCTTGGGAGAAAACTCAATGTCGAGGCGGCCTTGGATATCAAGGTTCTCTGCTGAAAAGATTTGAGCATTGGCCATATCGAAATCCTTGGCCACAGGTTTTCCTTCGATGGAGATGTCGAAAACATTTTGACCAGGCTTGAGACCCTTCTTTATCGGGAAGTACAACTTGATGTCGTACTTCGATTTGGAGTTGTTGCTCTTTTGATTGATGGCTGTGGGGACAACGATTTCGGTGACGCCTTCCACGCCAGACTTGGTGATCCAGTTCTCTTCCAAACCGGTGACAAACCATTGGGCTTCTTCTCTGGGTTCCACTTGAAAGCGGAAATCTCCCCCACGAAAAGCTTTGACCCAGAGTGTACCGTTCTCGTCATAACGATCTCCAGGAGCACCAAAGTTGAAACCGATCTTTTCGAAGAATGTTTCCTTGGGCAGTTTGGTGTACTGGAAGCTGGACCAGGTTTCCGCACTTGGGCGTTCGACCATGGCGACGGCAGCAGCTCTTGCCCGAAGATGGAACATCCCGAAGTTGGGCATATTCAAGAGTCCGCCAGCCGGAAGCAAACTTGTGGTGCATCCCGCTTCGAATCCTGGAAGTTGGGTGCTGGTCGCCGTACTGAGATTATGGTAGGCCGTCCGCCAGGCAACGAGAGTGTCACAGGCTCCCAGTACAGCACATCCACTCTTCTTTAGACCAAAGGTTTCTTCTTGGCCGGTGATAGGAGAGACTCGGGTGGCTTCCAGGCCTGTTTCAGGATCAAAGCCGGAGCCGTATCGGTTCAGCAAATGATTGGCAGTGATCGTAAAGGGACCATCGTAGTGTCGTTCGCTGACTTCCCATAGTTGTTTGCCCGATGTACCTTCAAATGCACGGAAGACACCATTTGGACGTCCAGACTTCTTACGGGTGACGGAAGAATCTATTCCAGGCCAACCCCAGCCTTCTTCAGTCCAGGTGCGACCATAACGATTGGGAACATATAGCCGGTCGATTCTGGAGTCGTAGGAGATGTATTTGATCAACTTCTTGAGTTCTTTGCTCCAGGTGGGTTTGCCAGATTGTAAATCAAAGGCACGCAGAGCAAACGGGGCATCATTGAGCTTCCGGCCCTTCTCTTTAAAATTCAGATAAGCATTGGTCTGTAGAAGATCGGTCAGAAAAACCCGATTCTTGGAGGCAACAAATGCACGATTATTAAAACCATGGTTCGCGGCGTGGCTCCAGAGAAGTTTGCCAGACTTTCGGTCCACTGCAAATACCTGGGACATTGGCATCCGGTCACCGCTCCAGTCCCCACCATTTCCACCACTTCCAATCTTGGCATGTTTCATGTCGATGGGGCGAAAGGCGGTTGCCACGAGAATATCGTCCACAATTCTGGGATGTCCCCAGCAGAGAGTTTCCCCGTGATCCTTGGGGAGCGGCATGTCCCAGGCTGGAAGTTGTTTGCCAGTCTTGGCATCGATTCGAATGCATTGTTGGCCTGCAAAGAGATACACTGTGTCAGCTGTGGCAGCCCAGTTGAGGCCGGTGGATCTTGGGCGATGAGTGTTTGGGATGTCCGCTTTTTCATTCGCTTTGGGATCATCCCATGGAGTGGATTTACTCAAGCCTCTTGCATTCCCGCTGTGGGAGGCACTGTAGAAGTAGATCTTTGGTGTTTCCGTTTCCCAAAGCAGTCGACCATTATAGGCATCGATCGCAGCAATGACTCCATTGCCTTGAAGAAACATCCGCCCTTCCACGACAAGCGAACCTGTCGGGCGGGAGCCTCCCATGTAGTAGCGTTGATCACTGGCGGGCCCACCATACCAGAGTATGCCGAGTGTGCCTTTGACAAGGCTGTCGCCACTGGAGTTGTTCATGGCGGCATTGGCGTACTCATGAGACCAGTCTCCGGCACCTTCCAGTTTTCCACGAAACTTGGCCTTCCATTTGCTGTTTTCCTTGTAGACTTCTGCACCACCGTAAGGGCGTAAGCTGGCGAGATCATGGCCCCATGCACGGCTACCGGCTTCAGAGAGTACGATGTTCGCAAAGTAGGGAGGGAGGACGTCTTCCTTCAGTGTCAAGGCCATGAGATTCAGTCGCCGAGTATCAAATGCTCCTCTGGAGTCGAGTTCTCGGCGGATTCTGTTCACTTTGGCTTCATCGGGATCAATTCCAACGATGTAGAAGTTGGAGTTGTGCAAAAGTCCTTCGATGATGGAACCATCATTGAGTCCACTAACCAAAGCATAACCTTCAGATTGCCCAGAGACTTTGAGGATGGCATTGGCCGATTCAACATCGCCAGCCGCCGTTGCTCTTGAGTAGACATTGTTGATTGGGGTGGTGCCGATGGAAGGGCCTGCACAAAAAATCGTACCGTCTTTTCCTGATCCAAAAATGAAATCTCTGGATGTGTTGCTGGAAGTGATGTCCTTGCCTCCTGGTACGGTTGGTCTTTCGGGAGGAGGTGTTTTAAATCCTTTGGGCCATGGGCTGATGGCTCCAGTATCGAGATCAAATGCTGCGGCTTTTCCACCAGTTCCACTGTAAGTGCGTACATGGACTTTGCCATCCATAATGAAGTGTGGGATCATCATAGCCCGCATGGCCATGGAAGGGGAACGCCAGAGGAGTTTTCCATTTTCTGCATCAAAACAGTTCATGAACACGCCATCCGCAGGCCAGCAACCACCCATGACATAAAGCTTGCCATTGAGGAGAAGGGGATGTGTTGGAATCGGCCAGGCAGACATCAGACGTCCGTGCCCAATGACAAAGCGTTGGCCATTGCCTGCAGGAGCTTTCCAGATCAACTTGCCGTCATGATTCAGGCAGTAGATAAAGCCATCATCCGAGCCGAAAATTACACGATTCTTATCTGTCGTAGCTTGTGTCCGAATCGGCCCATTTGTATAAAACTTCCAGAGTTCCTCTCCCGTTTTTGCACTGAGGGCAAGGAGAGCGTTGTTGTGTTCACAACCGACAAACACTTTGCCTCCTGCCGCAGTTGGTCGATAGCCGCTATCCTTCTGCATGTCCTTCACAAAGTCCCATTTGGGCTGGCGGGCTGGTAGTTCTTTGGTCCAGCGAAGTTTGGCTTCTTCTGCAAAAGATCCTACTGCGAAAAGTGAGAAAAGTAGGCTTGGGAAATACAGTTTATTGGAGATTTTCATAATGGATTGCATGCAATTTGTTGTGGGGGAAGCAAGAGGTTATGTCCTTGAAAAACAAAAGTGGTACAGGAGTTGTCATTTGACAGGCAGAAATCAGCAGATATGGCTGTTGAAGGTTTTTCTAATTCCTCAAGTGAAACGCAATCTCCTGTACGTCCTCCTGATCTTATCTGCCGGAATTCTGGGATATTTCCTGACCAGTATGCTGGGAGATGGAGTCTGGCTTTACCTTGGTGACAAGGTCAGTACCGAAGATGTGGTCGAGGAGGTAAAGGGACGCCTTTCCTATGACTTTGAGAAAGACCGTTGGACTAGCTTATTACTCCTGGGGTTGAAAGAAGAAAAGTTACTCCAGGTGTGGGGGATATCGGGAACCACGGGTTCAAGTCGAAAACTCAAGGAGTATCCGCTCGATGGTGGGGTTGGCGGCCTTGGTCCGAAGGTACATGGTTTGGACAGGAAGACCCCTGAGGGCATTTATCGGGTGGTCGAATTGAAGCCGAATCATGACTTTCACCGGGCCTTGGTTCTCAATTATCCCAATCAATTTGATCAGGATATGGGGGCTAAAGTTGGGGATGGGTTAAAGGAGTATCAATTTGAGATTCATGGCAGCAAGTACGAAGAGGGTGCCTTTACGTTGCAGGAAGGGGAGCCCCCTCTATCGGAGCCCTATGAAGAACCAGGTTTTTGGGACCAATTGTTCAACCTTTCCAAAGTAGAAGACTACAGTGTGCAGGATGTTCACGGGCTAAAGGGCTTTGATGGAAGCATGGCCATCGGTTCTGATGATAACATTGATGAACTCTTCACCATGGTCTACGAAATCGGGCTTGAGAATGTCACCGTCATCGTCGCACCCTTTGACATGAGAGCCCAGCCCGACCGGACACTCGATATCGAAGGTATCGAATGGGAGAATCTCCTCTACGATGAAATTCGAGCCCAGATCGAAATTCAGCTTGGGAAGTGACGGCAGTATATATGTCCTATACGACCTATCACTCTCCCCACAGAAACCCGCACTTACCCAACTATTGGACGGCCTAAAGACCGTCCTACAAAACAAAGCCTAGCACCGTAGGAAGGTCCTTCAGGCCGTCCCATTTCCCGCACAAAGAAACAACGATGCTCCCTTCTACCTTTGATCACATCACCACCCGAATCGCTCTCTTTTGGGCAGGTGTGGCTTTGGCTGGCAATGTCCTGGCAGCCACGGCCAAATTTCAAATCGAATCCCTACCAATGCCCTTAGCCCTGCAAGTCGGCCATATACAGTTTGTCTGGACTGCCAGCGCAGAGTTGTCCTGCATTGCCCTAATGCTGATCTGCTGGCTTCTCGCCCTTCGTCGAAAAGCCTTCCAATTCAAATCCCTGAGCACCGTCCTGATCCTCATCGCTACCGCCGTATTCGCCATCCAACATCTCCTCCTCATGCCCCCACTCCACGAAAGAACCCTCAAAGTCATCGCCGGAGAAGTCCTCGAAAAATCCCACCTCCACAAAACCTACGCCACCACCGAAGTCATCAAATTTCTGGCCCTGGTTATCACAGGCTGCCTACCTGTTAAAAGCACCGCAGCGAAAGGCGAGAAATAACCAAGGCTCCAGCTACTGTGTCTGTATGGACTTACAGGCCGCCACAGAAAAGCAACCTTTGAACTGAGTTTACTACATTGTGCGAAATTTGAATCTCAAAATGAGGACTCCCACAATAGGCAACAACAGTCCCATAAACAGGAACTAATACCCATACCCGGAAGCTCCGGGTTCCAGCACAGAATTCTTAGGATTGCGTGGGCTGTAAGCGACAGAAACTTCGCTGCCGGTCGGGTATTTGTCACTTTTCTCTTTGGCTACGGAAATGCTCGAATGTTGGCCTCTGGAGCCAAACTGATGAAGATCTGAACTGTACTTTTGCCCATCCACTTTATATTCATATTCCACAGAAAAGGACGCAGAGTCTTCTGAAGTTTCACTCACCAATACATCGGACCGAGTAAAGGTTCCCACGGTTCTTGGCCAGGATTTACTGAAATGAGACAAGCACAACAGATACCCTCCATAAGAACTCACGCAAAGCCCGATGATCACAAGGATTTTGACACTGTTTTGGGAAATTTCCTTCACGAACTAAAGGTTTTAAAAGCCTTGCGGAATTCCTCTTCAGTATAACCCTCAACTTTTCCTGACGCAACATCATCAATTCTTTGCATACCTTCCTTCACTTTATCAGACAAGGAGTCAGGAGTGATCACACTTTCCATTATCCTTCGTGCCAAATCCTGGCTTTCTGTGGTTGGTAACTCAAATGCTTGTTGGGTAATTGCTGATGTGAGCATGATCAGAACCTATTCTCTATTTTGTGGATTTCAAACGATATTTCTTAATCGATTAATGAATCGGCAAATCCTTGGCGGATATTGGGTTAGGATTTTGGCAAGAAGATTGGGCGGCATGAAAATTTTTGATTAGATATCTTCCTGCCTCTTCATTTTCTTGCCATGTATGTTTAAGGGTTTGGTCTTTGTTTAAAAACGATCGAACAATCCTGCACAGCTGGCGAATTTACAGGGTATGTTGGTCAACAGTGTCAGTCTAATAATTCATAATTTTGGGACTGAACAAATAAACTCCTGACAAGATAGGCCTCTCCTGTCTTTGGTTCCTCAACAGAACTCTTCGCAAAAACGTTTTATTTCTCGGCTGGTGAAGGGTGATTTCAGGATGCCTGTTTTAAGTTTTTGCACGACGTCTGGGAAACATTCTTCCTGAAATCTGAACTTGTTTGTGCCTAAGGCATGTAGTTTGGGAATGAGATGTTTATCAAATTTCTTCGCATCTCGAAAGTTCACAACTGAATCATGTTTAATGAAAGGGTGTTCGCCTCTTTCAAGGAGTGTGGTCGTATCTACTCCCGACCGAAGAGTTGTGACATTTACAATGACAATGGACAGACCATCATCCGCTACGACCATCCAAAGATGAAAGTCCTGGTCTTCTCGCTCTCTGAGCAAGAAGCATGTGCCCACCCTGATCTCAGGTAGATCAAACACTGGCCAATAGATTGTCTATTGCCGCGACAGCCTCCAGTTCCTCTGAGATCTGTTGAATCTCCTCTTTTGACTTTTTATCTGCCTTGAGAATATCTTCCAACTCAATCGGGAAGGTTGATCCATGGGGATCTCTCCATTCAGGAAGAGTGTGGGTGTAATCCACCACTTTCCACCTGAAGTCATCTCCATATTTCGCACGATAGTCTTCACTGAAAGTATGGAAGATTTCATCGAGTAATTCCATCTCGGCTTCCGATAACTCAGAGACGTCTGGTTGCTTTCTCAGCTTTACTCGATGATCTTGGATATCTGAAATGTAATTCTCCCATTCGTCATCACGAACAGAACCATTGATGCGATTAAACGTCTGGCTTGGTACAGGTCCATGATCCAAGGAGACAAACCGGTCCCAGGTGATGAGCCGTCCCCATTTTTGAAAAGCTTTTCGTTCTGCCAGGTACATCAACTTGATAATCAGTAGATGATACTCTGACTGTTTAGGAGACTTGCTCAAAAAGTAGGTCGCTACCTCGATCGCCTTTTTTGCGTTAAACTGGGGACGGTTCATTACGAGAGAATTAATGTCAGTGTATTTCCATCAAATACAACACATCCCTAGGATTTTCTCAATTTCATTATTTGTTAAAAAGATCGAACAATTCCTGTCCTGCTGCCGACTTTATAGGGTGAGGATTGCGGGCTTGCCTGCATGGAGGCATTTACAGGACAACTGATTGGAGACTATGAGTGAGAAACATGAGGACAAAACGGAACAGATGCGTTGGAAGAGGCGGAACCAGAATCGCTGGTTTGCTCTTGGGATCTGTTTTTTGATGATTAACGCATGGGCGGTATTGCGGAACAATGACCGGCCTAAGGTGATTGATGCGGTTTCGCAGGCTCCGGGTTCGGAGTCGGAGGAGGCACCAGAGTCGATTCAGATTGTGGATGACCAGGGCGAGGTGGTGCTGGCGGGCAAGGAGGACATTCGCTGGGACTTTCCGGTCGATATGGTGGAGTCGAGTGAAACGCATGTCTGGAAGTTTTCCGGACCTGTCGATTTCAGTCCAATTCAGCCGGGAATGTTTTGCTGGATTTCGCAGAGGTCACTTGTCTTTAAGCCGGAAGATTCCTGGCCGATTGGAAAGACCGTTCGCACCATTCGCAATGATCGTTTGCTGTCTTTGGATGGGCAAACTTTTGAGCTTCGGAAAACGAACTACAAGACGCAGTCTCTGAAGTTGGAGAAAACAGATTTTAAAGCATCGGGAGGATTGCTGGAGTTTCGATTCAACACACCGGTGCGTCCTGAAGAACTGCTCAAGCATCTCAATATTCAAGGGCTGAATTCCGGGGCGTTGCTTTCGCTCAAATCCAACCAGACGGAACCCAGCCAAACCATTGAGGTGGAATTGGATGACGATCAGTATCAGCACCTCGATATCACACTGGATCACAAGTTGTTGCCTGCGGAGGGAGATCTGGGAATGGAGGAGACAAGGAAGTGGACTTTGCGATCTAACCGGGAGCTTCAGGTCCGGAGTGTTCGGGGAAGAATGCATTCGTACGGAAAAGGGGAGATCGAGATCTCGTTTTCTCATTCCGTCCAGCATACTCATCTTCGCGGCAATGTGGAAATTCAACCGGATCTTGCGTTTCAGGTCTTGCCGGGTCGTAGTTATTGGCGGAAGCAATGTCGGATTCAGGCCGACTTTGAACCAGGCACGACCTACAAGCTGACTTTTCGCAAAGGCATCGCCTCCACCAATGGTTGGCCGAATTCCAAACTGATTGAACGCAGCGTCCGCATGTCGGATCGCCGGGCCGATGCCAGTTTTCTTCATGCGGGTTCCCATCTTTCTCCCAATGGTCACCTGCGGGTTCCGATCAACACGGTGAATGTGGAGGATTTCGATGTTTCGATCAGCCGCATTTTTCCAAACAATCTCGTGATCTTTGGCATGCGGAATGCCAGCAAGTACTCCGGTTACTATGGCTATGCTCATCAGGGGCTTTCCGAGCCAATTGTGAAGCAGCATTCGATTTCCGTTCCGCATACACCTAACGAACCTGTGGAATCTGCCATCCAACTTCGTGAGCTTCTGGAGCCTCCCTTCACCGGAATCTACCACATCGATATTAAGGGCAAGAACACCTCCAAAGCGGACCGCAAGATTCTGCACATCACCGACATCGGCGTCAGCCTCCAACATTCCGCTGACGAAATCCTGGTCTGGGCAAACTCCTTATCCACACTAGAACCCATTTCCGATGCGAAGGTGACGCTGTTTTCTGAAAACAATCAGGTCCTCCTTTCCGGAACCACCAACGCCGAAGGTCTGGCTCAACTTGCGGTGCCGCCCCATGTGGACTCGAAACCGATCTTGTTGACGGTCGAAAAAGCGAACGATGTGGCCAGCCTGTTTCTGCCGGAAACCCGAATCGATTCACCGGTTGCCAATGTCGGGCGTCCTTACCTTCAGGATCGTCATGAAGCGTTTCTTTTTACTGACCGGGGTATTTACCGTCCTGGAGAGACGGCTCATCTCAAGGCCATTGTTCGTAACGCCAAGGCGGAGTTCACCAAACCGTTCCCTGTCGAACTGCGGGTGCATCATCCCGATGGTCGAAATGCAGGGAAGTTCAACACACTGCTCTCCAAGAATGGGACGGCTGATTTTGCGGTGCCATTCGAACCCTCCTGGCCCTTGGGGAGGTATACTTTCAAGTTAGCTCTTTCAGGTTCGGAAGACTCCGCTTCAGAACTTGGCTCTCTACAGGTCAACCTTGAGGAATTCACTGCGGCAAAACTTGAAGTCGCGGTCAATGTTCCGGGGTTGGACTCTACCCAATCCTCTCTGAAAGCTGGCGATCCATTGGAGTTCGAAGTCTCTGCCCATCACTTGACCGGGAGACCTGCGGACGGGATGCCCTTGAAAGCCTTTCTTCGGTATCGGCCTGTTGAGTTTTCTCATCCGGATTGGGAGGACTTCACATTCCAGGACCAGGAAAAGGCTTTCCCCGCAGAGTTCCTGCAATTGAAGAATGTGGGAAGTGGGACATTGAATGAAGAAGGGAAGTACCGCTTTTCCACTACGGTTGCTCTTTTGCATCCGCCGTCCAATGCGGAAATGGTTTTGGCCAGCAATGTTCGTGATGTGGCGGGTCGTGCGGTGGCGGGTTCCATGCCCATTCCTCTCCATGCCTATCCCTTGTTTGTTGGGCTTCGACAAGGAGAGAAGCCGGGAACCTGGGAGGCGGCTGCGGTGACTCCAGAAGGTCAAGCGGTCTCCGATGGCACCGAGCTTCGTTTTTCCGTTCACCAAATTACACACTCCCTGATCTTGCGGAAGGATGACAATGGTCACTACCGCTATCAGTCGGATCGGCATCTGAATGAAGTCCACGAAGCCAATGCCTCCACACAATCGGGCCGTGCTGCATTTGAACTTCCTGAGGATCTGGCCAGTGGAAACTATTTGATCCGTGCCGAACATCTCGTCGGCGGTTCCTCCGCCACCATGAAGTGGGAAGTGCAGAAAGATGGCACTGTTTCGAAAACATGGTCCAGTGAAGAACCGGAGAAAGTGGAACTCTCTTTTGCTCAGGAAACTTACCATCCCGGCGACCGGGCCACCTTACGCATTGCCGCCCCGTTCTCCGGTAAAGCGTTGGTTGCATTTCAGCAGGATTCGGTGCTGGAAACCAAGGTATTGCAACTGGATGCGGAGGGCACGGGACAACTGGAGTTTGTCGTGACGGCGGACCATTTCCCCAATGCCTGGGCAACGGTCAGTGTCATTCGGGCAGTGGTTCCCGGAGACGCAGACTGGCAAACCCACCGAGCCTTCGGGGCCGAACCCTTGCGAATCAATCCTGAGCCAAGGCAATTGACGCTTGCCATCACTGCACCCGAGGAAACCCTTCCCGCCGAATCATTCGCAACCCAAATCCAGGTGACGGATGCAGCAGGACAACCCGTGCAATGTGAAGTCGCCCTGGCTTTGGTGGATGAAGGCATCTTGTCACTGACCCGTTTCCAGACGCCCAACCCCATTGACTATTTTCACGATCTTCGCACACCCCACTTTCAGCTCTATGATCCCTACGGTCAATTGCTGCCGGATACCGATGGGGATTTGATCCAGAACAAACTGGCAGTGGGTGCTGGTGGAGCTGCTCTGGCTAAGTTTCTCAACCCGTTTCAGGCGGAACGTTTCAAGAATCTGGCTCTTTGGAAACCTGCCGTACAGACGGATGCGGAGGGGAAGGCCATGGTGGATTGGGAATTACCGGAGTTTTCCGGAAAAGTACGATTGATGGCAGTGGCTGCGGAGGCGGGGAAGTTTGGTTCGGCGCAGAAGAATGTCGTGATCAAACGCCCGTTCACAGTCGTGACCGGACTCCCGAGATTCCTGGCTCCCGGCGACCAATTTCAAATGCCCCTGCGAATCTTCAATGATTCGGAAGAGGAGCTGGAGGTTTCGTGGCAGATGAAAGTTTCGGATCACCTCAAATTTGGCGGTGTTGATGAGCAACAGGTGGATGATGTGGCAACCCTGGATGCAGGTGCCTCGTTCTCTCGTAAGTTCGGTTTGGAAGTCGGTTCCACACCTGGGCTGGCTTACGTTGAGATCACCGCCAAATCCGGCGACGATACCTATCACGAACGGATCGATCTCTCCATTCGCCCTGCCTATGCCCGGGAGTACAACGTCCTCAGCGGGGTCCTTTTGGAAGGAGAGAAAAAGGAGCTTCCGGTGGCGAAAGGATTTTTGGCCAGCACCACCGCAGGTCAACTGGATCTTTCTCCAACGCCCGACACCTTGGCCGGACCGTTGTTGGAATCCTTGATCAGTTATCCCTATGGTTGCCTGGAGCAAACCACCTCAAGGAGCATGCCGTTGCTCTTCGTGCAGGATCTCTTCCGGCGTTTGGATAACGAGAATGAAAAGAGGGGAGAGATTGAGGAATATGTACAGGCCGGGATCCAGCGAATCCTGTCCATGCAGAATGCACAGGGCACCTATGGTTGGTGGCCCGGAGATCGTGAGGTCTTTCATTGGGGAACACTCTATGCCACCCAGTTTCTGCTCGAAGCGAAGGCGGCGGGATTCCAGGTTTCTGATTTGGCCCTCCAACGATCGATCAAAAAGATCTCAGATTGGTTAAGCCTTGCAGTGGGCTCGGAAACGGATCGTCAGGAATTGCAAACGTATGCCCTGCAGGTTTTGGCCATGGCGGAGAAGGTGCCGCAAGGATGGTTGCAACGATTCTGGGAACTGAAAGACGAACTGTCCGCAGAAAGCCAAATACGTCTGGCCTCCGCTTATCTGTACTCCGGAGACCGAAGAAAAGCCAATGCCATGGCCAATGCGATCCAACTGCCAAAATGGACAAACAACAAGGTTCACAGTTGGCGTACTTTGCGTTCTCCGTTGCGAACCCAGGCCATCTACCTGAATTTGCATGTTGAACTCGATCCGGGTTCTGCAACGACGGCTCGAATGGTGGGTGAATTGGTCCAAGTGCTGGAAGGCTCCACTCACCTCACCACTCAGGAGAATGCCATGTTGCTCTTGGCGATGGGCAAGTATGCCCGGCATCTGGGAGACGATTCCCTGGAGACCAAGGCTCTTCTCGTCGTCGATGGGAAAGCCCTGGAGAATGACGCTCCCACGCAGACGTTGTCTTTTGAGGAAGGGAAAGTGCCGGGACAGGTTTCGATTCAAAACCAGGGGCCTGGTCCGCTCTATTATGCCTTCACAGTAGATGGCATTCCGGATGCTCAACCGGCTCCTCTTGCTTCCGGTGTGATGATCAATCGACTCATTGATGCGGAAGACTTTCCAATCCAACGAGGGGACCTTGTGAGCATTGAATTGGTCATCGATACCCGAGGTTCCGAGATCGATCATCTGGCCATTCAGGATTTGTTGCCAGCAGGTTTGGAAATTGAGTCATCCAAGCCTTACAAACTTCTCCGGCATCATGAACATCGCGATGATCGTTTTCTCGCCTTCCCGAAAGCCATCAACGGGTTGCACCGTTTTGAGTACATGGCTCGTGCCGTAACGGCGGGAACGTTTACCCTTCCAGCTCCGACGGCGGTCTGCATGTACGATGCAGAAATACAAGCCATTGGCGAAGCGGCGACGCTCACCATCGTGGAGAATTAACAAGCGATTACACAAAGTTTGAACGGAATCGGCAATGGTCGCTTCAAAGCAGGTGTAGCAGGCTTTTTACGAGAATGAGTCATCTTTTTTTTATTATCAGCTGAAGCTTAGACTCCAACCACGCATCTCAAGGTGAAAAAACGTTTATCCATCTCCCTTCGGCAATTGGGTGTCTTTGTGGCAGCTTTGTTTGGGGTGGGCGTTCTTGCCTGGTGTGTGGCCTGGTTTGTCTTTCCTTTTCCCAAGGATGAATTTCTGCGGTATGATGCGTCGCAATGCATCACAGATCGCAATGGTGAAATCCTTCGCACGACCCTCAATTCCGACGGCCAACGTTGTTTGCCCATTCGGTTGGAAGATGCCGGGGAGTGGCTGCCCAAAGCCATGATCGCGACCGAGGACAAGCGTTTCTCTCGTCATCATGGGGTCGACTTTCTGGCCTTGATTCGGGCGGTCGGGCAGATGATTCAGCACCGGGAAGTTGTCTCCGGGGCTTCGACCATCAGCACGCAGACCGTGCGGCTGGTGCATCCGCGTCCGAGGCATTTGGGTTCGAAGATCATTGAGGCATTCCGGGCGGTTCAGATGGAAACCTTTCTCACCAAGGAGGAGATTCTGGAGCAATATCTGAATCGTTCTCCGTTTGGGGGAAACCTTGTCGGGATTCGGGCCGCAAGTTTGCATTATTTTTCCAAGGAACCTGCGGACCTGAGTCTGGAGGAAGCGTCCTTGTTGGCTGGGCTCCCTCAATCGCCAAATCGACTTCGGCCGGATCGACATCCCGAACGGGCCAAAGAGAGACGGGAAATGGTTTTGCAGGCCATGCGGAAGCAGAACTTTGTGGAAGAATCTCAGTTTGCATCGGCCAACAAAGCCAACATACATTTACAGCTCTGGAAGCCACCGTTCCTGGCCCCTCACTTTGTGGATGCGGTTTTGCAGGAACGATTTCCCAAAAAGATTGTGCAGTCCTCGCAGTCTCATGCTCCCAAATATTATGGGAGAGGCACTTCCTTGGATTTATCCATTCAAAAGATGGCGGAAGCCCAGTTGTCCTGGCACCCGAATGACAAAGCCAAGAGCGCTGCCATCATTGTGTTGGACGCCAAAACGCAACAAATCCTGGCATTGGTCGGTTCTCCGGATTATGACGATTCGGAGATCGCCGGGCAGTACAATGTGGCTCTGGCTTCCCGATCTCCGGGGTCGGCTTTGAAGCCGTTTGTTTATGGTTTGGCCATGGATCGGGGGTTGTTGACGCCGGAAGAAATCCTGGAGGACCAACCTTTGCAATTGAAAGGTTACCAACCCAAAAACTTCGACCATAGCTTCCGCCGTAAAGTTTCGACTCATACCGCACTGGTGGAATCCTTGAACCTGCCAGCGATTCAGGTGCTGCAAAGAGTGGGTGTGCAAACCACCTTGGATGTGTTGCATGAGTTGGGTTTGAAGACCTTGAATAAGCCTGCCGATCACTACGGTCTCAATCTGGTGCTGGGAGGTGGGGAAGTGCAGCCCTTGGCCCTGGCCCGAGCTTATTGCAAATTGGCCAATCCATCTCCGGCTAACCCCATTTCTCCAGAAGCGGCATGGATGGTGAACAAGATTCTCTCTGGCAATGAAAGGAATCACGCGGCACTGGGGCAGGAGGTCAATGGCAGTTATCCGAAGGTCGCCTGGAAGACCGGAACTTCGGCCCGGAATCGCGATGCCTGGACGGTGGCCTGGAATCATCAGTACGTGGTTTGTGTCTGGCGTGGAAATCCGGATGGTTCGTCCTGTCCAGAGATGACAGGGTTGAAAGATGCCGCTCCACTGGCTCTGGAGATCTTTGCCAATTTGCCCTATGTCGAAAGTTTGCCACGGAAGCCGGAATGGCCCCTGATGCTGGAGACGCGTAAAGTCTGTGCCGCCACGGGTTTGCCCAAGTCCAATCGTTGTAGTCAAATCATCTTCGACCAATTCATTCCCGGCATCTCCCACAACCATCTGTGCAAAGGGCAGTGTCGTGAGAAAGCCAAAGCAGGGGAGTCGGCTTCCAAGGCCACCCGCATCCTTCGTCCCATTCACGGCGAGACCTTTGCGTTGTTGCCTTCGCAGAAGCAGCCTACTCTTCCACTGGAAGCGGAGGGAGACAGGGAGGTGTACTGGTTTGTCAATGGCACGTTCTTTGCCAAGGCCAATCCCAATAAAGTGCTCCAGCTTCCCCTTCACCCCGGTACTTTCGAGATCACTTGCACCACCGAATCCGGTCAGGCTGACCGAGCCAGAATCTTCGTGGAATGATCAATGAGATCGGTCGGATCGGTCTTATCTGACTGATCGGACCGATCCTTTCCTGCAAAGCTTGATCTCTTGCTTTAGCTTTGCAGATTGAGTGGCTCTTTATGAGCACTTTTCTCCAAGCCGCGACTTCCAGGAAAACGCTTTTAACCTCGCTCCGGGTGGCTCTGGTTGTCGGAACCATTCTTGGGCTGATCAACTATGGGGATCGCATTTTCCTTCACCAAAACATGATGATGGTCGATTGGGTAAAGCTCGGGGTGACCTATCTTGTTCCATTTTGTGTGGCAACTTATGGGGCGGCGAGATATGCATCACAAAGCAAGTAAGTTTCTTCTCATGATTTCTACATTATCAAAAAACCGACTTTTCGTTATTCTGATTGGCCTGTGCTGCGGCACGTTGGCTTTGTCTGCCAAGTCCAAAACCTTCAAGGTCTTCCTGCTGGCGGGGCAGTCCAATATGCAGGGCCAGGGCGTGGTCGAGATGGATCATCCCAAGTATTACAACTCCGGGAAAGGGAATCTCGTCAACACGATGGCAGATCCCAAAAAGGCGTCCGCTTACCAGCATTTGAAAGATAAGGATGGTAACTGGGTGGTTCGTGACGATGCTTTCATTCGGTATCGCAACAAGCAAGGCGTGATGGCGGGAGGGGTGTCGATTGGTTTTACCGGTTATGGCAGTATGAAATCCCGGCATCATATCGGGCCGGAGTTGCAGATCGGGCATCATTTGGGAGATCATTATGACGAGCCGGTCCTGCTGATCAAAACGGCTTGGGGTGGCAAGAGTTTATACAAGGATTTTCGCCCCCCTTCGGCAGGTGGAGACACCGGGGAGTTTTATCAAAAAATGCTTTCCGAAGTGGAGGAAGCTCTGGCTGCGGTGGGCCAGGAGTTTCCAGAGTTGAAAGGCAAGGAGCCGGAATGGGCGGGTTTTGTGTGGTTTCAGGGTTGGAATGATATGTTCAACAAAGATGCCCTTGCTGAGTATGAAGCCAACCTGGTTCATTTGATCAAAGACCTTCGAACGCATCTGAAGGCACCGAATCTGCCGGTCGTGGTTGGGGAGTTGGGCAACATGGGGGAAGATGCTGGGGACAACATGAAGACCATTCGGGAGGCTCAACGCAAAGCCTGCGAACGGGATGAATGGAAGGGCACTGTCCGTTTTGTCAAAACCACACAATTTGCCCGCCCCAAGGAGGAGTCGCCCAATGTGGGGCATGGGCATCATTGGTTTGGCAATGCGGAAAGTTACTTTTTGATTGGGGATGCATTGGGAGCCGCGATGGTGAATTTACTCTCTTCGCCTGGGAAACTTTCGTCGAATGCTTCAAATCTCCATACGTATCTGAATCGCCATTGCGTCCAATGTCATGGCAAGGACGGGAAGGTGAAGGGCAAGGTCAACCTCCTGGAACTGCAAGCGACGGGTGATTGGAAAAAGCATCCAGAACTACTGGAGGACTTGATCGGCGTTTTGGAAGATGAAGAAATGCCACCGGAAAAGGAACCGGAAATGCCTGCGAAAGTTCGTGAGGCATTGATTGCGGAATTCCAGGCGTTACTTGAGGAAACACTGCAAACAGTGGATTATCCACAGACTCCGATTCGCAGAATGAATCGTTTTCAATACAACAATGCGGTGGTCGATCTCCTTGAGTTGGATCGCGACATTTTTCAACTCAATGAACGTCTCCTGCGTCGTTACGATGATTACTTTCGGCCATCCACCAGGAAGATGCCGGATCATGTAAAAGTCGCCAGTCGGCCATTGAGCAAGGACATTGACGGGCGGCGTCCGGAAGGCTTTCGGAAAGTGGCTCCGTTTCCTCAGGATCAACGGGCCGAACATGGGTACGACAATCGTGGAGACCATCTCACTCTGTCGCCGCTTTTGATGGAGTCGTTCCTTCAACTCAGTCAATCCATTGTCGAAAGCCCCGACTTGAATCCACGGGAATGCCGAAGTTGGAACCGTTTGTTTGCCGAGCCAGGAAAACCTGTCGCTGTAGCTGGTGGTAAATTTGATGCCGAAAATAAGAAATGGCTGAGAGTGATCAACAATGCCGGAGCCAGGGATTGGGTGCAAAAGATGACCAACTGGGGCAGGCATTGGTCTGGAGACCACCAACTGATCTGGATGAGCCGGAAAGCCGACCTGGAGCTAAAGCTGGAATTCGAGACAGAGGTGAAAGGTGAGGGCTTAATCATCGGTTTTACCAAGGCCAGGGACTACGGGACTTTTGAGGTGTTCCTGGATGGCCAGAAGCTTGGTTGTTCTTACGACCTCTATGACCCCAACGTGATTCGGGCCAAGGACGTACAGATTGAGCTACCCATTGAGCCAGGGAAGCATCAGTTGACCATTCGCTGTGTGGGGAAGAATCCGAAGTCGTCCAGTTTTCTGTTTGGCATGGATGTCTTCGAAGTCATTCAGCCCAAACAGGAGGCCCCCAAGGTGACGATTCCCAAAACCAAAGAGGAAGCCCTTCAGCTTAGGATTGCCAAACTGCTGCGCCGTGCTTTTCGCCGCCCACCTGAGCCAGAAACCTTGCAACGCTTTGTCGACTTTGCCCGTAAGCAACTTTCGTCTGGAGTCCGCTTCGAAGATACCATGCGATCCGTTGTTGGAGCGGCCTTGGCCACGCCGGACTTTCTCTATCTTTACGAAACCCGAGGTGATGCAGGCCAAGGTTCTCAACTGGTCGACGACTTTGAGTTGGCCTCCCGCCTGGCCATGTTCTTCTGGGGCAGCATCCCGGATGATTCGCTGTTGGAACTTGCCGAAACTGGAAAGCTGAAGGAGGCGAAGGTGCTCAGTGCCCAGATTGACCGGATGCTCAATGATCCCCGTTCGAGTCGGTTTTGTGATGGTTTCTCCGCTCAATGGCTGCAACTGGATCGCCTGGTCACTTCCGTTCCTGACCCGAAGCAATTCCCCTACTTCTACTACAATGGATATCGGGTCAGCATGCACATGATGCTGGAACCATTGTTGCTGTTTGAAACCGTGTATGTGGAGGACCGCTCCGTTCTGGAACTTCTCGCCCCCGACTTCACCTGGCAAAGCTCCCTCTTGGCAGGACTTTATCAAGGCAAACGCAATGGCGGAGAAGACAAAGTCCTGAACTTCAAACGTGTCTCTCTGGAGGATCCAAGACTTGGAGGCGTCATCACCAATGCCGCCGTCATGACCATGACCTCCTCTCCGGAACGTACTCAACCCATCAATCGAGGCGCCTGGGTCAATGCTGTCATCTTCAATGATCCTCCCGAACCCCCACCCGCCGATGTCCCACCTTTGCC
>Ga0181587_10001471_pt1 | contig 19741 bp, 17 predicted proteins | sample 071ome_27_FD_132463 | JGI IMG/M metagenome (GOLD analysis project Ga0181587, IMG submission 132463) | Coastal salt marsh microbial communities from the Groves Creek Marsh, Skidaway Island, Georgia - 071409AT metaG (megahit assembly) | ecosystem: Environmental > Aquatic > Marine > Intertidal...
GCCAGGCAGGACATCTGGTTTTGTATGCGGCGCACACGATCCGTGCTTTCTTGGGTGGACTCATGCTGCTGTCGTTGCCGGCCTGCTCCCTGATCAGTGACAAAAACGATGACTGCTGCACGCTCAGCATCAGGGCCAAGGTCGCGGAGGAAACAGGGACGGTTTACATGAGCGGCAACATTGACGCGCTCGGTCCCTGGCGGCCGGATGGGTTGGCATTGCGCGGCGAGGGTTTATGGCGTTCGGTCTCCATCGATGTGCCACGGGGAACCGAGCTGGAGTATAAGTTCACCCTCGGCACCTGGGACCGTGAGGCCCTGGGGCCCTCGGGCACGGTGATGCCCAATTTCAAGCTGCTTCTGGATCAGGACAAGGCCGTCGATCACGTTCTGGACCGTTGGCGCGCCGACCCAAGGGAATACATGGCGGACTGGCGGGGTTCCGGTGTCCAGGGCACCCTGGTCTACTGGCAGGACATGGCATCGGATTTCCTCGATCTTTCCCGCCACGTGGTCATCTGGCTGCCACCGGGCTACGACCCGGGGCGGGAGGAAGGCTACCCGGTGCTTTACATGCACGACGGCCAGAACCTGTTTGACCCGCGGTTGGGCGGAAGCAACGGCAATATCTGGGATGTTGATGACGCGGTCATCCGATTAGCCGAGCAGGGCGTCATTCCCGAAATCGTCGTGGTGGGCGCTTTCAATACGGCCGACCGCATGTGGGAGTATTCGCCTTGGCACCGGGCGTCTGACTATGCCCGTTTTCTCATCGAGGAGTTGATGCCCCGCGTCGACGCTGAATTCAACACACGCCCCGGGCCGGAGCATACGGGCGTGATGGGTTCGTCCATGGGCGGGCTGGCGTCTTACTATATGGTCACACAGCATCCGGAAGTTTTTGGATCCTGCGGCTGCGTCTCCTCACACTTCCCGTTGAACGAGGCGGTGCTGGCGGCTTTTACCGGCATCGAGCCCGCTGGCGATGCTTCGGAAACACCCTTCATCGTGCGCGACATCGAAGCCGGCCTGACCTTTCCAAAGGAGGTGCGGTATTGGTTCGACTACGGCACGGAGGGCCTCGACGGCAGCTATGGCCCTCCCCATGATGCCTTGCGCCAGGCCTTTCTGGATCAGGGCTGGGAAGAGGGCGTGAACTTCGTCATTCGAGAGTACAAGGACGCCGACCACAATGAGGCGTCCTGGCGCGACCGCCTGGAAGATCCGCTGATCTTCATGTTTGGAGACCGCTGAAACCGGTTCATCGCGGGGGCAGTCGCCGCGATGGCAGGAGCCCGCCCGAACCGGGCAGGCTCCTTTATAAGGTCCGTTACCCGCCGATCGGTGATCCGGGTGGGGCCTTGGGCGGCTCGGCCGGCTTGTATTCCGCGGGGTTGGCCAGCAGGGCGCTGATCTGCAACCTGGCCAAATCGTAATGGGCTTTCCAGTCGCCCCCCGCCCGCTTTTGAGCGCGCTCTGCGAGCCAGCCGTTGAGGCCCCTGACCGCGGCCAATAGCTGTGCGCGAACATCGGCGCTGAGACCGGTGTTTTGCACGCTTTTCGCCAGGCGATCCAGCACCTGCTGGTTGATGGCTCTTTGGATGGCGCCTTGCTGGCCATCGCGTCGACTCCCACGCCAGGTGGTATCGATCAAGGCGTCGAGCAGCGCCGCGGTGTCAGGAAGGCTGCGGTCGGCCAAATGCTGCCGGTGCATGCGCTCCAGCCGTTGGGGGTGCATCAGCACATCCAGCGTCAGGCGTGTGGATGCTGTCGCCGGGGCCAGTGGATCGAAGGTTGCGCCGGTCGGCCGGCTGAAGGTTTCGCGGTCCAGCGGATGCCCCGGCGGGCGTGGCGTGATGACATCCATCGCCGATCCCGGCAATTGCAGGAATTCGGGCGACAGTGTTTCCATCAAAGCGCTGAGCGCGCGCTGCTGCTCCGGCGCTGACACGGCCTCGGGAAAGGGCTGACCATCACCGCGAAGGTTGTAATTGAAATACTGTCCGCCGAGGAATTTCCCCGCTGCCTGGATCTGGAAACGGTGCAGCAGATACAGCGGCACCAGCACCTCCTCCAATGTCGCGGTGGGCCGGTCGGCGCGAATGTTGTTCAGAGAAAAGCGATCGAGTGCATAGGCACGTACCTGCTTCAGATGCTCCAGTTCGTCGATGGCATTGGCGCCGTTATCCCATACATTGCCCTGTGGATGGGCGGTGCCGGCGCTGCGTCCGTCGGAGTCCGCCACGAACAGCAGCCCGGATTCCAGGGTTTCCTGCATGATCCGGGCTCGGGCCTCGTCGGCGTCAACGCCCTCGGGAAAATCCTGGTAGCCCCAGAGAATGGCGCGCTTGTCCCAGTTACCGATGCCGACGTCGTAGGCGTCGGACAGGTCGATTTCGCCGTCCTCGTCGAAACGAATGAGCGGGAAGGGGTAGTCCATGACGGAAGCGCGATCGTTCGCGCTGGCGGCAAAATTATGCGCGAGCCCAATGGTATGGCCAATCTCGTGTGCCGATAGCTGACGAATGCGAGCCAATGACATGTCCAGCATGGCATCGGAATATTCGGCAGCGGAATACGGTGACAATAAACCTTCGGCAATCAGGTAGTCCTGCCTGACTCGCAGAGAACCCAGGGTGACGTGGCCTTTGAGAATCTCCCCGGTGCGCGGGTCAACGATCGATGAGCCGTATGACCAGCCGCGGGTGGAGCGATGGACCCACTGGATCACGTTATAACGTACATCCATAGGATCAACATCATCGGGCAGCATGCGGACCTGGAAGGCATCCCGGTACCCGGCTGCCTCGAACGCCTGATTCCACCAGCGGGCGCCGTCCAGCAGCGCGCTTCGCACGGGCTCGGGCGCACCCGGATCCAGGTAGTACACGATGGGTTCGACCGCCTCTGAGTTTTCGGCTTCAGGGTCGAGCTTTTCAAGCCGGTGCTTGCGGGCAAATTTCACCCGCATGGGCGCGCCGATTTGGCTTGAGAAGTCCAGGTAGCCTTCCCGGCCGGGGCTGAAGATAAACCCCGAGCGCGGGTCGAACGGCACGGGCTCGAAGCCCGGGTCCGGCAAGCGGATAAAAGAGTGATGCAGGTGCACCGTCACCGCCGTGGGGTCGGGCACGACCGTGGACAGGATGTGCTCGCCGGGGCCCTCAAAGTTCGGTTTGCCCGTGAATGTAATGGTTGCCTCGATTTCCGTGTTGTCGGGAAAACCTTTGGTCCGCGGCAGGAAGATGGCGGAGCGGCTGGCGTTCACCGCGTAGCTGCCCTGCCCGGCGCGAGCCAGTCTCATGGACAGATTATGCGAGTCGCGCAGGAAGAATTCGGTGGCGTCCACCAAGACAGCGCCATCTTCTTCGGCCTCGATCGTGAATCCCCACAGCACTGACTCGGCGAAGGAGTGCTCCACCGCGCTGTATTCCATTGGGTTGTCGTCGTCCGCCCGGTAAGCCAGGTTGTCGGCCATCAGCAACACCTTGTTGCCGGAGCGTGAGAACCGCGTCACCTGGGTTGATCCCAACTGCCCCCGGTCCAGCCCAAGATCGTTGGAGCCCACGCCCCGCGGCATGGAAGTCTGGTACAGAAAGTCTTCCCCGAAGCGGTCGATCTTGAGCAGCAGGCCGCCTGACGCCTCGTCCCAGTAGAGATCATAAAAGCCTTCGATGGCCAGCAGCCCGGCCTGCCGGTCGGTGATGGAGGGGGGCTCATCGGCGCGGGTGGTTTCGGTGAGCAGAAACACCAGGGTGACAAGCAGAGACAACCGAGTGGCGATGTTCATCATGGCGGTCAATCATCCAAATAGGGGGCTTCCATATTAGCGGATTGGCTCGGCCCGGGCGGTCAGAGATGAATTTGCCACTGGCATCGGCCGCGGCGAGGGTTCACAATGGAACGCACATTCGGTCCAGATTGTCGCTAATGGACGAAGCCGTCACATTTAAATACGTGTTCAAACTCGCCAGTGGCAAAGTCGAGGAGTTTACGATTGACCTGGACGAGGCGCTCGAATTTCAAAGAAGCCCTGAACAGGATTTACCGGACTGGGCGAAGCTGGACAACCACAAATGTCCTAACTGCACCCTCGACTCTTCGACCGATCCCTACTGCCCGGCCGCGCTGGGCATCTCAGAGTTGCTCTACCATTTTGTGGGCCTGAACTCGACCGACCGGGCCAGGGTCGAGGTTCACATGCCGGCCAGGACTTACGTCAAAGACACCGACTTGCAGGATGGTTTGTTTTCCATCCTGGGTATCATGCTGCCCACCTCCGGCTGCCCTGCCTTGAAGTTTCTGCGCCCCATGGCGCGCTTTCACTTGCCATTCTCAACCATCCACGAGACAGAGGTGCGCGCCGTCGCGTTTTATATTCTTCGTCAGTATTTCTCCGAAGGGCCGCGCAAGAGCTTTGACGAGGCGCTGCAGGAACTCAACGCCCGATACGAAGAGTTGCAGACGGTGAACCGCTGCCTGATCAAACGCATTCGCATGATGGAGAGAACGGGTGATGTCAACAAAAACGCCGTGGTCATCCTCATGGTGCTCAGCCAGATGGTCTCTTCAGAGATCAAGAGCCAGCTCAAAGGTTTTGAATATCTTTTCCAGGATTGACCGCTGCCCATCGCCGCCCGCTTCCACGAATGACCCGTTCAGGCCCCAAGACGCCCATTGCCACGCAGGCTCTGGCGTCTCACTTTCGCGAGCAGGGGGTCTGCTTCGAGCGGCAACCGAGACTTGAGCTGGGGTTCGGGGAAGGCCGCGCGCAATATCGATTCATGGACTACGCCCTGCCGGGGCCGGGTTTCACCATGGGCATTTTCTTCGAATGGCACACCCGGGATTTCTTCGACGCAGCGCATGGGCCGCACCTGGCCGTGGGCATTCGCGGCCCACTGGAGGAAGATCCGCACCGGGGGCGGGGGCTGGCGATCGGCATTCTGGCCGGAGATGCCCCTGACCCCACTGACCCCAACGCCCGGCAGCCCCTGTTTGAGGGGTGCCCGCCCTATCCGGGCGGTCCTTCCTGTTTCATCGAAGACTTCACCATCAACGAAGGTACCGCGCCGATCCCCACCTGGCAGATGACCTATGGCAAAGACCTGCCCGAGCTGGGTAATGAGGGTATCTACCGAATCGACATCCTGGTCTCGACCGGCAACACGAAAGCCGCTGTCTGGCAGGTTCATCGAGGTAGCGAATACCGCCTGATCGGGCAAGCCGATTGCCGCGATGGCGGCCCCGCTTCCACCCATTGCCCGGATGCACCCTGCCCCGAGCTGTCCGAGGACGCAGGCATCGGTAACGCCTTTATCGGCACCGGTTTCGCCAGCCCTGTCACCAGATCATTCGCCGACAACATCTACCTGGCGCACTGGCCGGAATCGGACAGCTGATTGCAGCAACGGGTTTCATCTGCTTGAATCAGGGTAGTCCTACGGGAGACCGCCCATGACATCTTTGCACGACCCGGACGGCATCCGGCTGCCGATCAAGATCGATGCCACCTCCAACGGTGAGTACCTGCCTATTCCACTGGACCATTACGCCCAACTGGCCAACGGCCTGGCGCTGGAGGCGGCCACGGAGCAGGCAGGGAGACTGGGCAAAAGCCGCAGAGATTTCCTGGTGTCCGCCTGTGGGGCCGCTACCACGCTGTTGGCCTTCAATGCGGCTCAGGCCGCGGCGGGACGCACCGGCGGCTGGTACGCGCTGGCGCCCGAGACGGCCATGGAAGAGGATGCGGCCGCGGCGGCGCTGGGCGGTGATGAATTCATATTCGACGTGCAGGGGCATTTCGTGAACCCCAAGGGCGCCTGGCTTGAGAACGTGCCCGAGGGCGCGAAACCTCTCTCCGGCATGCCGGCGGCATCCTGCCCGCTGGCGGAGGGGCCTTCGCCGCGCGCCTACCTGCAGTGCCTGGGCCCGGAGGCTTTCGTCAAGGATGTCTTCATGGATTCCGACACCGACATCATGGTGCTCTCGTTTGTGCCGAGCAGCCGCGAAGGCGAGCCACTGACCATCGAAGAGGCGGCCGCCACGCGCGAGATCGTGGCTCAGCTGGAGGGTACCCATCGTTTGCTGCTGCACGGCCGGGTCAATCCCAACCAGGCCGGCGACATCGAAGATATGAGGCGGCTGAAAGAGGGTTTCGGCATTTCCGCGTGGAAGACCTACACCCAGTGGGGCCCGGAGGGAAAGGGGTTCTATTTCACGGATGAAGACACAGGTATTCGCTTCCTGGAGCAGGCCCGCAGCCTTGAAGTGCCGGTGGTTGCGGTGCACAAGGGCATCCCCTTTGGTCAGCGGTCTTACGAGCACTCTCTGTGTACGGATATCGGCCCCGCGGCCAGGCAGTTTCCGGACCTGAGTTTCCTGATTTATCACTCGGGTTTTATTCCGGGACAGGCCGAGGGCCCTTACGACCCGAAGCGCAATGAGGGTATCGACGGGCTGATAAAGACCGTGCTGGATAACGATCTTGGCCACGGGTCCAATGTATACGCTGAGCTGGGCTCCACCTGGCGCTACTTGATGCGCGATCCGGACTCTGCGGCGCATACGCTGGGCAAACTGATCAAATACCTGGGGGAGGATAATGTGCTTTGGGGGACGGATTCCATCTGGTACGGCTCACCGCAAGACCAGATCCAGGCGTTCAGGGCATTTCAGATCAGCGAAGCGCTGCAGGAGCAACAGGGTTACCCGGCGCTGACGCCCGAGATCAAGGCCAAAATCTTTGGCCTGAACGCGCTGAAACCCTACAACATCGAGCGCACGGCGATTCAAAAAAAGATCAGGCATGACGCGGTGGAGGTTGCCCGCCTGGCCTATCAGCCCATGGCCGACCCGCATTTCCAAACGCTCGGGCCGAAAACGCGCCGCGATTTTCTGAACCTGATGCGCTGGACAGGGGGTAACGCCGCCTAGTCCAGCGGCAGCGCCGTGGTCGACTTGGTGTTGCGCAGCACGAAGCTGGTGTTTACCTGGTGCACGGCCTTGCAGCGCATCAGGTGTTCGCTGAGCAATTGGTCATAGGCCTGGATGCTGGCGCAGATCACTTTCAGCGTGTAATCGTGCTGCCCACTGGTGGCGTAGCACTCGAGGATTTCCGGCCGTTCGCGCACCACCCGGTCAAAATCTTTGACCGAGTTCGGGTGGTGATCCTCTAATGACACGTTGGCGATGGCCATCACCTGCAGGCCCACTTTTTCCGGGTCCAACAAGGCCACGGTGCCCTTGATGACGCCCTTGGAAAGCAGTTTTTTCACCCGGCGCCAGACAGGGGAGGGTGACAATCCGATCTTTTCAGCCAGCGCCTGGCTCGACAGGTCGCCGTTTTCCTGGAGCGCGCCCAGAATTTTGCGATCGATGGAGTCAAGAGAAATATTCATTTCAATATAATCTTTAGTAAGCATTAAATATTCTAATAATAATAGTATAAATGAAATAAATGAAAAATAATTCCAATGGGTTTGATATATTATTTTAAAAATCATAAATCATCGGCAATCCGTATGGCCAAGAGCAGCAGTTACAACTCCAAGCAGCCCGACAGGCACGGTTTTATTCATTACACCGAAGCAGAGAACCGCATGTGGGGTGAGTTGATGGCACGGCAGTTCGACCACATTCCCGGCCGGGTTTGTGACGAGTACATTGCTGCTTTGGATCTCATGGACTTTCCGCGTGATCGGGTGCCGCAGCTGGCTGAAATATCCGAGAAACTTCGCCGCCACACGGGTTGGGAAGTGGCGCCTGTTCCGGCGCTGATTGGTTTCACCGAATTTTTTGAACTGCTGGCCAACCGCAAGTTTCCCGCCGCCACCTTCATCAGGCGGCGCGAGGACAAGGATTATCTGCCCGAGCCCGATATTTTCCACGAGATTTTTGGCCACACCCCCCTGTTGACGGATTACCGCTTCGCCGCGTTTACCGAGGCCTACGGCAAGGCGGGTTTGCGGGCCGAGAAGCGCGATCATGCCATGCTGGCCAGGCTGTTTTGGTTCACAGTGGAGTTTGGCCTGATCAACACGGCCCATGGGCTTCGTTCCTATGGTGCCGGAATCGTGTCCTCGCCGGGTGAGCTGGATTACGCCCTGGAAAGTGACATTCCCCAGCGCAAACCTTTTGACCCGCTGGACGCACTGCGTACCCCGTATCGAATCGATATCTTTCAGACGGTGTACTTCGTCATCGATAATTACGATACGCTTTATGATCTGGCGAAAACCGACCTGATTCCGCTTATCGCACAAGCGCGGAGGATGGGGATGCATGCCCCGACCTACCCGGTCAAAGAGATCGCCTGACCTGCAACATCAAGGGAGATTGAGACATGGCCACAGTCTGTGACCTTACCGATAAGCATTGCGTGCCCTGCGAGGGGGGTGTCGATCCGATTCATCGCGAGCAGGCGCTGGAGATGCTTACCGAGTTGCCCGGTTGGGAGCTTAGCGATGACGCCAAAATGATCAGCCGTCGCTTCGAGTTCAAAGGGTTCTTCCGCTGCATGTCTTTCATCAACGCCATGGCCTGGGTGGTGAACAACGAAAATCACCACCCGGATTTCTCTGCTGGCTACAACTACTGCAACGTAGGCTTCACCACCCATGCAATTGACGGGCTGAGTGAAAACGACTTTATCTGCGCTGCCAAGATCAGCGCCCTGCTGGACTGATACCTTCCTTTCAAGTCAGGCTCGGGCGGGCCCTGCTCGGCTGCCAATCAATATCGGAATTGGACAACACATATGTGCAGGGCTCGCGCGCAGCACTGAATGCGGGAAGCTTCCCGGGTCAATAACGCACGGACTCGGCCATCACCTTCCAGCGACCATCGACCACCGTTGAGAGTACGGATTCCTTGACGCCTTTGTGGTCATCGGGTCCAAAGCTCAGGCGGTATCCGAAACGGTCAGTGTAATCGCTCATGTTTTCCAACTCGGCAACAAGCGCCGCCCGTGTCAGCTGCGGGCCGGCGGCCTCCAATGCCTGAACCACGATATCCGCGTTGCGGTAGCCTTCGAACGCGGCGTATTCCGGGTTCATGCCGAACCGTTCAACGTATCCGTCCCACCAAGCCGCAATATCGGGCGCCAGGTCGGGGTCGTCGCGATACACCATGGCGATGTGTGTGAACGCGGAAAAACCCTCGGCCGCGCCGCTTTCCTGTTCGGCCACGGCCTGGCTGTATGACGCGTTGTTGCCGACCCAGGCGACGTCCTCCCAGCCCATTTTGCGCGCCGTTTCAAACAGCAGAATCGTGTCCTTGTAAACGGTGCCCATCATGACGAGATCGCATTGTGCTTCGCGCAATCGAAGAATGGCGGCCGTAAATTCAGTATCGGTAGGCTTGTGGGCGGATATGGCCGCCGGCTCCAGCCCCATGGCGGAGAATTGGTCCCGCGCCGCTTCCAGCACTTCCTGCCCGTAGTCCGTGTCCTGGTAGACGATGCAAGGCGTCTTGGCGCCCTTTTCCTCGATGAAGTAACGGGCGCCGGCGCGCGTCTCGTCATAGTAGATACCGCGCCCGACGAACTGCAGCTTGTGAAAGGGCTCCACCATCGAGCGCGCGCCCGAAATGGGGAACAGGTTGGGCGTGCCTTGTTCAAAGACCGAGGTCATGAGCGCATTGTTCATGGGTGTTCCCATGGTGAGTATCAGCGCGAAGACGCCATCGCGATGGATCAGCTTGTTGGCCGCCTGGATCGCGCGTGGCACCTGGTATTGCGTGTCTTCGACAATGAAACGGATTTTTCGGCCGTGGATGCCACCCTCGGCATTGACTTCATCGAACCGCATCCGGGCGCCGTTGACGGCGGCCACGCCGAGCAGGGCAATGGGACCGGAAAGGTCGTTGGCGCTGCCGATGAGAATCTCCTCGGCCGTGACACCCGTTTCCGTGATACTGCCCTGAGTGGATGGCGCGGAGGCATCTTCTGATTTTCCGCACCCGGTCATCAGGGCGGCGACGACCATCAGGCCCCACATTCTGCTGGAAAATTCCGGATGACTCATGCGTTCTCTCTCCTGTCTCATTGGCTGTCGGTCTCCACGCTCAACCTTTGTACATCGATTCGATCAGGTCAATATATTTTTCGTTCACGATGTTGCGTTTAAGTTTCATGGTGGGTGTAAGCTCCTCGTCCTCCGGATCGAGCAGTTGGTCGATCAGCCTGAACTTTTTGATGGTCTCCACCCGGGCAAACCGCTCGTTGACCTGTTCTATTTCACGCCACACCAGGTCCTGGACTTCCCGCGTATGGCACAGGCTGGTGTAGTTGGTGAAGGGCACATTCAGGTCCTGGGCGTACTTGGTGACGTTTTCGTGGTCGATCATCACCAGGCATGTGAGGTAAGGGCGCCGGTCACCCACGACGACGGCGTCGGAGATGTAGGCTGAGAATTTCAGCTGGTTCTCAATCTCGCTGGGCGTGATGTTCTTGCCGCCGGCGGTGATGATGATGTCTTTGAGCCGGTCGAGAATGTAAACGAAGCCATCCTCATCGATGCGCCCGACATCACCGGTATGGAGCCAGCCATCGATAATGGTTTCGGCGGTTTTCTGTTCCTGGTTCCAATAGCCCTGGATCACGCCGGGGCTGCGAATGAGGATTTCGCCCGAATCCGAAATGCGAACCTCGCAACCCTGTAGCGGCCGACCGACGCTGCCAAAGCGGGTAGCGCCCGCCACGTTGCCGGTAGCCAGGCCGGTGCATTCGGTCTGGCCATAGGCCTCGAACATCGGCACGCCCAGGCTCCAGTACCAGCGAATCAACTCGGGGGCGATGGGCGCGGCCGCCGTGACCAGCCAGCGGGCCCGGTCGATACCCAGAATTTTGCGCACGTTGCGCACAACAAAACGGCTGGCAAAGGCCCATGGGATACGAAGCTTTAGCGGAACCGGTTTTTGCCGCAGCCGGTATTCGGCGACCCGCTCGCCCAGCGCCAGCGCATGCCGATAGGCCCAGCGGCCCAGGGGCGTACCCTCCTTGAGCATGATCGCGATGGTGGAGTGCTGCTTCTCCCATACCCGCGGCACGCCGAAATGGGTCTTGGGCTCAACTTGCTGCTGGTTTTCCACCGTGGTGTCGAGACTCTCCACCAGGTTGATCCTCGAGACGTTGACGATGGGGAAAAGGATGTAAAAAATCCGACCGGCAATGTGCGCCAGCGGTAAAAACCCAATCTGCTCATCCCCGGCGTTCATGGGTAGCGCGTGACAGACGGTGGACGCCTGAAAAAGCAGGTTGCGGTTCGAAATCATAGCGCCTTTGGGGGCGCCGGTCGTTCCGGATGTATAGGTGAGCACCGCGATGTCTTCAGCATCGCACAGGCCCACCGCCGCGGCCCAGGCATGCCGATGTGCCGGCTCGTACTGGCGGCCCAGCTCGAGCAGGTCATCGAAGCTGATGCACTGAGGGTCATCCAGGGCGCGCAATCCCTCCATGTCGAAAATGATGATTTTTTCCAGCGTGGGCGTTTGCTCGCGCACCTGCAAGACCTTATCCAGCTGCTCTTCATCTTCGGCAAAGTAAAAACGGCTGCCGCTGTCATTGATCAGGAATTCGACCTGGCTGGGTGCGTCCGTGGGATAAACCCCGTTGGTGATGCCGCCGGCGCAAAGAATGGCCAGGTCGGTGAAAATCCACTCGCGGTTGATCTCCGAGGCGACCGAACACCGGTCGCCACGCTGTAGCCCGAGCGCCATCAAACCCAGCCCCGCCTGGCGTGACTGTTCTCCCCAGTCGCTCCAGGTGTACTCGTTCCAGATGCCAAAATCTTTCTCGCGCAGCGCCACTGTGTCCGGATGTTCTTGAACGCGCTTGAGAAACAGCGCCGGCAGGGTGCTGCAGCCGTCGATCACGGTGTTAGGTGCGCCGCCGCTCATCGCCAGGTCTTGCGCTGCTTCCAGCGCCGGCGCCCCCGCACGCCCTGATCTTTCATTCCCAGGTAAAACTCCTGGATGTCCGCGGCATTTTTCAGCCGCTCCGCCTCATCCTCCATGACGACGCGCCCAAGCTCCATCACGTAGCCGAAATCGGCGATGTCCAGTGCCATCCTGGCGTTTTGTTCAACCAGCAACACGGTGACCGATTGCTCCTGGTTGAGACGCAATATGATCTGGGCAATTTCAGCCACCAGGCGTGGTGACAGGCCCAGGGATGGTTCGTCCAGCAGCATGATTCGGGGTCGCAACATCAGCGCCCGGCCGATTGCCAGCATTTGTTGCTGACCACCCGACAGGTAGCCTGCCTGCAGTTTTCGCTTGTCGGCCAGGGGCGGAAAGTAGGTAAAAACCAGCTCGAGATCATCATGGATGCCTGTGTCGCGGCGGCTGTAAGCGCCCATCAGGAGGTTGTCTTCCACGCTGAGGAAGGGAAAGACCTCGCGACCTTCGGGCACATGGGCAACCCCGTCGCGCGCGATCTTGTCGGGGTCTCTCGACTGGATTTCCCGGCCCTCGAGCAGGACCTGCCCTTTTTGTGGGTTCATTGCCCCGCTGATGGTTTTCAGCACGGTGGTCTTGCCGGCCCCGTTGGCGCCCAGCAGCGTAACCAGCTGACCGGGCCGGACTTCCAGGCTGACGCCTTTTACCGCCATGACCGGGCCGTAATAGGTTTCGATGTTGCGCAGGGCGAGCAGCGGTGTCATCTCAGTCACCCAGGTACGCGCGAATCACTTCCGGGTGTGACTGCACCTCGGAGGGCTTGCCAATGGTCAGCACTGCACCGTCGGCCATGGCCATGACACGATCGGAACTGGTCGTGACCAGATTCATGTCGTGCTCCACCATGATCACCGTGGCGCCAAAATCCTGGTTGATGTCCTCGATCCAGTAGGCGACATCCTCGGTTTCCTCAGGGTTGAGTCCGGACGAAGGCTCATCCAGCAGGAGCAGCTTGGGTTGGATGCACAGGGCGCGCGCCACTTCCACCATCTTGCGAATGCCGTACGGCAGGCTGGCGATCGCCTGGTTGCGGTAGTGCTGCAGATCCAGCAGATCGATTACATCCTCAACCGCGCGACGAAAAGCGACCTCCTGGCGGCTCACCGCCGGGCTGAACAGCAGTTCGCTGAAGAGGTTGGTTGCCCGGTGCACGTGTCTTCCGATGAGCAGGTTCTTCAACACGGTCTCATGTTCGAACAGTTCCGTGTTCTGAAAAGTGCGGGCAATGCCTCGATGCGCGATCGCATGCGGCGCGAGTGACGTGATGTCCTCGCCATCAAACATTATCTGCCCGCCCGGCTCGGTGTCGTAGAGTCGGCTGATCAGGTTGAGGATGGTGCTTTTACCCGCGCCATTGGGCCCGATGATGCTGTAGACCTCGCCTCTTCGCACCTTGAAGCTGACATCGCGTACCGCGTGCACGCCGCCAAAGCGAATATTCAGATCATGGGCGCTGAACAATGTCCCGCTCATCGCATGCGCTCAGTGCGGAGAAACTGTTTCTGCCGCTTGTAGGTGGCTTTGCGGTAGAGCGGAAACATTTCGAAATAGCGGCGAATTTTCAGCCATCGGCCATGGATGCCGAGCGGCTCAAAGATCAGGAACAGGATCAGTATGGCGCCGAAAATGCCCGGCTCCAGGCCGGGGACCTGGGCGATCGCAGGCGGCAGAACATCTCGCATCATGGCGATGCCCTGGGGCAAGAGCCCGAGAAAGATGGCGCCAAAAATCACCCCGTGCATGGAGCCAAGCCCGCCGACCACGACCATCAGCAGCAGCTGAATCGACAGCAGGAGCGAGAACGCGTCCGGCGCGAGATAGCCGAGCTTGTGCGCCAGCAGCCCGCCCGCGAGACCCGTGAAACCGGCTGAGATGGCAAAAGCCACCGTCTTGGTGCGCGCAAGCTGAATGCCCATGCTCTGGGCGGATATTTCCGAGTCGCGAACGGCTGTCATGGCCCGGCCGGTGGGGCTGCGCAGAAGGTTCAGCGCCATCAGCAGGCAGCCGATGAGTATCCCCAGGCACAGGTAATAAAAGGCCATGCTGCCGCCCAGATCGAGGCCAAGAAATTCCGCGCGAGGCACTACGAGGCCCCTGAAGCCGCCGGTTACCGTCACCCAATGAACAATGATCTGCTCGATGATCACTGCGAACGCGAGTGTCGCGATGGCCAGGTAGATGCCGGTCATGCGCATGGTGGGCAGGCCGATCAGGGCTCCGAACATGGCGGTGATGAGGCTGGCCTTGAGCAGCGCCAGCGGCAGCGGCCACCCATGGGTGATGAACCAGGTGTGGGCGTACGCGCCAATGGCGAGAAACGCGGCATGGCCCAGGCTGACCAGGCCGGTATAGCCCACCAGCAGCATCAGGCCGATTCCGGCGATGGCCCAGATGAATACCAGGGCCAGTTCACCCAGGTAAAAATCGCTGGCCATGACGGGTGCCAGCAATAAAGCGCCGATCAGAACGCTGTACCAGAACCACTGGCCCGAGTGCCGAAACAGCCGGACGTCATCGTGATAGCGGGTTTTGAATAGAAAACGCACCGCGGCCTCAGACCTTTTTTCTCTGGATCGTGGCAAACAGACCCTCAGGCCTGACCAGCAGCATCAGCAGCAAGAGGGCGTAGGCGCTGGTATCGGCAAACCCCGTTGGCAGATACCGGCCGGCGAACTGTTCCACGATGCCGATCAGCAAGCCGCCCGCCATGGCGCCCTGCAGACTGCCAAAACCACCCACGATGGCCGCGGCAAACGCCTTGACGCCCACAAAACCCATCATGGGGTCGATCAGCGTGATGGGCGCGACAAGGATGCCCGTGGTCGCCGCGATCGCCGCGGACAAGGCCCAGACAAACGCATAGATCCGTTTCACGGGTATGCCGCAATAATAGGCAGCCAGCTGATTCTGCGAAGCGGCCTGCATGGCGAGGCCCAGGCGGGTGAACTGGAAAAACCCGAACAGCGCCAGGCACAACAAGATCGTTCCGGCGATGATGGCGAGGTTTTCATAGCCCAGCGTCACGCCATTGAACCTGAGTACGTCCCCGGCGAAAGGCGATGAGATGGTTTTTGGTTCCGCGCCCCAGACAGCCCCCGCGATCGCTCGCAGCACAAAACCCAGCCCAATGGTGATCATCAATACCGCGAAAGGAGGCTCGCCGATCATTGGCCGGACAATCACGCGCTCGAGCAGCGCCCCCACGACCGCCATGGACACAATGGTCGCCAGGAAGCCGACGAGAAACGGCATTCCCATGAGGTTGACGTAGGTGTAGGCAATGAATGCACCCATCATCATCAGGTCGCCCTGGGCAAAATTGACCATTTCAGTGGCTTTATAGATGAGCACAAAACCCAGCGCGATCAGGCCATAGACACAGCCTTGGGATATTCCGCTGACGAGAAGCTGAAGTACTTCCACAGATGTATGCGCCTTCTGGTGGAGCGATGATGGCGCCAGAATATCCACTTTGGACCCGGCTGTGAAATGCTTTGACACACGCTTGCTGGAATTGAAGCACGCTTTGCGCGGATTGAATGAGCGGCGCAATCCTGTCACCGGTAGAGCGGGCACGTGACCCGCGGCCCGGTTTGACGCCATGTCTCAGCAGAGCAGGTCACGGGGCGAGCAAGGCCGCGGTGGTACACGCAAATAGCCCCTTTTTTTCCCGATTCCCGACCGGACATTGCGAGTTCGATGTGGGAATATAAGGCACTGGCATATCAGGAGTAACGATTTGGAAAACGTTGCGCGGCATCCGAAAAAAGGCCATAGAACCCTCCGCGTACTGGTATGGGGTGCGGCAGCAGCGTTGCTCCTGTTGCCCTGGGTGGCGATGCAGTTCACCCCGGAGGTCAACTGGACAAGCGCGGATTTTGTGGTCTTCGGGGGCATGCTGCTGCTGGCCTGCGGCAGCTGCGAAATCGCGCTCCGGGTTTCTACCGGCACATGCTATCTGGTTGCTGCCGGGCTCGCTGTGCTGGGCGTGTTCCTCCAGGTGTGGGCCAACCTGGCCGTGGGCATCATTGGAAATGAAGGTAATCCGGCCAACCTGATGTTTCTGGCCATACCGGTGGTTGGCGTGGTTGGCGCTCTGATCTCAAAATTCAAGGCGGCCGGCATGGTGCTGACCTTGGCGGCCATGGCCGTAACCCAGTGTTTGATCGCCATCGCGGCATGGGTCTGGGTGGATGCCAACATCCTCGTCATGACCGTGCTCTTCAGCTTGTGGTGGATGACTTCCGCCGGATTGTTCAGCAAGGCCTCAAAACGCGGGTAGCCGACGCAAGCCGGCGAAGCGCCAGATAGAGGATGGATGGTGCCCTGACCGGGTCAGTACAGGCGCTTTTCAGGCATGCTCTCCGGTTATGGCGCGAGGACAATCTGCGAGAGTCGCCGTGCCACCCAGTCCAGTTCCTGTCCCTTGGTCGACCGGCCGAGGCTGAACCTGATCGCGCCGGCGCCGATCTCGGCCGGTACCCCCATGGCGCTTAACACCGGCGACATTTCGAGCATTCCAGCATGGCAGGCCGAACCCGTGCTGGCAGCGAGTTCCGGCATGGCGGCGAGCACATCCGCGCCAACCTGACCCAGGAAAGAGAGGTTGAGGGTGTTGGGTAGGCGCTGATCCGGGTGACCGTTCATGACGACGCGCTCACCCAGGGCCTCTTGGAGTTGCTGCCAGAACCTGTCTCCGAGGGCCTTGATTTCGTTCATGCCTGACAGGTCTCGTGCCAGCACGCAGGCTATGCCCAGCGCGGCGTTCAGTAAGGCGCTCTCGGTGCCGGCGCGCCGGCCGCGCTCGTGACCGGCGCCATGAACCAGCGGCGGCAGTTCAATGCCCTCACGCACGAAAAGGGCGCCCACACCCTTGGGCGCGTAGAGCTTGTGTCCTGCGATGGTCAGCATGTCCACGCCGAGCTCATCGACCCGGGTTGAGATTTTGCCGACCGACTGGGCGGCATCGGTGTGCATGGTAACGCCATGCGCGCTCGCGATGCGGGCGATGTCTTCGATGGGCTGGATGGTGCCGACCTCGTTATTGGCGTGCATGATGGTCACCAGCGTGGTCTGCGGGCGGATCGCCGCTTCGACATCCGCTGGCTTGACCTGCCCGAACCGGTCTACCGTCAGCCAGGTGATGGTTGCACCTCGGCGCTCCAGGTACAGGCACGGCTCCGTGACGGCCGGATGTTCGACCTGGGAGGTAATGATGTGTACCTGCTCCGGGTCATGGCCTTCAACGATGCCCTTGATGGCCATGTTGTTCGATTCGCTGCCGCCGCTGGTGAAGATCACCTCCTGCGGCTTACAGCCCAGAAGGTCGGCCACCTGCCTGCGCGCCCGTTCCACCGCCACCCTGGCGGGCTCGCCGGCCCAGTGCGTGCTGGAAGGATTGCCGTAGGCGTCGCTCAGCATGTCCTGCATGACCTCCGCGACTCGAGGGTCGAGTGGCGTGCTGGCGTTGAAGTCGAGGTAGATGGGGGCGTTTTTCATAGCTTGTTTCGCGGATTTCACGAGGTGCAGGCCAGAGCCGGCTCAGGGCCAGCTCAGGGCCAGCCAATGTTGCCTTAGGGCGATGAGCCTCAATCTTAGCAGTTTGCCGTCTCTGGCCATGCCTTTTCTGGTCATGCCATTTCCGGCCACGCCGTTTACAGGAGGATGGGGTCAGCGGTGGGGCCTGCAGGGGTGATGCCTGCAGAGGTGATGCCGGTGGTGGTTGCGCAAAAAAAGGCCGGTCGGCGTCAACCGACCGGCCTTGAAAGGGCATCAGCCCGGGGATTTATTCTTCCAGTGCGCGCTCTACCGCGTCATTGGCGGTGACAGGAACAACCGTCAGCTGGGTTACCCTGGCGCGGCTGTCCACCCGGCAATCGACGCGCGCCACCACCTCCCTGGTTTCGGGGTGCTTGGCATCCAGGTGCCAAACGCCGGCATTGCGCGTGCGCAGCGCCTTAGCCGGCCGCGGAGTGTTCAGCCGGTACTCCACGGGAGCACCCTGGGCACTGGACAGTTGCTCGGTCATCGCCTCCGCGCATGCCGCCAGGCCTCTCTTGTCGACGCGGGCCTCGGACGTAATGGGCATGCAGGCCACGATGGCAGTAATACTCATGGTTACAAGGGTCTTGCTGTGCATTTTGACGCTCCTTTTCTTGGTGGTGTCATAGATTTGTACGATGCTCAGCGTAGTTGGGTTACATTTTTCTCACAAACGCGTTTTTAGGCGTCATGCAATAGATTCCCTCAGTCATGGCGAAGGGACGGATTTTTCCTTTCAAAATCCCATCAATGGATCTTCGCGCGTGAAAAAAAACAGGGGCCGGCCACCGGGAAACGGCCGACCCCTTAGCGGGCACCGGGTGCCCGGGGAACATCGTGGACAGCCGCCGCCGGGCGGCTGCCACTGAAAGTGGAGGTACAGGCTAAAAGGGAGAGTGGCGGCCGACAAACGAGCTTTTCAGCGTGATGGGTGAAAAAAATTCATGCATCGTCCCTGAGTTCCTGCAGCATCCAGTCTATGGTTCTCCCGATGTCCAGGCGTTCCTGCTCTCCCGGCCGGTGCGCGAGGTGGAAGCATTCATCGGTGACCCATTCGGTGTCATAAACCCGGACCAGTTGCCCGGATTCGAACCAGGTTTTGCTCAATGGCCAGGACACAATGGCAAACCCAAGGCCGCGCGCCGCGGCCTCGACCAGCGTTGACATGGAGTCGAAACGAAGGATCTTGCCCGCTTTGGGCGTGGGCACGCCAACCGCCCTGGCCCAATTCGCCCAGGCCTTGGGACGGTTTTCATGGATGATCAGCGTCTGGCCGTCGAGGCTGTTGAAATCCTTTCGATCGAAACCCTCAATGGTGGAGGGTGCCGCAGCAACGACCAGGCGCCGGGTGAACAAGGGGTAGGTCACCAGGTCAGGCCAATCGTCGTTTTCCCCAAGAAGGACGGACAGATCGGCCTCGGCCGAATGCTCTTTCATCAGGCTGGTCTGTGTGGTGACTCGAATGTCCGTATCAGGCATCAGGGCCTGAAGCGCGGCCAGATTCGGCAGCAGCAGTTCATTGGCGAAAAAGGGTGGAACGTTCAAGCGGATGATCTTGCGGCCGAACTCCGCCCACAGCTGGTGCGTCTCCGTTTCGAGCCGGGCGAACATTTCATCAAGAAAGTTGAAATACTTTTCTCCCGCATCGGTGAACGCCAACGCGCGTGTCTTGCGCACGAACAAAGGGACGCCAAGGAAATCCTCCAGGTTGCGCACCTGGTGGCTGACGGCGGAGGCGGTCAGAAACAGCGCGTCAGCAGCCTCTTTGAAGCTGAGGTAACGTCCGGCGTAAGTGAACGCGTACAGGGACCGTAACGACGGCATGCGGTAAGGCGTGTTCATATCTCGCTTTTAATGTGTGACCCGGGTGTAGTGGGAGCAAGATACGTGCCATGATGTCAGAGGGAGGCCCCATCCCGGTTGGGATGAAGCGGGTCACGCGCCGCGCCGGTCGTGTCCAGCTTTGCGCTCGTCGCTGCGGACGCAGGCGGCAGCGAACGCGGAGCCTGTCAGATTGAGCCAGATACTGAAAATGGCGCCGGGCAGCGCAGCGGCCGAGGAGAAAAACTTCACCGCCAGCGCGGTGGCCAGGCCGGAGTTTTGCATGCCGACCTCCAGTGCGATGGTGCGTCTGGTGCTGGCGTCAAAGCCCAGCGCGCGTGCCGCAAGATAACCGAGCGTCAGCCCCGACAGATTGTGTGCCAGCGTGGCGATTGCGATGGTGCCTGCCATGGTGTCGATCCGGC
>Ga0181587_10001472_pt1 | contig 19738 bp, 13 predicted proteins | sample 071ome_27_FD_132463 | JGI IMG/M metagenome (GOLD analysis project Ga0181587, IMG submission 132463) | Coastal salt marsh microbial communities from the Groves Creek Marsh, Skidaway Island, Georgia - 071409AT metaG (megahit assembly) | ecosystem: Environmental > Aquatic > Marine > Intertidal...
AGCGCGTGAATTCCAGGATGCGGCTGTCCGATATTGTAGGGGTTATTCGTTGGAAGGTCTGAGATGCCGACAAAGAGCTTTTCGCCGTTGCTGCTCATGCCGTAGTGTATGCCGCCCATAGTGCCACCACTGCCAACTCGCTGCTCCCAGACCAGTTCACCGTTGTTTGCTGGATCAAGTGCGTAAACCATTCCCGATTTCTGCCCAACGAAAATAAGCTCCTTGCCATTCTCATCATTGGTCAATATGGGTGATGCGCCAATATCGTAATCAGGCCCGTTTTCTTCCGGGCAATTTGGCGTTCCTCTCGAGCAGGCGCCGTTCCAGGCGTCATCCTTTGTAAGTTGAGCCGACCAGACAATGTCTCCATTCGCCAGGTCGAGAGCCACCACAGCATCACTGTACCCATTAGCCGGCGAAGAATAATTTTCTCCGGTACCGACATAAACAAGATTGCGTTCTGCGTCGATGGTTGGACTGGACCAGACTGGAGCGCCCGAGGGGCCATACTGCTGGACACCTGCAGTGCTCAAAATGGTCGGACGAGGTTCATCCGTAGTATAGGTTCGCCATAGCTCTTCTCCGGTGCTGATGCTCAACGCAACCACAGCACCCCGAAACGAACAGCAGGAATAACCAACCCGGGCAGCCAATAGCACCTCAAGTGACGAAACCGGGACTATGACAACATCTTCATGAGCGATGACTGATCCGGTTAAAGTTGCCTGAGGATGATCGTGTACTTCTATCTTCCAATTAAGCTCGCCTGTTTGTGCATTTACTGCATAGGCTTGCCCACTGAAGTCTCCAAACAATAAGGTCTCCGGTACACCTGAATCATCCGTATCGACAAAGATTGCACCCCGCACTTCAGCATCGGCATTGAAAGTCCACCAGGGACAGCCATTAGTGTTGTCCAGTGCGTAAATGGTGCCGTCCTGACTTCCTATGAAAGTCACCTCTGGAGTAACTACCGGTTGCGATCGTGCCCGCGTGGCTCCGGGAAAAGCAAATGCCCATTTCAACTCCAGGTCATTCACATTGGCTTTTGTCAGAATAACTTCATCTGACTGGTGTCGTGTGTTTCCGGATTCACCTCCCCAGCCGTTCCAGGATATTGCCTGAGTCAATGGTAATATTGCATCGCGAGAAGTTTCACAGCTAAAGCTAGTCGTTTCGATTCGGGTTTCATCGTATCGTTCACCGGAGAGATAAAAAGCAATATTTCGCTTTTGTTCACGAGTAAGAGCCATCCCTGAAGTCGCCATCGAGCCAAACTCCAGTGCATCCACGATGCTTCGCGGCGTATACAACTCAAACGCCGCTCGCTGCGGAGCTTCCAGTAAAGCACCCTCGTGACATTCAGCACAGAAAAGCCTGTACTGAGTCTCTCCATCTGCCAGTTCTGCATCCGATCGCGCGGCTTGCGCCAATACAAATCCAGAAGAAAACCAGAGCAAGATGGTAGTTAGAACTTGTATTTTAGATCCCATAATCTGTTTCCGGTCCTGTTCGCCATTCAAGTAAGCGACAAGGGATTGCAAAGAGAGCAGTGGTACCCCCTCTACTCCTTGCAGTTTTGTTTACCTTCGATGCTTTTAGTCCTTTCGGGATTCATTTGTATAACTGCCCATTCAGTAAAATGAATCAAATTCACTCAATTCATCTGCGAGTGCCAAGCGATGTCTTTAAGAATAAACATCCTAGTCATAATTTCCAATATTTACAAACCTATTCGAGCAATTTTTCGCAAAAACTACATTCGAATTTTTATTGAACTACATTCATTATTGTGGCAGTTTGTACGAACTTATCGGAGCCAACGTCTGGACCCTGCCGTTCGTGAATATCGATTTGCAAACAAAAATAGCTCGCCCTGCGAAGGAAGTTCGGATAGACACCATCGTCAAGTCAGCGCGCAAGGTGTTTTGCTCATGCGGGTTTGAAAAGGGCTCCATTGTCGATATTGCAAGAGACGCGGGCATAGCGGAAGGGACGATCTATCGCTACTTTGATGGCAAGCGCAACTTGCTTGATGAGGTCTTGCGGCGCCACTACGCTGTGATTTTCGACGACATAAAGCAAACACTGCCCAGCATAAGAGGACACGACAATCGCTTACGCTATCTAGTCCGACGTGTACTACTCGCCATTTCAGAGGATCGTGGCATGGCGGGGCTCATTACTCGTGATATGCGCCAATTTGATAACGAACATGCATCGCTTTCGCAAGACTTGAATCGCCAGATTGCGGTTTTGATGGCAGATGAAATTAAGGCTGGCATAAAGACCGGCGTCTTTCGGGCGGACACGTCTGCGAGCATCGTGTGCGACATGATAGGAGGCGGACTCGAGCTCATCGCATGGTCCTACATGACAAACGGGAAAGCGATTGACGTGGATAAAGTGACCGATTCGATATCCCAAACAGTACTTTCAGGAATCGAGTCGCGCGATACGACTCCAGAATCATTGGCCCGACTTGTCAATCGATTGGAGCACGCCGCTGATCGACTGGACCCTTCATAATCACCGTATTTTCCAACGCTAACATTGAAGTAATTGTAATGTGCAGTGCAGCCTCCAGAACACATTAAGTTTGAGCTTGAACATCACGCAAAGTTACACAGGAGATTTTTAATGGGGCCGATACCTCAAGGTGGAACAGTTGCCGTGACAGGCGCTGCAGGATTTATTGGCGGCTGGATCGTCCGACAATTGCTGGATAAAGGCTACCGAGTTCGTGCCTGTGTGCGGGATGCCAGAGATGATCAGAAAAACACTTTTCTGAAAGCCATGCCAGGTTATACATCTGGTCGCTTGACGCTACATTCAGCTAATCTGGACAAGGAAGGTTGTTTTAACGAAATTTTCAAAGGCTGTCATGGTGTTGCTCATGTATCTCATGTATCAACCTATGATGACCAAGACTACGTCCAGAAGGTTTATGACCACATAATCAAAAGCGTCAACTTGTCAGAGTCCGTAAGTCGCATTGTGGTAACCTCGAGCATAGCCGCTGTAATTGGCGAAACTGATATTCAAGAACTCGTACGCCGCCCGATTTGCGACGAAGACCGTTATCCAGACGAAACCAACCCGAAACGTTCAGCTAAAGGCGGCCAGGGTTATTCCATGGGCAAGCTTCTTTTGGAACGAGTATTCTCTCATGCGGCTGCAGCCAGCGGTCGATGGGACGCAATAACCTGTTGCCCTGGCGATAATGTGGGCCCTATCCTGGCCGCCCATCAGAAGGATGCCGGCCCTTGGCAGCACAACATCGAAACCATGTTGCTCGGCAAGTACACGGAAAACATTATCGGCGCCTACCGGCCCTGGTGGACTGTAGATGTCCGCGATACGGCAGAAGCTCATATACGTATGCTGGAAAGTAGCGATGTTAAAAATGGGGACCGGCTTATTGCATGGTCAACGGAATCACGGGAAGTGGAAGACGTGTGCGCCAGTATTGATCGCCTGCTTCCGGAAATAGGCTTTGCCGGAGCTGAAAAAATTGATCCATTTCCTGACTCAATCAAGGCAAGAAAAAAAGAATTCAAGTCAGCGTGGGGGGGGTGCGACCTGCGAAATGCGCGCATTCGGAATACTCTTGGCATGGAGTTCCGGACTCTTGACACTTCCGTTCGCGATTGCGTGGAGTCTCTGTTGTCGATCGGAAAAGTAAACCCAACCGTCAACCCTGGGAACAAACTCAATCCATCACCGAGCTGAACTGACCTTGGGAGAGCAAACTGCCCCACGCGAATTTAAACGCAATCCCAGAATGGGGTGCAGCGCGACTGGTCTATCCACAGTCTCCTGACATTGTGGCAATCCAATCTCTGATCAGCGCCAGTCCTTCGTCGTGAACCACAGCCCGTCCTAATTCCGGCATCATTTCGTCAGGTTCAGTCGACTGCATGCGATAAAGCAGTATTGATGCGTCCGGCTGACCAGGAACGATGCCGTAGAGACGGTCTCCAGCCCCTCCTCCGGCAGCAACCGGGGGCTTGCACACTCCCGTATCACGGGCTGAGCGGCTGAGTCCGTCCAGAAGCAAAGCCGAGGTGTCAGCGGGGCCATCCGGGTTATGGCAGTGTCCGCAATTCATGTCCAGGTAGGCCAGTGCGCGCTTATCAAGCGACAGCGATTCATCCTGCCAATTGGGCGCCTCGTCCAAAGTTGGTACAGCGGCTAACCAGCCTTTTTCCAGCATCGCATCCAGCACGGTAAGCCGCGTTTCGTCCTCTCGTGGGGCGTAATTAAGCTGGTGGGCTAACGCACCCAGCGGTTCCAATCCACCATCCGGATGTATCCGGGTATGGCAGCCCGCGCACTGATTTTCATTGGGCACAAAGTACGTAAACTCTTGCACAGCCGTACTCCCCTGCAATGACACTGGCATGCTCGTTCCGGCAACGCGGAGAAACGCTTCACTCTGGTCATCGTTCCAAACGTAGGGGAAGGCCTCCCACCCTGACTGACGGCGCACCAGCAGTCGAGTTTCTAGTAGTCGGTTCTGATCCAGTGCCAGACTCGAATTTTCACCCAGGTCTTCTGACCGCAGATATCCACCCTGCTGGTTAACCGGGTAGTAAAAGGTCTTGCTAAGCACCGTACCGACGGGGTAGTCGAGCCGACCCTGCGACACGCCCACCTGATCGCCTGTTGGTACCCACATTGTTCGTAACTTGTGCGCGTAATCGGTAAACAATGTATTGCGAGGCCGGAACGTTAAAGTGTCCGAATTGGGTCGCAGCTCATCGGCCTGAAGTGAGAAGAGGTTCCAGTCTGATAGCCGTAGCGGATTTTCAGTGGCGTGGAATACGGGTTTGGACTCGCCACACGCATGCAGAACTAAAGCCAGGCATGGTAGAAGGTAACACCAGCGCACCACATTCTCCCGCTAGTCGATGCTAGTCTGCAGGCGGATTTCCGACAGACTGGGTAATGTGCACAGGTGCGCGGTCGCATCAAACGACGGTGTTGCAAAACCGTTGACCGCATCCAGATTTACGAAGCTTACCTCGCCGTTGTCGGCCAGACACAGAATATCCTCGGGCTTGCTGCCGGGAATCACGGTGCCATCCCAGACAACATCCGGAATGGGTTGCCCGGTAGCAGTCTGCAAGGCCTGCAGCGGCTCCGAGTCAGGATTATTTCCCCCTCCGCTAAAGTTATTGTGATGCAGATAAATCTGTTCCGGAAACGGGTCATAGTCAGGATCATCGAATGGCAGTCCGGTAATGTGATAACTGACAATCATCACATTGGCGCTGGCGTTGTCGGCCAGCTGATTGCCAAAAATCTCGATGCTGTCGTTAGCGAGCACCATCAGTCCGGTGCCGGCTGGGACCGTGCCGACAATATTGCCCTCGGGGGCGAAATTTGGCGTGTTGTTGGTCACAATCTGGTTATCAAATACCCGCGTATTTCGCCCTCCCTGAACCGGCAGGTTGGGTAAATCAAACACCAGAATACCGCCGGTGTTATTGGTTGCCACATTGTCATGAACGTCAGCAAACGTCGAGTTTTCTATTTCAATACCCGCGACGTTATATTCTGCCCGGGAATTTCGCACGATTATGTTATTGGACTGACCAATATAGATACCCGCATCAGAAGCGCCGATCGCGACCGAACCGTCGATCAGGACATCGCTGCATTGCACCGGGTAGATACCGTAGGCTCCGTTTGATTCCGAGGGACCATTGGTCCATTCAACTCTTACTCGCCGTACAGTAACGTTGTTACTCTCATTGATTTTAATTGCGTCTCCAGTTGTATCCTCAATAGCCAGATCCTCAATGAGGAAATCATTGGCGCTAACCAGCAACCCTTCTGCTCCCTGCAGCTGGTTCTTGAATGACAGTACAGATTGATCCATTCCTGCGCCACGAATCGTGACACCTGGCACGGTGAGAGAGAGGCTGCGGGATATTTCATGAACCCCGGCGGGAATCTCGATAATAGCCCCAGGCTGAGCCTCAATTAGTTGAAGTTGCAAGGATTCTTCAAAGCTGAGCTGAGGGACAGGAGGTTCAGCCTCCTCACAGGCGACTAGCAAGATCACACAGCCTGCCAATAACAGGCTCCTTGCAAAAAATAATGATTGAACAGTCTGGCTAGTCATAATCCCCCCTGGTTGTGACGCCTGCCGAGTCAGGCGAAGAGTATAGGGCGTCACCAGGGCGCGCGCAATTTCAGCGATTTCCCAAACCCAAGATTACCCCTGCAAATCCGCACTCACCACCGGATCGACATCGACAACAGTATGACCGACCAGTCGGCTGGTAATCATACCGCTCGTTATGGCACCGTTTACATTTAATGCTGTCCGCGCCATGTCTATCAACGGTTCAATCGATATTAGTAGCGCGGCGATGGTTACCGGAAAGCCCATCGTTGGCAATACCACCAATGCTGCATTGGTCGCACCGCCGCCTACACCGGCGATACCAAATGATCCAATCGCAACTATGAGTACCAGACTGACAATGAAACCGAGGTCGATATCGACTCCCATGGTGGGAGCTACCATCACCGCAAGCATCGCGGGGTAGATTCCTGCACATCCGTTCTGGCCTATGGTGGCACCGAACGAGGCTGCAATGTTGGCAATCGGGGCCGGCACGTTCAGCTCTTCAATCTGCGCCCTGATGGTCAGCGGAATAGTGGCCGCAGAACTGCGCGTAACGAAGGCGAATGTAAGCACCGGCCAGACTTTCTGAAAGTAATTCCTCGGGTTAACGCCCAGCAAAATAATTAGCAATGAATGCACCCCAAACATGATTGCTATAGCCAGGTACGATGCCACCACGAAGCCGATCAGATTGATGATCGCCTGACCATCTGATGTCGCGATTACACGGGTCATCAGAGCTGCAACACCGTAGGGTGTTAATGCCATGACCAGCTTGACCAGCCGCATAACAACAGCCTGGGTTGTCTCTACAAAACCGCGTATGCGTTCGCCGTACTCAGCATTCTCTTCACAGACGAGTAACGCAGCAATTCCAAAAATCAGCCCGAAAATGACTACGCTAATTATGGAAGTCGAGCGGGCACCCGTGAGATCGGCAAAGATATTCGATGGAATAAAGCTGACCAATAATTGCGCAATACTGAGATCAGCAACGCTGCCCTGTCTGGCTGCCAGTGTTTCGGCGCGCGCGAGTTCTCGCGCACCGGCCACCAGTTCTCCGGCATTGAGCCCAAACAGCAGTGCCATGGCTATACCAACAAGGGCAGCAATCATGGTGGTCATAATCAGTAGACCGACAACCGAGCCGCCGATAGTACCAAGCGACCTGATCTCCTCTACCCGCAATACTGCAGCAATCATGGTGATCAGGATCAAAGGCATGATGATCATGAGAAGCAGATTGACGTAACCGTTGGCGACCACGTTCGTCCATTCCAGCGTTTCTCCCATAACCACTGCATTGCCACCATAGACAAGTTGCAGGAACAATCCAAACACAGCCCCGACAACAAGCCCCGCCAGAACTCGGCGAGATAGTGCTGTTTCTCGGCGTGCCAGATTGAACAACACACTCAGGATAATGGCAAAAATAAGCAGGTTAAAAGCAGTTGCTAATGTCATGGCAGATTCCCCTTCAGGGCCATCGGCAGAATTACACAGAAATGGTTTTGCGGATCTGCAGACGTTTTTATTTTCCTTTTCCGCCAACCAGGATCTCAATCAGTCGTCGTGTAACCTTAAACCCTGCCTGCAAGGCACGCAAGCCCAGCACAGAAGTTCAATTCTGATAGTTACAACTCCGGTTGCCCAATCATTGCTCAGCGGGTAACTTGGTGGATTCCTAGATACCCAGAGAATTGCCATGCCCACCCTCGATAATCTGACCGTGCGTGACGCCAAACCTGAAGACTGCCAGCTTATATGCGATTTGATTTATGAACTGGCAGAATTTGAACGCCTTGCCCATGAGGTGGAGATCACCCCGGACAGCCTGCACAAGAGCCTGTTCGGAAGTGAACGCTGCGCCAGCGCCCTGATTGGCGAAATCTCAGGGAATGCAGCGGGCTATGCCCTGTTTTTCACAAATTTTTCTACTTTCACGGGCCGGCCGGGCATCTATCTTGAGGACATCTATGTGCGTCATCAATGGCGCAATCATGGGCTGGGAAAAGCGCTGTTGGCGCGAGTCGCTGACATCGCAGTAAAGCGCGGCTGTGCCCGATTGGAATGGGCCGTTCTGGACTGGAATCAGCCTGCTATCGAGTTCTACTGTAAACTCGGTGCCAAGCCATTATCCCAATGGCTTGGTCAGCGCCTGACGGGCAAAGAATTGGCTCGACTGGCTGCTCGACAGGACTGACAGTTTGCTACATGCCTCTATGGACAGAGGCAAGCATTACCACCACGGGTAAAACGCTGGCATATCCCGGGAAGCGCTGTCAGAAAATCGCGGCGGCCGTTTCTCCAGAAAGGCCGCCACACCCTCCTTGCCCGACCCCTGACTGCAGTAGTAAATCGCCAGAGAATCCACCCGGTGCGCCTCCAGCGGATGCTCCTGGGCTGAATTCCGGTACATCATCTGCCGAGTAAGAGCCAGTGCTGTCGGGCTGTATCCGCTGATTTTTCTTGCCACCTGGTATGCCTCTTCCAGCAGACTTTCGGTTGACACCACCCGTGAAACGAAGCCTTTCGCCATGATTTCGTCGGCAGAAAGAATATCGCCGGTCAGATTCCATTCGAGCGCGGTACCAATACCGACGATACGTGGCAAGAACCAGGTTGAACACGCTTCCGGAGTGATTCCTATCTTGTTGAAGACGAAACCGACTCTCGCGCTTTCCGACGCAAGCCTGATATCCATTGCACAGGTCATGGTGGCACCTATACCCACAGCGGCACCGTTAATTGCTGCTATCACCGGCTTCTTGCAGTCAAAAATAGCAAGCGTCAACTGTCCACCGGTATCCCTCACTCCTGCTTCGATAGCCGGGTCATGCAATCGTTCCCGCATATCCTTTATCGAGGGTGCCAGACTCTCATCGAGACCGAACACATTCCCGCTGGCAGACAGATCCATGCCGGCGCAAAAGGCCTTGCCTGCCCCCGTCACGACAATGACCCTGACCTCATCGTCATCGCTGGCCCGGTTGAATGCTTCGATAAGCTCGGATGCCATCTCCACCGTAAAAGCATTCATTTGCTCTGGTCGATTCAACGTTAAAGTCAGAATATGGTCTTCTATTTCATATTTTATGGAGTTGTAGGACATAACGAATCTCGGTTATTGGTTTGAGGAGTGCCTCGCGACATGTAAGAATACCGCGAAAATGCCTGCCTTGTTGTTGCCTGTGGAAAGAATCGCAGACCCCAACTCAATGTATTGGCCAGACGCTGTCCGAAACGACCACCTCTCATGCGACTCAATCATCTGCAGCCACATTTCGCGCCAATCAACGTCCTCGCCCAGCGATTGCGGGAGCATTTTCCGCTCACCGTTCAGGGTGTGATCACGCTGACTCTCATATTGCTGGCGTTACAGGTATTCGGATACGGGGCTATGGACCTGGTGGTGTTCGCGTTGACGATCTGTGCCATCGCTATTCTTGTGTTTTGTCTATTTTGCGTAATCTTTGGCGGATTGATGCAACAACTGCGGGTACGTCGTCGAATGCTATCTGCTGTTCAATCTCCCAGACCTGTCAAACTGGAGGCCGGCTTTCCTAACGAAACTGGCTTCAGCCTCCGCGATCTCGGTTATCTACCTTTGATAAAAATTTCCTGGCGGGTCATCTATCCGGATCACTTGCTAACGCGACTGCGTCACGATGCCGAGCAGAATCTGCTCATCGAAGAAATTATCCCTGAAAAGCGCTGTAAAACCTCTGTGATAATCCGGTTGTTTACGGTCAATGATGTCCTGGGATTCTGTCGTTATTCCTGGCGCCAGAGCCAGCAGATCGATTTGCTTGCCCTGCCGCGAAGAAATTCGATCAAGACGCTGCCGATCCTGCGTTCACTGACGGCAGAAGATGGAATTCCGAGTCCCAGCGGAAATCCTGAGGGCGACCGCATGGAGATAAGGCCCTATGTGCCGGGCGACTCGGTGCGCAACATCATGTGGAAAAATTATGCACGCAATCGACAACTCAACGTCCGCTTGTCGGAAAAAAGCGTATTCCAGAGCAATCGGACACTTGCCTATCTCTTGTCCAGTGACAATGACGAAGCTGCCGCAGCCGTCGCCAGAGTTGCGCTTGAGGCAGGGGCCTTCGGAGACGACTGGATATTTGGAGCAGACGGGACAGACGCGGCCTGCGGCAACCTCGAGTCTGCCCTGGATTGTATTGCGGCCTCCAGGGCTCTGGATGAGCCCTTTGGTTATGGACTTGACGACTTCTTATACCAACATGGCAGCCAGGCTGGGAGCCATTGTATCGTGTTTGCCGCGGCTGCAACCGGCCCGTGGATTGGCGCCCTGAAACAGTCAATCGCTCGCTTTAGAGGACAGTTTTCGCTGGTGCTGGCAACAGACGGATTTAATGATCCCGGTGAGATCGTGTTCTGGCGAAAGTTACTGTTCAAGAGTACCGAAAATAGCGCGATTGCTGCTATCCAGACCGCAATCGGCAGACAGGATCTCGGCCAATTGTTGACGGAAATCAGCAAGTTAGTAGAATCAACCCTGATTGTCGACAGAACAACCGGGCTGAGCTTTGATCACACGCTGAGGAAAATCTAGGAATGTTCGAAGTGCATCATGATAAAGGCAGGCGGATTCCGAGTAGACAACTTCTGCCTACCGGCCTGCGCGCATTGATCCTCGCCTCCGGCTATTGGGTACTGAGCCTTTCATTGACGAATATCAGCGGCTCTGTGGCTTCTGCCATTGGCTGTCTGTTAGCTTGTTTTCTTGCCGATCACTTTCTGAAGCAACCGCCACTGGAACGCTATCGAACCGCGGTAGTCCTGGCAGCTTGCGCCATCCTGCTATCTCTGGGCATAACGACGAGCCAGAGCATTGTTGCCAGCTCAATGCTGGCAAATCTGGCGTCACCCCTGACCGGCTACCACATCGGCGAATTCATTAAATGGTTGTTCATCGCCGTCACCGTTACCTCGGCGCTGCGAACCTTTGCGCTGCGCTTTAGCTGGGGTGCGGTGATCGAGATTGTGTTCGTCGCCAGCGCGTTCGTAATCGCCCTGTCAGCACATCGCAATGGCATGATACATCGGCCTTATTTCATCGGGGACTTCGCCCTGATGCGAGGCATTGATCCATCTGCGATCCTGATGACTTTCGGTTGCGGCGCCGTACTGTGCCTCGCTGCATTACTGATGGTCGAAAACAACCATCGTCGCCTACCGTGGCATTTTGGCGTTCTTGGCCTGCTGTGTTTTTCATTACTGGCCTATGTCCAGATTTTTGGTTTACCCACACCCCGTTACACAGACGACCTTGGACTGACGGGTGCGGAAATGGGCGACGGCTCAAGCCAGGATGACAATCCTTTCCGCGACGGCGAAAACAATGCGGACAACCTTCAAGCCCCGGTTGCCATAGTGCTGTTCCGAGACGACTATCAGCCGCTTAACGGTTCTTATTACTTTCGTGAGACTGCGTACTCACAGTGGAACGGCAATCTTCTGGATGTTACTGATCGAGAAGATATGGATCGCGACCTGATTGAGAACTTCACCAATACCTCCATCGAGGTTGATGATGGCCTGCTCAGTGAAACTGCGACCAATCGGGTACGAACCAGTGTGGGCATGCTGACCCCGCACAGGAGACCCTTCGGACTGGAATCACCAGATGTCTACACAGCAACGCCGAATCCCAATAATCTGCGATTCAAGCGAACTTACGATGTCGAATCGTTGGCACCGGATTTTTCCTTTGACGATCTTATCGGGCAGGAAGTCGGATCGGACGACTGGTCTGGAGAGGTTTGGGCGGAATATCTGCGACTACCTGACGACCGCCGGTATCAGCAGTTAGCGGAGCAATTGATTAGCAGCCTGAGGCCGCAATATGTCAATGATCCCTTTGCCAGAGCTTTCACCATCAAGAGTTACCTCGACGAAAACGGCATTTACAGTCTAAAGAACGCCCATGCTTATGAACAGGATCCGGCAGCCTCTTTTCTGTTTGGTGATCTCACGGGCTACTGTATGCATTTTGCTTTTGCCGCAACGTATATGTTCCGAAGTCTGGGAATCCCTGCTCGAATCGGCATTGGGTACTCAGTCCCCGCCAGCAATCGGGCCGGAGGTTCTGCGTTGCTAGTCCAGGCTATTCACGGTCATGCATGGCCGGAGATCTATTTTAAAGATTATGGCTGGGTGATAATCGATCCGGCTCCACAGCAAACACTGGTGGATATGTCGACTGATCCACAAAACAATCTGCAACAGCTGCTGGGCGACATGCTGCGCAATGAAGCCTCATTCAACGAGTACATGGGCACACAGCAGAGTGGAAGCTTTCCATGGCAAATCCTGCTTGACCTTGCCTATGCCTTGGTGGGCCTGGCCCTTGCATGGGGTTACGCAGTTAAGATTTACCGACTTTGGATTCCCGGTCACACTAAACCTCACAAACTGCATAAAGTGGGTTACCGGGCCATATTGGACCGACTCTCTGCATTGGGTTATCGACGCAAACGAGGCGAAAGCCGAGAATCCTTCGCCGCCCGCATGGCAGTATTGGCACCTTCCTTTGACATGGCCACGCGACAGCACCTCGCGTGTGCGCTGGGTAGCAGCGACTGGCAACGCACTGATCAGGTTTTTGACTGGAGCGGGGTCAGCAACGATGTATTGAGACAGCTTGATAGTAAAATCCCACTCTGGAAAAAATTGCTGGGCTCGCTTAACCCCTACTCGTGGCTATCGACTCGATAGCCCTCTGGGCAATCCAGCGGCCCGACGATAGACAACCTGGAGAATTCAATGACCTCTGAACCAGCCACTGACAACGACGAATTAGAGCACGCGCCGGATGCCGGTGCCGACGCGGTCGTCGAAATCATAGATTCGCCACAAGAGACCACTTCTGTCGATTCACATCCGACAGATTCTCTGCTCTCTCAGGCCGTAGAGGTGCTTGAAAAGCTGCAAAATTGCGTGCGGCGACAGGTATTGGGTAGAAACGACGTTATCGAGCTTTCCATAATCGCACTGGTTGCCGACGGGCACGTGCTGCTTGAGGACTTCCCTGGGTCAGGTAAAACAACTCTGGCCAAGGCGCTCGGCGAGGCGATTGTCTCTCCCAAAAACGATGTCGAGGACGGTATTGTGCCGTTTCGGCGTATACAGTTTACCCCCGATCTGCTGCCGTCCGATGTTACTGGCGTCCCGGTATTCGATGCCAATAGCAACGCTTTTCATTTTCGCCACGGTCCGATATTTGCCCATGTGGTGCTGGCCGATGAAATCAATCGAACCTCGCCCAAAGTTCAATCCGCGATGTTGGAGGCCATGGGAGAAAAGCAGGTAACCGTCGATAATGTGACCTACCCTCTGGATGATCTGTTTTTTGTAATCGCCACCCAAAACCCGCTTGATCTGGTCGGCACTTATCCGCTTCCCACTCCACAACTGGATCGCTTTCTTTTCAAGATCTCGATGCGGCATATCAATCGCGATGCAGAACTGGAAGTATTAGAAACCTGGCAAACTCGACGCCAAACAGGTCCTTCATCCGACACGGTGTCCCGCGACGAAGTAATGCATGCCAGGCAAATCATAGACAGCACCATCACTATAAGTCCCGCGATAAAAACCGCGCTGGTGGATATCTCTATCAATCTGCGGGACGACGACAGGGTCATGCAAGGAAATTCGACCCGAAGCCTGGTATTAATGATGCCGGCTCTGCAGGTTCGTGCTGCACTTCATGGTCGCGATTACGTTAGCGCAGAAGATATTGAGAGTCTGGCACCATTTATCCTGCAACATCGCGTAGAGCTGGCACCGGGTGTTTCGGATTTCGGTCGCATCCTGGCTGACTGCATGAGAGAGCCTATGGAAACGCTGGCGCGCAATACCATCAGGTAGACATGGAAAAAGTTACATTGCAATCCGATTGGCGTCAGAGGCTGCTAACCCGATACTACCTGCTGCTTACGCTGACAATCTGCCCCCTCATTGCCGGGGCACAGAACTCTGGTGCTGACCGCGCAAATAATGCAGATGCCAGTATCGATGACCAGTTAGAAGCACTGGACATCCTGCCTGCCGAATTACCACTGTGTTTCGGGATGCGGGATATAGATGAACCTCGCGCACTGGCGGTCTGCGACGCCCTGCGTCTGGAAGAGAACGTCAAAGCCAGAGAACTCAGCGAGCAATGGGTGCGGGCTGAGCCCGAAAACCCTGCTGCCCAGTTTGCCCTGGCCGAGGTGCTCTACTCGGTTGAAGCCAATTTGCCCCGCGCCCTGTTTCACCTTAACCGTGCCGAGGAGCTGACCAACTATCGATCCCTTGGCCGCGCACTGGCATCCGGTAACATCCAGTGGCACTACCTCACCCTGTCACAGTTGTCTTTTATCCACCAGATCATGGGGGATCAGGGAAACGCCCTCGCCTATCTCGACAAAATTGAAGAAATCTATGGCCAGGACGTGGAGTCGCTCAGAGGTTGGCCACTGATCAAGTTGAAGCAATTCGAAGCCGCGCGCACCAGCGCCAACAAAGTCCTTGACTCCAGCGACAACGAGCGGGAACGAGCTCGGGCCTGGAACACACTGTGCGCGGTTGAGCTGGCGAGCTTGCAGCCAAATGAAAACATCGTCGCCTGCGACCGGGCCATCGACGAAGATGAAAACATCGCCAGCACTGACAACGACGGTGACACGGTTTACCTGACCAATGCCTCGGAGGTCGCATTGAGCCTGCTAAAAATGGAGGAAGCCGAAAATTACCTGGATCGCGCGGCCCAGTTTCTCAATCCTGAAAGTGTTGCGGACCCCTGGATTTACAAACTTTATATCACTATGAACCAGGGAAGATTTGAAGAGGCTCGGAATGCTATGGACCGCATGCTGCTCTGGCGTGAAAACCAGATACCGGTGGTGACGGTAATGAACCGTGCGGAACATCTCCTGGCGACTGCCAGCTTCCTGATAGTTTCCGGACAGAGCGAGGATGCCGTCCGGCTGACTTCGACTGCATTGTCAGAGCCTGACCGTAATGGTTCTTTTAGCGCCGACGACGCACAGAAAGACTCGATAGCGGCGCTGCTCCACGCACTGGCCAATGAATCCTGGTATCAGGCGCAGCTGGAACAGGCTGCCACGCTCAGTGGTATGCAACGTCTGAGACTGGTGGCCGCAGCGAACAGAAAACGCTTCGCAGCCTGGACGTCTGCCAGAAAAGCCGCTTCCCTGTTCGCTGACGAGTCAGTTCTATTGAATCGCCTCAGACCCTATGCTCCGCTGGATGTTCACATTCCCGAATGGATCGAACCTGATATTATTCGCCTGATGGGAACCGGCGTTATGTCAGGCATGCTAGAACTTGCACTGCAAAGTGGAGCATTCATGTTGAACCGGGGTTATTATTTCAGTTATGCAACCGAGATTGCGGCTCTGGACAAGCGGTATGACGATGTCCTCTCGCTGGGACAGCAAGCTCTCGAGCTGCTCCCGCCGCAGGAAGTTCTATTGCAGGCTCGGGTGCATGCCAGAATGGGTCTGGCCGCCTGGCGAAGAGGCATTCTGCCGCAGGGAATCACGTCGTATCGAGCCGCATTGCAGCTCGACCCTGGCATCGTTAGGCGCATCGATGCATCTATTCCGGTAAATTTTGCAGCCTCTGGTGATGACGTGTCGCGATACGCATTGCGTTTCCTGAAACGCTCACCCAGATTTCGGGAAGATGCTAACGGTTTCAGGCTGGAAATTTCTACTGCCGATACCTCGTCGGCATGCTTGTTGACTCCCAACGGAGAGACCATTGGCTGCTTTTCGCAAGCCCCTGTTGCGGGCCAATCTGCAGAGGAGCATGCGCAACATCTGGTGCGAGGACTTCATGAGGAACTTTTCAATCTGGGTTACGAGATTTCCGACTCGCAAATGGCCCTGCTAAGGGGTTCCAGTGTGATAATGCAGTCGCCGGGTTCCAGACCGTCAGCAACGGCCCTGGAATCCTTCTTAGGCCGCTAACGTCTGACAACTGACTTCTGTCTTCAATGGTTGGTAGAATAGCGCGCTTCCAGCCCGAGGCCACTATGCACAATACCTTTACTCGACTGTCTCTGTGGATGATAGCGCTGTTATCGGGCGCATCTGCCCTGGGGCCGGCATCCATGCAGATTTTACTGCCGGCACTTCCGGTAATCCGCGAAGACTTTGATGTCTCGACTGGAGTTGCGCAGTTGACCCTCAGCCTTTCCATGTTGTCTATCGCAATTGCGACACTTTTTTATGGCCCGATATCGGACCGTTATGGCCGCAAGCCGGCGCTCATTGGCGGCACAACTATCACCTTGCTCGGTTCAATTTTCTGCCTGTCCGCTCCGACGATAGAACTCCTGATACTCGGACGGGTAATTCAGGCATTCGGTGGAGCCGTGGGGCTGGTGGTAGCGCGCGCAATAGTGAGGGATGTTTATGGCCCGCAGGAGTCCGCAAGAATCATCTCGACACTAGTGATGGTGATGGTAGTCATTCCCATGATGTCGCCGGCGTTGGGAGGGGAGTTGATGGTTCTTTTTGGCTGGCGTTCTGTTTTTATTGTAATCGCAGTGTTCAGCAGTCTGATACTTCTCATCATGTCACTCAGACTTCCGGAGACGCTTGCTGAGCCTGTCTATTTCCAGGGGCTAGGTGGCATGCTTGCCACATTTCTAGAATTGTTAAGGTCAAAAGTTTTTCGCGGCTATGCCTTCAGCGTTGCGTTCGTTTCCGTGGTTTTTTTCAGTTTTATCTCGGCCGCTCCCGAGATTATGGTCTCGGTCCTGAATCGACCAGCCACCGAATATGGCTACTATTTTGTGGTCGTTCCCGCGGGATTTATGGCCGGTAACTATCTATCGAGGCTTTACGGCAGTCACGTTGGCATTTATCGAATGATCGATATCGGATCAAAAATTTCACTGCTAGCCATAACCCTTACCATCGCGCTACAGCTTGCCGGCTTTCGCCATCCTCTGACACTTTTTGTACCGATCGCGGTAGCAATCTTCGGGAATGGCTTGAGTTTACCCAATGCCCAGGCCGGCGCGATCAATGAATTTCCCAGGTATGCCGGAAGTGCTTCTGGGTTAACCGGCTTTCTGCAAATGGGGCTTTCCTCAGTAGCCGCACAGTTGGTGGCCATAATCTACAACGGCACGACCTATCCTCTATTATTTCTCATGTTCGGCGCTTCACTGATGTCCTTGATATGTTTCAGAAATGGCGTCGGCAACCCCGCAACAATCACGACCTAGAGACTTCTCAGCCTGGTCTGAATTAGTCACTCAATTGCTGACAAAATCTTTCCGGCTCGCGCAAACATCGAAGATCCAGGTACAGACTCCCATCGTGCAGTCTGCCCAGAACTGGAACCGGCAATTTTCTAAATTTAAGAGCCAGATCTTTAAGCTGTCTGTCAGCTCCCGTGAGCGAGCGTGGTGTTATCTTAAGCGCAATGCTTTCAATCAGGTCAACGGGCAAGGCACCACTTCCGATTTGGCTCTTGCACGAACTAACCTCGACCTCCGCCTGGTCGGCGACATACTGTTTCACACAGGGTAATATCTGTTCTGCAACGGCAGCTATTTCTTTTATATCCCTGGCAAGGTCACGCAAAATCGGCAGGTCACGAGATAATGTTGAAGGATTCCGATACAACTGTAATACCGAACTGAGCGCGGCCAGAGTCATCTTATCAACTCGCAATGCCCTCTTGAGAGGATTCCTTTTCAATCGGGCAATAAGTTCTTTATTTCCAGCCACAACACCTGCCTGAGGCCCACCCAGTAATTTGTCTCCCGAGAAAGTGACAAGATCAACACCCTGCAATAATGAGTCTTCTACTGTGGGCTCGCGGGGCAGACCAAATCTGGTTAGATTAATCAAGGTACCACTGCCAAGATCGACTACAAACGGCAAACCATGGCTGTGTGCAACATCGGCGATTTCCGATTCAGCAACAGAATTGGCAAAGCCCATTATTTCATAGTTACTGGTATGTACTTTCATTAGCAGGGCCGTGTCGTCATCTATGGCGCCTTCATAGTCAGCGAGGTGAGTCCTATTTGTTGCTCCAACCTCTTTCAAGTGACACCCGGCGCTCCCCATCACTTCCGGAATTCTGAATGAACCTCCTATTTCTACCATTTCTCCTCTGGAAATTAGGACATCCCTCCCCACCGCCAGAGTGGTAAGGACAAGCACAACAGCTGCTGCATTATTATTCACTACCGTAGCTGCTTCGGCTCCGGTCAACTCGCATATAAGATCTTCCACGTGAGAATCGCGATCACCTCGGCCTCCTTGTGTCAAATCGTACTCAAGGTTTATTGCCTGACGTGACACCCGTCCCACTGCATCAATAGCGCTCTCTGGCAGTGCCGCACGTCCGAGGTTGGTGTGAATAACGGTGCCCGTCAGGTTGAAAACTGGCACGAGCGACTGCGCGCTTCTGGACTCTGCCAGAGTAGCAATCTCCAGGCAAAGTTCGTTTTGGAATTGCAGAGTCTGCAGTTCCCTTTGCAGATTGTCATTTCCTCGGAGAATCTCCCGCCTGAGGCGCGCGAGCGTATCGCGCGCTGCTTCGCGGACAACTTCGCGGCCCAACTCTTGAATAGCATCAGAAAGCTCTTCGGCTCGCAATAATTTGTCCACAGCCGGTAGGTTTCTGATTTGTTTGCCGGAGGTGCTGCTCATTGAATACTTTGAACCAAAACGTATTTAAGCGGGGTGCAATCTGGTTACCCTGTAAACCGAAGGCACAGATGTCCAATCTACGTAAATTAACTCTCTCGTGCAACTCAACGTAGATATCAGCTAAGGAATCTGCTAGCGTGCCGCTTCTAACGCAATGAGTAATGCAAGCGACCCTCAAGCCAAGTCCAGAGATACATTACTGCCATGACTCGCACCACGCCCACTCAATCAATCCCTTTATTGATCGCTAACGAATTCCATCGTGAAACCGTAGGAATACTCGATTCGCTATTCGATACATACAAGCTTTGGACACTACCCGCGGAGAAGCAACTACAGCTAGTAAATGACCTTAAATCGACATGTCATGCCGTGGCTACGGCATCATGGCAGACCAATCCACTAATATATGATCTGCCTGGTCTGGAAGTTGTTGCCTGTTTCGGCGTCGGTGTCGATGGCATAAATTTCTCAGAAACGCGACCGCGAAACATCCAGGTGACCAACACGCCTGATGTACTGAATGACGCAGTCGCTGATATAGCGATGGCATTAATTTTAATGACGCAAAGAAACCTTATTAATGCCGATTATCATGTGCGCAGTAAAGAATGGCACAGCAGACCTTTCCCTCTTGGATGTGGCCTCGCAGGAAAAACCCTGGGCATTTTGGGCTTGGGAAGCATAGGCGAAGACATCGCCAGGCGGGCTCAGGCAAGCAAAATGAAAATCGCTTATCACAATCGTCGCGAAAAGGCTCTGCCCTACAAATACTGTGCAGACTTGACCGAACTTGCTGAAATCTCGGATGTTTTGCTGTGCATGCTGCCCGGGGGCGAGCAAACGTCGAAAGTTATCAATATGGACGTGTTGAAAG
>Ga0181587_10001474_pt1 | contig 19732 bp, 13 predicted proteins | sample 071ome_27_FD_132463 | JGI IMG/M metagenome (GOLD analysis project Ga0181587, IMG submission 132463) | Coastal salt marsh microbial communities from the Groves Creek Marsh, Skidaway Island, Georgia - 071409AT metaG (megahit assembly) | ecosystem: Environmental > Aquatic > Marine > Intertidal...
ATGAGAGCGACCCGCAAACGTTTTCTTTTGAAATAGATACCTATTGGATACAGCACGGGGGGGCAAACCCGACTACGTGGTTAGAGAAGTTAAAAGACCGCATGCACGTGGTGCATTTGAAAGACATGGCGATGGATGGCCGTAATCAGCTCTTTGCAGAAGTTGGAGAGGGCAATCTAGAGTGGGGAGCAATTCTACAAGCGTGCAAGGCTGCTGATATTGAATGGTATATCATTGAGCAGGATACCTGCCCAGGAGATCCATTTGATAGTCTAAAGAAAAGCTTAGACAACCTAAGGGCAATGGGATTGCATTAGGGGCTGATACTCAGCTACAGCGATTTTAGTCCCTGACAAAATAATAAAAAGGATATAATACGGTGGGAACCTTAGATAGTTTTACACTCCAAGACAAAGTCGTAGTTGTTACCGGTGCGGGGCGAGGCATTGGCCGAGTTATTGCCGTTGATGCATTTAAATGCGGTGCGCGCCTGGCTATCGGGAGCCGTACGACGGGTGAGTTGGAAACCTTGAAAGATGAAATAGAGGGCGTAGGTGGGGAATGCATGATGGGTTCGCTAGACGTCACGCAGGTCAATTCGATACGCCAGTTTTTGGACGGCGTCATTGAACATTACGGGCGGATAGACGTGCTAATTAATAATGCAGGCTACAACAAACTGGCCAAGATCATTGATTATGATGAGGAATTGTACGATTTAATTGTCGACGCCAATCTGAAAAACGTCTTTTTCTGCAGTCAAATGGCTGCCAAGCAGATGATAGCCCAGGGGGATGGTGGGGCTATTGTCAATATATCCTCCCAAGCGGGCGTTGTCGGTGCGCCGGAGAGGGGGCCTTATAGCGGGGCCAAAGGGGGGGTCAATAATATGACTCGCACGATGGCCGCCGAGTGGGCAGAACACGGCATTCGCGTGAATGTTGTTGCTCCTACGGTAACTCGGTCTCCGATGGCTGAACAGGCGATGAGTGATAGTCAGGCTTTTTCAGATGCCGTTAAAACTAAGAATTTGCTGCGAGGAGACCTCGCTGAGCCAGAAGAGATATCGGCTCCGGTCATATTTTTAGCCTCGCAGGCAGCTTCTATGATTACAGGGCACACACTCGTCGTGGATGGCGGTTGGACGATTGTTTAGTCGAAAAACTGTATGTCCCTATTCGCAATGCGAAGGAGACGTAGCTTCTAGCAGAGAGCGATAGCTCTCTAAGCGACTATTCAGACCCTTCGCAAGGGCTTCCGAGCCATGGCTGATGGTGCTCATCGCTCCACCTTTGCGCTGAACAAAATGCACAAGTAAATCCTTAAGAAAAAGGGCGTCAGGTATTGCTATCTGCTCCGGTTTAAGTGCGTTTTCTCCGATGTTGTGATAGTTTCCCAGTGGCAGCGCAACGGCCCCTGTTTGCAGGCCACGATGCACCATCGGCGTGGCTTCACAAGACCCTGAATCCATCAGTTTGCGCTGGTATTTAAAGGAGGGCTCGGTTACCTGTATTTCCTCGGCGCAGGACGCAAGAGCCGCAGTTATCTGGGGGCTAAAAATGCTCATGCGATCCCCAACGCGAACGATGGGGCCTCCACCCATCTGAGCTCCTGCCTTAACGCTGGAACACTCGATGTTTATATAGAGTGCTTCCGGGTCTAAATAGCCTTCATTCAGGGCTGCTAACATGCCTACAAACCCGACTTCTTCTGCTCTCGTAAATAGGACGCCGGCTCGCGTTGGTACGCGATCGCGGACCAACTGGTCTAAAAAGGAGAGAGCGACGGACGCTCCGACGAGGTCGTCGCAGGCTAAGGCGTTGAGCCTATTGCCCCTTTGACGCCAAGAGGGGAGATCCCAAGTGGCAAAGGTGCCGGGTTTGGATGGGGCAAAGGGAAGGGGAGAGGTCGTTTCTACAGTGACTAGGGTTCGTCTATTTTTTTCAGTTTTTACACGTACAATTTTGCCTTTGGAAGGCCGTAGCCGGCGCTCTCGATTCACGTCATATATTCGAATAGTTGCACCTTTTAAGAGCGCTGGAGTCACCCCTCCATACAGGCCGAATATAAACTGGGTGTCTTTGATTCTCTCGTGGTAAATCAGCCCCGGATGGTCTAAATGGGCGGTTAGAACTAAGCGGGTATGTCGCTTACTGCGCGGACCGTTATAGAGCAAAAGTACATTACCATATGAGTCTTGTTGTAGGGCTAATTGAGGTCGGTTTTTTGCAAATTCATGAATAACTTCTAGCGCATAGCGCTCGTGAAAGGGGGCTGTTGGACAGGAGACGAGCGAGCGTGCGATGGAGATAAAGTCGGAATTAGGAAACATTTATAGTAGACCCCTTATGTCGTGTATTAGTGGTTAGAGAACAATTATAATTGCCGATAGAAGGTGTGTGAAGTACTTTTACCTCGTTAGAATAAATCCCTCTTCGAGGGTGAGGCGAAAGATACATTGCGGCGATTCATTCCCGAAGCATACAATACCTATTTACAGGGCCGATCGGATTCTCTTTTCGGTGAGGATGATTTGTGCCTGCGTCCCCGAGCCTTTATTGTCGGCGCCTTTTTAAGCTTTTTCCTGGCCGTTGGAGCGCCGTATGCGAATATGATTATTCGCGGAACGTATATGGCTCGGGATTTTAGCACTCCGGGGGCAATCGCACTTTTTCTGCTCTTGGTTGGTCCTATAAATGCCGTACTCAAATGGGCCGGAAGAAGTCTTAGCCGTTCCCTTGCGATATCTGGATGTATTGGTGCCGCATTTTTCTACTCCTACAGCGGCCTTTCCACCTGGGATATTTACTCACCGGGATCTCACTTTTTTTTAATACTACTCCTTCTTTCTCTTGGGAGCGTTTGGGCCAGTGCTCAGGGGCGTGGTGGTTTTGCTTTAAATAGAGCTGAGCTCATCGTGGTATACGCGATGCTTTTGATCGTTTCCGCCCTTTGTACAATGGGGCTGAGCGAACAAATCCTGCCCATGATTACGGCCATATTCTACTTTGCAACGCCGGAAAACAAATGGCAGGAAAAGCTGTTTCCCATTATGGGAGATCAGCCGACGCTCGTTCATGATGGGGCGGAAAATACCACATTTTATGAAGGATTAGAACGCGGAGAAACTATTCCCTGGGAAAATTGGATTGAACCCCTGTGCTGGTGGGGAGTTTTCCTACTTGCCCTGTATATAACGATGGTCAGTATTGCGGTTATTTTGCGCAGGCAGTGGATGGAAAGGGAGCGGCTCAGTTATCCCATGACGCAGGTGGCCCTTTCGATTGTCCAAGACGAAGATGGCACCCAGTCATGGAATCGTTTTTTTCGCCGACGCTCCATGTGGCTCGGTGCTCTGTTTCCTTTGCTCGTTGGGAGTTTAAAAGCTCTTCACCGGTATGATCCTGCTTTCCCGACAGTCGGTCTCCTGTGGTTTTTACCCTTTGTAGGAAAGCAGTCGCTCCGTCTTGATATCAGTTTTTCCATGGTGGGTTTCTCCTACTTTATAAATACGCAGATTGCTGCGGGACTCTGGTTTTTTCATTTATTGTCTAAAGTGCAAAAAGAGCTCCTATCGATTGCGGGTTTTAAATCTGATCAAAAAGTGGTCTATGGCGTGGCCGACTTTCCCTTTATGGCTTATCAGGGGGTAGGTGCCCTACTTGCCATGGTCTTAGTTGGGTTATGGATCGGTCGGGAACATTTAAAGAACGTTTTTTTTAAAGCTATCGGCAGAGCGCCAGAAGTCGAAGATGGTGACGAGATCATTTCCTACCGCAGCGCTCTTATAGGAGCAGTGGGTGGGATGGCTACCATGGCCGTCTGGATGTGGATAATGGGCACTGAGGGATGGGTTGCCGCAGCTTTTGTTGTGGTTGCTATGCTGATTTTCATTGGTGTAGCACGCATCGTCGCTGAGGCTGGTCTCGCCGTAGTGCGTGCTCCAATGACGGCGCCCGATCTCATAACGCTGGGATTGGGCTCTCAGTTGATCGGTCCCTCAAGTGTTTGGAATCTGTCGATGGCCTACATATGGGCATCTGATATACGCGTCTTTGTGATGGGCACATGTGCCAATGCCTTAAAGCTTATTGAGGAGATGCCGCCTGTTTTGCGCCGAATGGTGTTTGGGGCGATTGTTCTTGCGCTCTTTATTGGGGCGCTCGGGTCGATATGGATGGTCTTTCACATGGCCTATTACCACGGAGGTATTAACCTAAACGCCTGGTTTTTTAAGAACGCTCCGCAAATTGTCTATCAGAATGCACTCCGCAATCTCGATCCTACCGGAGTTTACTGGCAGGGGATGTCCTTTTTTGCTGGCGGGGGTGTTGTAATGACGGTCATGATGTGGGCCCGACAACGGTTCCCGTGGTGGCCGTTCCATCCCATCGGCTTTCCCATCGGTGCAAACGGATTGATGGATAAAATCTGGTTTAGCATTTTCATTGCCTGGGTGCTTAAATGGATGCTGATGAGATATGGCGGAGCTCATATGTTTAGCCGGAGCCGATATTTCTTTTTGGGCTTAATATGTGGCCAGTTTCTCTGCAGCGGTTTTTGGCTCTTTGTCGACTACTTCACTGGCAAAATAGGTAACGGCATTTTTGACCTATGATACGCGTATTTAAACATATTGTTTTGGTTTTAATCCTCGGTGTCCTGCCATGTTGGTCGCAGCAGGGCGACTTGAGACAAACGGTCGAGTTTATGGCCTCTCTGGGATCGCGTGTGAGTGGATATCCGGGTGCAGACCGTGCGGCAAGCTACGTTGAAACTGCAATGCGGTCCATGGCCTCCGACGTTGAGGTGGAAGAGTTTGAGCTCGCCGTTCCCGTTGATCGAGGTGGGAGCATACAGCTGGTTGGGAATGAGGAGACCTATACTCTCTGGAGTCTTTGGCCCAACTCCGTTCGCACGTCTACGATTTCTCCCTCGGGCTATGAAGGTGAGATTATCTACGGGGGAAATGGGACGTATCGCGACCTGAGTGGAAAACCGCTAGACGGCGTAATCGTTCTTATGGAGTTCAACACCTGGGACGACTGGCTCAAGGCCGCCTCTTTGGGAGCGCGAGCCGTAATATTTATAGAGCCAGAAGAGAGCACTGAGGCACAGGCTCGTGAAAAGTTTTCCAGTGCTCCCCTGGATATCCCGCGCTTTTGGATTGGGCGCGAGGATGGATTGGCGCTGAGAGGCCAATTGGAGGGTAGTCGGCAGCGCGCCTTGTTAAAGGGTCGCATGGACTGGAAGAGCTGCACAGGACGCAATCTTTGGGTGCGATTTCCCGGCTCCGATCCCGATATCGCTGGGGAAACTATTATTATTGAAGCCTATTATGATGGGATCTCTATCGTTCCAGGGCTCGCTCCCTCTGCTGAAATGTCCAGCAGTATCGCCGCGCTTTTAGCATTCGGCGATTATCTCAAATCGAATCCTCCGGCGCGAACTGTCATATTAGTGGCCACCGATGCGCATTTTCAGGGCCAGCGAGGGATGGCCGACTTTTTAGATCGCCACGCTCGTAAATTAGACTATTATGCAAAGCGCATGCAGGAGCCCCTATACCCGCACCTTTTTATCAGCTTAGACCTAACGACCCAAACCGACCAGCTTGGCCTGTGGAACAATACAAATAGCTATGATCTGAAGCGTTTTTTTGTTCCTTTTGGGCGCCGGTTCGTTCAGTATAACGAAGAGCTAGCTCCTATTCTTGGACGCGATCCTGCCCGCTCTCTCATCAATGGAATTAGTCCGATTCGCGGTATGGATTGGGATACTTTTGTCCCCGGCGGGGTTAGTGTGAACAGCATGAAGGCGCTCGATGCGGGCATCGTCTCTTTGGCACTTGTGACCGTTAATGATGGCCGCTTCACTGTAAACACTCCTTTTGACTCAATTGATAAGGTCAATTTTGAAAACCTCGGGCGTCAGAGTGCATTGATCAACGGTTTGTTGGGACGGGCGATCAATGACCCCAATCTTTTTGCCGATTTAGAAGACTTCACACCTGTTCTAAAGGATAATTTGCGGAGTCTGCGAACAAAAGTGAGGGCATTCCCTCGGCGCTCACAGGTGCCCGATCGGCCGATTCCTGGCGCGTTAGTAGTCGCTAGGCCGGGTTTCAAGCCCCACAAGGGCGTGCATTGGTCCCATTATCATTTTGCCGATGAGAAAGGGGAAATCCTTATCCGGGGGTTGAAAACCGGTGCGACGGGTCTGGGCGCCTTTCTAATTGACGAAACTAGCGGAGATATAACCTACGCCCCGGATTTAAGCACGCGTGCACAAAATGCACCAACCGCAGGGTGGATTATTAGTAAGAGTATTCGCTGGCAAGGGGAAAATAAAAAAACCATTGTCTTATTTCCCTCGATTTCAACGCCTTTTTACGGTTTGATTGATCCCCGTTCGCTTGGGCCTTTCGGAGAAGTAAAAGTAATGGATGCTTCCGGAGTTGCCCCTCGCCAATACGGTATGGTGCGCGGACTCCGCGAACCGGTTGGCGTGCTATTTTCTCCGCTTGATGCTGACGAGGGTGCCGCCTTAAAAATGGTCGTCAATAATCGCATGCTGCTGGTTAATAGCACCGGGAGTGAAAGCGAAGAAGCTGCGCGCGGGGTTGGGTTTGATATTCGCAGAGACAAACTTAATCGCACGGGTATGCTCATACTTCGCGATATGTGGAATCTAAACGAAGCACGGCTGCGCACTATGCGGGCCCATGCCATTGAAAACCAGCGATTAACCCGCTTGCACGAGAGTGGTAAAGCGTATTGGGAAGAGGCTGAAAAGGCGGAGCAAGCCTATGATTGGGAAACCTATGTGTCGAATATTCGCGCAGGCCTCGGAGTAACGACTAGTGCCTATCCCGAAGTTATGGCAACGCTTAACGACGTGATTAAAGGGATTGTGTTTTTCTTGGCCCTGGTTATTCCATCTGCATTTTTCGGGGAGCGTTTAATTTTTGCAGCGGCAGATGTCCGCAAACAGTTACTGGGTTTTTTCCTTTTACTCTTTCTGATCTGGATGGTTATCGCACAGGTGCATCCCGCCTTTTCGATCGCCCATCCCTTAGTCGTGTTACTAGCCTTTGCCATAATGGCGATGGCGGCTTTAGTGCTGTCTATGATCATGAGCCGCTTTAATCGATTCATGAAAGAGTATCAGTCAAAGGAAGCGCATGTTCACGAGACGGATATTAGCAGGGCGAGTGCTTCCTATGCGGCCTTCATGTTGGGCATTTCCAATATGCGGCGCAGAAAAATGCGGACAGGACTGACGCTCCTTACCCTGGTTTTGCTCACTTTCACGGTGTTGTCCTTTACATCCTTTAACGCACAGGTTCGGTTTTTGGCGTTTTCTATGGACCATGAAGGGGCCTATGAGGGGGTTTTAATTCGGGATAGGAATTGGTCTGAAATCAATGAACCAACGCTTGAATACGCCCGCTCTCATTTTGAAAAACAGGGCCTAATCGTTCCGCGAAATTGGTATATGGCCTTTGATGACGAACAGAAGAAATATATTGAGGTTGAACGGAATGGTGAGGTAGTCCGAGCCACGGGAATGTTAGGTCTTGCTTCGGCAGAGGAGAAGGTCACCGGGGTTAACAAAGCCCTGGTAGCCGGCACTTTCTTTGGACCCAATGAGGTTAACGTCTGTTTGATTTCGGAGGAAATGGCTCAGTCGCTGGGCATAGATCCGACTGCGCTTGGAGAGGCTTCAGTGCAAATATTTGGTCGTGAACTAATCGTTCGCGGCATTTTCTCCTCCGAAGAGTTTGAGGCAGTGCGCGACTTGGATGACGAACCCCTGACTCCCGCTGATTTTCAAATGTCTAGTGCACAAGCACTGGGGCCGGATGCGGGAGATAATATGACGATGGAAGTGAGCGAAGCTACGCTGGACGTAAAGCCCTTTGTTCACTTGGAAGCGGCCAATATAGTGGTGCTGCCGTTTGAGACTTTAAAAGAGGCGGGGGGGACTCTGCGCTCGGTCGCCGTTCGTTTTGGCCCCGACGTGCAGGGGCAAACGCTTCTTGAGGACTTTTTGCTGCGTCTGTCTATTACCCTGTTTGCAGGGTTGTCGATGGGGGGAGAGAAGGCTATTAACGTGTTCTCCTATACCTCAATGGGAATGACCAACGTCGAGGGGTTAGGTGCACTGATTATACCTATGTTTATTGCTGCTCTCATCGTTCTAAACGCCATGATGGGGGCCGTGTATGAGCGCTTTCGGGAAATAGGGATCTATTCTTCGGTCGGTCTAGCCCCTATGCACATAGCGCTGCTTTTTGTTGCTGAAGCCGTCGTTTACGCTATTATAGGCGTTACGCTGGGTTATATCATGGGGCAGGGGCTCGGCAAAGTGCTGATTTATTTTAATTTGCTCCAGGGGATGAATCTCAACTATTCCTCCTGGTCGGCGATCGTGTCATCGCTCCTTGTAATGGGCGTAGTTTTACTGTCCACAATTTACCCGGCTAAAATTGCGGCCAAGTCATCCGTTCCGGATACGGTTCGGCGCTGGATCCCGCCCGACCCCGATGGCGATCGCTGGGAGTTTGAGTTCCCATTTATGGTGAGTGAAGCCGAAGTCCGGGGACTCTGTGGGTTTCTGGCTAATTATTTTAACTCATACAGCGAAGAATCCATTGGCGATTTCTATGCAGAGAAAGTGCGCATAGTAGCTGAGGATGGTCGGACAGGTACGGAATACGGCGTGCAGTTATTGCTCTGGTTGGCCCCGTTTGATATGGGCGTAAGTCAATTTATGCAATTGGAATTCTTGCCTACGAATGTCTCGGGGGTTTATACGGTAGAAATATATATCGAGCGCATAAGTGGTCAGGATACTTTTTGGCAGCGAGTCAACAAGCGCTTCATCAATGGATTGCGCAAAGAGTTCCTCCTTTGGCATACGTTGCCCGACGTATCAAAAACACACCACCGAAAAACAGCGGATCAGTTACTCGTCAAATCGCTGGAAGAACCTGCAGCTGAAAGTGCTTAAATGAGCGCAAAAGACGAAAAAAAGAAAAAACAGTGGGAAGAGGTCGAGGAGTATAGGCAACTTCTCGAAGCCCCCGATCGGTTCGAAGAAGGCTTTACTATTCGCACCATCATTGGCGTGCTGTTTATTTCGCTCATAATGACCCCCGGAGAGATGTATCTGGGGCTCTTTACGGGAGGGGGGATCGGCGCTGCGGCACAGTGGGTGACGGTCATACTTTTCCTGGAAGTATCAAAGCGGTCTTTCACATCGCTTCGCCGGCAGGAGATTTACCTCTTGGTCTACGTTGCGTCATCATTAGTCGCGCGTGAAGAAGGGGCTTTTCTAGATCTGCTTTGGCGTCAGTACTTTGTTCGATCTGCCGAGGCCGAGCAGTTTGGGATATCTCAGATTTTGCCCTGGTGGTGGTCTCCTGGGCCAGATTCCGAGGCAATTGCTCAACGCACCTTTTTTCATCGTGACTGGGCGGTTCCAATCCTTCTGTTGGTTATTGGGACGATCATGGGCAGGATCGCATGGTTTACTTCGGGCTATATGCTCTTTCGCCTAACCTCGGATCGAGAGCAGCTACCCTTTCCAACGGCCCCTATGTCTGCCTTATCCTCGATGGCACTTGCCGAAGAGAGCGGAGATGAAAAGGAGTCATGGAAATGGCCCGTGTTTAGCATTGGCTCCGCAATTGGAGTTGTATTTGGAATTATCTATGTGGGCATTCCATCTGTTACCCAAATATTGGGTAGTCGCATTGAAATAATTCCGATACCATTTTGGGATGCTACCCACTATTTCGGAAACTTACTCCCTGCTACACCCTTGGGCATAGCGCTTAATTTAGGTCCCATTTTTTCCGGCTTACTGATGCCCTATTGGTCGGTGATAGGTTCCTTTTCTGGTGTGATGTTGCACACGGCAGTTAGTCCTGTACTCTATGAGTTGGGTTTGCTTCCGCGATGGGAATTAGGCATGGACACCATTCGTACATCGATTTCAACGGGTATCGATTTTTGGCGAGCTTTTTCCATTGGCATCACGCTGGCCGTAACGTTCGTAAGCTTCTATCAGTTGTTTACAATTGCAAAGGATAAACGGGCCGAAGCTGCTGAAAAACTCCGTAGTTCTGGAGGTGTTGATCTATCCTCGATGTGCAAACACCACGACTGTAATCAACATGCTGAGGTGCGCGGGTACTGCCTCAAACACTTGGGCCGTGGTGATTTTAACCTTTGGGCATGTGCTGCACTTTTCTGCGTTGCTGCCATTTATCCCATCATATTGGCAAAAGTGCTTTTTCCAACTTTGGTCAGCGTTTGGCTTCTCTTAACTTTTATCATCATCGCGTTTGTCTATGCTCCAATTATGTCCTTTGTCAGTGCGCGCCTTGATGGGTTAGTAGGAAAGGAGATATCCATACCCTACGTCGACGAAGCTATTCGGTTTCTCACCGGATTTCGTGGTGTGGAAATATGGTTTGTGCCGTTCCCCGCTCGTAACTTTGGAGGCCACGCAGAGGGCTTTCGCGTTGTCGAATTGACGGGTATGAAGTTTACAAGCCTGCTCAAAGCGGAACTTTTTATGCTTCCAATCATCTTTAGTGTGAGCATTATGTACTGGACCTTTCTCTGGCGTATGGCCCCCATACCCTCGGAGAGCTACCCCTATGCTCAGTTAATGTGGCCGCTTAAAGCGTTTGATACTGCGCTCTATTATTCCAGCACGATGTACAGCAAGATGTGGCGATCTGGTGAAGAAGTGGATGGTCAGCAAGTGCAACCTGGAGAGGCGGTATGGAGTCCGAGTAATCTGCAGGACGGACGGTGGTGGTACTGGCGGGCGACAACTACGTCTGAGGTCGACGTGCCGGATCCGGTTAAGCGGACCTATGATGACTGGTCCCAGACGGGCTATTTCTACACGGATTTCAACGGGGGGCGTCCTCCTGATGTAGTGCCAGAAGCTGTCAAAGAGGCTGTGGGTGGGAGGGCTACTAGCGAAGGCCCTCAACTCCTGTGGCCACCCAACGGAAGTGTGGTTGATACGCCCAATCCGAACTTCCGGGCGCGCGCAGCCGTGGCTGAGGGAGATACGATTGATTTCTATTTTGAAGTCGATCGACTGCCAACCTTTGACGGGGAATTTTTACAGCGATCCTCTGACCGCCCCCTGCTTTATGAGGTGCTTTGGGAAGACCTGCGCTTTACGGGGGACAAAAAAGATAACGATGGCGATGGCCGAATAGATGAAGAAGTCGTCAATGGGAAAGACGATGATGGGGATGGGCAAGTCGACGAAGATTATGACCATCCGTTGGGTGGTAAAAAGTGGCCAATAATTGCCTTTGGTGCCGGCTTTGGGCTGACGGCCTATTTTACCATGGCCTTTCTTGGGATGCCGATCTTTCTAATTTGGGGATACGTACAAAGCGTCAATGGAATACCCCATTTCCTTATCCCGCAGATTATTGGGGCCCTTATCGGAAAATATTATTTCTGGGATCGCTTCGGAAAACAAGAATGGCGTCGATATGCCATGGTACTCAGCGTAGGCTTTGGCGTAGGAATGTCCCTTATTGGCATGCTGTCAGCAGCGCTTGCTATGATTAACAAGGCCGTCTCTTCTTTAATGTATTAATCTCGCTGGCGAGGTGGGAAGACGGCTAACTACAACAGAATACACCCGAAATACACGGGCAAAACTAGAGGAGTTGTCATGTCAGACGTGCTTGATCAGGTGCGAGATTACGTGCTTGAACTGGGATTAGCGATAGAGAGCGAAATCCCGGAAGAAGAAATATTGATCGTGAACGATGAAGAGCGGGCAATTAGTCATCTCGTTATTGATTGTGAAGACACGATATTAGTTTTGGAACAGCTTATTGTTCAACTGCCTTCTACGGTCGATTCTTCGGTTTATAAGAGACTCTTGCAAATAAATCGCACGCTTATCTTTGGCGCCTTTGTATTGAACGAGGAAGGTAATACGCTGGTGTATAGAAATACCCTAGCCTTAGAAAACTTAGATCTAAACGAGTTGGAGGGAACGTTGAATGCGCTGACGCTTGCCCTCGCTGAAAACGGAGAAGAACTGTTGACCTTTGTCGGAGAGAATTAATATGCCAGGTATATTTGAGCGCCTGTTCAAAACCGGTCAGGCCGAAGCCCATGCCCTCATAGATAAGATGGAAGACCCCATTAAGCTGAGCGAGCAGGCCATACGAGACCTTAAAAAAGATCTACATGAAAGCACCAAGGCCCTTGCCGAGGTGAAGGCGATTGCAATTCGACTCGAACGGGAAAAGGACGAGCACGGTAACCGTGCTGCAGACTATGAGCGGAAGGCGATGATGCTACTGCAGAAAGCCCAAGGGGGAGATCTCGAAGAAGCCGAGGCCGAGCGCTTGGCGCGCGAAGCGCTCAGCAGGTCGGAAGAGTCTCAGCAGCGACATACGGAAACGGCAGCCCAAGCGGAACAGCAGCAGCAAATGGCCACCAAGTTACAGAGCAATGTAAACGATTTAAAATCAAAAATTAGTTCGTATGAGAACGACTTGGTTACCCTTAAAGCGCGCACCAAGACGGCCAATGCAACCCGGAAGATCAATCAGCACCTAGCGAGCGTTGATTCTAAAGGGACTGTAGCCCTGCTAGAGCGAATGAAGAACAAGGTAGAAGAACAGGAATCGCTCGCTCAAGCCTATGGAGAAATGGCCGAAGATACGCAGTCCGTCGATGACGAGATCGACAAGGCCATCGGTGGAACTAGCGCTGGTGACGATTCGCTGGCTAAACTCAAGGCCAAAATGGGCATGTAAATGGGGGGCAATGCCTGGGAGCGAGATGCTGGTGAAGCCGGGTGAAGCGGCGTGACTTTTTAGCGCTTCTCGGGACCTGCTGTGCCTGGCCTCTGGGATGTCAATCGATGGGAGATAGTGATTCTATCGACGTTTCTTCCATCGGGGGAAGCTTTGCCAATCCAAACCCCGTTCTCGGCCATGCGTTGAGAACGGCTTCTCTCGATTTATCCCGCTATCCCCAAAGCAATGAGGACCCCTATGACGCTATCGTCGTAGGCGGGGGAGTATCGGGCTTAGCGGCCATGTGGAAACTAAAAAAAGCCGGGATTGAGCGCGTGCTCTTACTCGAGTTGGGGGCTCGCTGCGGGGGGACTTCGCTCGGCGGCCAGATAGATGGAATGGGTTTTCCATGGGGCGCACACTATATCAATGTTCCGCCACCGGAAGCGCAGTGTGTCCATGAATTACTCGGTGATATAGGCGTCATAGAGGGATACGACGCGAGAGGTTGGCCGCTCGTGGAATCCGGTGCGATCCTGCACTGGCCCCACGAGCGGCTGTTTATTAATGGACACTGGCAAGATGGGTTGGAGCCGATGTACGGAGTTTCTACCTTAGAAAGGGATGAAATACTCCGTTTTCGCGATACGATGTTGCGCTTTGCTCTTCAAAAGGGCAGAGACGGCAAGCCTGCTTTTGCCCTTCCCATGCGTTACAGCAGCCAAGATCCGCATCTCTTATCGTTGGACCAGATCCCCTTTTCCGCATTTCTCAAGGACAACGGCTTTACTACACAGCCTCTGAAGTGGTATGCCAACTATGCCTGTCGAGATGATTACGGCAGCCTTTCTCACCAAGTTTCTGCCTGGGCGGGAATACATTATTACGCCTGTCGAACCTACGATTATCGCTTAAAAGACACCTATCCCGCCCATACCCTAACTTGGCCAGACGGCAATGCCCGCCTCGTGCGGGGATTGATGGGCCAGGTCGATGTGGACCAAATCCGAACGCACACTCTGGCGATGCGGATAGATAAAACGGGACGCGATATCACTGTCGCCGCGCTCGATGTCGAATCCCAAGAAGGTTCGCTTCTTCGCGCTAAATCCGTTGTCTATGCTGGAAAATTACATACCGTACCCCACGTCTTTTCCAACTTGAATCGAGACCAACGCAGCGCTTTGCAAGGCATCCAATACAGTCCCTGGCTTGTTGCGGCAATCAAGCTAAATAAAAACGCTCGTTTTACGGCTACCCATTGGGATAACGTGCTGTACGACAGCCCTTCGCTTGGGTACATCTCTCCACGACCCCAAAACCCACTTGGGGATCCGGCTCCCGTATTAACATACTATTTACCTTTTGTAGAAAATTTACGTGAGGCTAGGCAAGATTTACTCAAAGCAGATCACCGTAGGTGGGTTGAGTTTATCGTTCATGATTTGGGGCAAGCGGATAGATCTCTCACAGAATCCATTGAGCGGATTGACCTGTACCGTTGGGGACATGGCATGCCGCGACCCGTTCCGGGGGCTCTTTGGGGTAGAGAGAAGATGTGGAGGCGAAAAGCACTCGAAGGGGCTTTTTTAGCTAGCTGCGACCGGACGGGGCTCCCCCTTTTTGAAGAAGCGGTTTTTACTGGCGTATTAGCTGCCGAGGAGGTCATGGACTACCTCGGTCATTCCTATGCCACATCTATAGGTGAATATGCAAAAAGGGGATGAAAAACCCCCGCGTCTCGGGGTCTTCATACTGTTTGCAGCTATTTTCACCGCCGCGGGTTGTGCCATTATATATGAGCTGCTTATTGGAAGTACATCCTCTCTATTCCTTGGAGGAAGCGTTGAGCAGTTTTCCCTCACTATAGGATTTTTTCTCTTTGCCATGGGAATCGGCTCTTGGGCTTCCCGCTGGGTCGAAGGGAATTTAATCATTCGATTTATACAGGTTGAAATTGTGCTGGCCCTCCTTGGGGGGAGTGCGGTGAGTATCCTCTATGCTTTATATGCGTATACGGGGTACTTCCAATACGGAATGATTTTACTGATTATAGCCATCGGCACGCTTATTGGGTTAGAAATCCCGATACTAACTCGCATTCTTCGGCAATACGATTCACTGAAATCGGCTCTTTCGAACGCTTTATCCCTTGACTACTGTGGCTCTCTTATTGCGGCGTTAATTTTCCCCTATGTGCTCCTGCCATTCTTGGGGACGATGCATACCTCGGTTATAACAGGTCTAATCAATTGGGTTGTGGGACTGATCGTTGTTATCGTTTATAGAAAACAGCTGGGTCGCGTCGAGTTGCGGCGCATTTATGGGCAGGTAAGTGCAGTCGGGTTATTACTGCTCTCTCTTTTGTATTTCGCACAACCCTTGGTTGCTCTCTGGGAGAATGCCATGTACGATGACCCCATCGTATATCAAGAACAGTCTCCATACCAGAGTATTGTGCTGACTAAAAGGGGAGAACACGTCCGTCTGTTTTTAAACGGGCACCTGCAGTTTGCATCCGTTGATGAATATCGCTATCACGAAGCCCTAGTTCATCCAGCTCTGGCTTTAGCACATACTCGGACGCGCGTATTGATTATTGGGGGAGGAGACGGACTTACGGCGCGAGAGGTTCTTAAGTATCCCGAAGTCTTAGAAGTTGATCTCGTCGATTTAGATCCGGCCGTTACCCGTATGGCAACGCGAAACCCCTACCTGACGGCACTCAATGACAACGCACTGAGTCGGTCAGAGGTACAGGTGTACCACGAAGATGGATTCTCCTTTTTACAGAAAGACCGTCCTCCTTACGGAGTCATTATTTTTGACCTACCAGACCCCAGAGAAGAGGGATTGGCGAAACTCTATTCTCGGGAAGGCTATCGGCTTGCCAAGCGTATGCTTGCACCCGGAGGCGTCATTGTGACCCAAGCGACATCACCTTATTATGCAAGAAGAGCCTATTGGTGTATTGGTAATACGATGGAAGCCGCTGGCTTTATCCCGATTTCCTATCATTTGAATATTCCCTCATTTGGTGAATGGGGATTTCAACTGGGTCTTCAATCTGAAAGGGACTTAACGGTCAATTTTGAAGGCCCTCTACGATATCTCGATCCCTTTGTTTGGCAGGCTATGCGCGTATTCGACTTGAGTATAGGCCCTATTGAGACAGAAATAAATCAGCTTGATCAGCCCGTGTTAGCTCGTTATTATCGGGAGGATTGGAGCCTCTGGTTTTAAGGAGATGGTATGGTATTCCGTCGGTTATTTGGAAAAGACAAAGAAGAAATCCCCCAATGGGATGAACCCACTTTAGAAACGATGGCCGTTGGTTGCCTCCTTGATTACGATTTAAAAACTTGGGAGGTGATTGCACTGGCCACGTACGATTACGACGGGTTTAAAAGTCGGGAATGGACGCTTCGCAGTGGAGACATGGTGCGTTTTCTCGAGGGATATGAAGAGCATGGCCAAATGCACTGGACGCTTACCAAAGAAGTTGATTGGTCCGGTCTCGATGAGAAAATTGGCGTGCAGATTGCAGAAGAAGGTGATCCTCCTGAGGATGTGCGATACGAAAACACCGACTACGCTGCCGTTGAGTCTACTCCCGGCCTATATTACGAAGGCAATAGAGAAAACGGCCGTGAATTTGTCAGTTGGTCCTATGAAGGGACGGATGGGGCTGTTTTGTTTTTAAGTCAGTGGGGTGAACGCGAATTTTCGGCTTTTGTAGGACACGTAGTAGAACAATACCAGTTCTCTAATATCCTTCCTGCCGCAAAGGAGTAGCGCAGTGAAATTATGCATGGTGCTCTTATGCGGAATCTTACTCGGGGGATGTGGCCGATCCTCCGATCCTGTTCGTGATCTCATACGAGATCTTGAGCGCTATCCCGAATATTCCCTTATCCTGCATGATCTTAGGGTTGAGGATGGCTTTATGCCAGACTATGCGTTGCAATTTAAGGTGTTGACGGCAAGCGGGCAGCGGGTTTCAGGACGAGATACTCTTGTTTACGAAGAGAAAAAGACAGATTGGCTGGCCGTTGCTGAAACGGAATATGTTCGCTACGAAAACTTTGTCGGGATGGTAGTCGCATCAAAAAGTTTGAACGGACAGCGAACAGGATCACAGCAGGCCTATCCCGCAGGATACCAATATGTAGGAAATCCCTCTTATGGGTTTTGGGGTGGCGGGGGTTTTTGGCAATTCTATGGCCAATACGCCCTAATGCGCGACCTGATGGGCGGGTGGAACGTCGGGCGGTCTGACTGGGAGGGCTACCGAAGAAATCGAGAACAGGGCCGACCCTATTACGGACCTAAGGGGAGCAACGGCCAATCTACATTTGGCACGCGGGGCGCTCAGATGAAGAAGACCCGCCCTGGTTTTTATAACCGGCAGGTGCAACGGCGACAGGCCTTCTCAAATAAAGTTTCGAGCAGAATGGGACAAACCCGTAGCAGCTCAGGTTGGGGGCGCAGTTCGTCCCGTTCATTTGGAAAGTAGAGGGATACCCTTTGGAAACGTATATCTTACCATTTGCCAAATCGATTGTATACCTGCTCGAAGGGTTTATTCTGCTTTGGGTGGCCAAGGTACTTTACGGTGCTTTATTTCGTCGCGTAGACCTGCTGCACGAACTCTTTGAAAACAACAACCACGCCCTAGCCGTTTCTACGTGCGGCTATCTCATTGCGATATGCATTGCCCTTGGGGGGGCCCTATCCGGTCCCTCGACGGGCTGGATAAGTGACCTAACAGGCATCGCCCTATATGGTCTTGTTTCTATTGTTATCATGATTCTGGCTGGTTTTTTATGTGAAAAAGTCTTGTTGCCCCACTTCAATAATACCAAAGAGATCGTGCAGGACCACAACATGGGGACGGCCTTTGTGGAAGCGGGCCTGCACATTGCCAACGGATTGATTGTCCTAGCGATCTTTCAGGGGACTGGGTCGCTTCTTAGTGGGCTGGTATTTTGGGCACTTGCTCAGGTCTTACTCTTGGTCGCAGGACGTTTGTATGAAGGGGTTACTCCCCATAATGTGCACAGTGAACTAGAGCGAGATAACGCCGCCGTTGGTCTGGCTTTCTGCGGTGTGTTAATTGGCTTTGGGAATATAATTAGCGTGGCGGTAGCCGGCGATTTTATTGGATGGCAGGAGGGTATAGAGACTTTCTTTATCGACGCGTTATTTGGTCTTGCCGTTTTGCTGTTGATAAAGAAGATAACGGTTCTTTTGCTGGCTTCCGGCGTTTCTCTAAGTGATGAGCAGACGGAAGAAACCCCGAATATCGGAGCTGGACTAGTCGAAGCCTTAGGCTATATTGGCGGCTCTATGCTCGTTATATGGGTTCTTTAGGTACGTAATTAGTCCCTATTTTTCCACCATTGGAAAAATAGGGCCGGTCCGCCTATGACTATGTATGTAAGCGTGGCTAGTGCATGCGCTAGGGTAGCGCAGGCGAGAGCCTCGATCTCTGGTACGCCGTACAGTTTTTGAAGGGGCAGAGCAAAGGCGATGTGGTAGGACCCCATGCCCCCTGGTGTAGGTACGACTACGCCTAGTGAAGATATCGCCATAATCACAACCGAAGCGGAGAAGCCCAATCCGTAGGTCGTAGAAAATCCCATGCCAATAAATGTGTAGTATATAATCAAGACGTAGCCGGTGTTGAGCATAAGCGAACTGCCTATAAGTTGGACATAGGCGAATGGGTTTTGCAGCGAAGCTAGGCCTTCAATGAATGTGTTTAGCAGATTGACGACGCGTCCGGCCAGCTGTTCGGGCAAGGTTCGTTCGACGAAGGGTTGAATAAATCGGACCGCTCTTTCCCTGTATATGGATAATAATAGGAGAGTGACCAGGGCGGCCGTGCTGAGAATGAGGACAAGTATACTGGCGATTTCCAAGGAGGGAAACGCTTGGTTTATGGGGTCTCTTTGGACAATCAGCGCCAGCCCGATAAAGACAATAAGCCAGAACAGGTCCATAATGCGTTCGACAACCACCGTAGCGAGAACGGGGCTCATAGGGGCATTTCCAGACCATTTCAAGCTGACGGTCCTGAGCACTTCCCCCGAGCGGGGAATAAAGACGTTAGCAGCATAGCATATTGCCAGAGCAAGCGTGGCGTCTACCGTTCGAACTTGGGGCGCAAAAGGTTTCAACAGTACTTGCCACCGCCAGGCTCTTACCACCAATGTGCATAGGGTAATACCCGTGATATAGGCGATCCACTTTAGTTGGATCGTGGTTATAGAGCCCCAGAGTTGACCTAAATCTTGGTCGCCAAATGCCCAGAAAAGAAAGAAACCGGCTAGGCCAAGGCTTAGGGAATATTGGATGCCTTTTTTAAGCGTTGAATTCACGGATTGGCTGTGTCGGGTGCGCTGTATGTAATTTGGACGAGGTAGTTGTTGAACCCCAAAGTAAGTGACGAATGCATTGGGGGTCAAGGAAACCCGATTGACGATTTAAATGCAGCGTGTGACTTGGCTTGTGCCTACGGTTCTCGTATATTTAACAAGAATTTCAAACTGTGTACCTTAATAGAAAAAGAGGAGGTGAAAACCCTCATGAACAGATTGCGTTGGTTTCGTCTATGTGCAGTAGCCATTGCTTTACTAGGTGTGTCAGGGGCGGAAGCAGTCGTCAACATCCAAAACGTGGGAGCCGGAGCGCGTTCGGCAGCGCTGGGCAATAGCTACGTTGCTATCGCAGATGATGCGGACGCGGTCTTTGCCAATCCAGCGGGTCTCGGGCAGATCAGCCAGACCCAGTTGGCCTACACCAACGTATCCCTTTTTTATGGTGGGATAGAGGGGGATGACCTCGGTCAGCACGTCGTATCCTACGTCATGCCTTTGGGCTCCAAATTGGGTCTTGGGTTGGGCTACGAGCGTATTGGTTCCG
>Ga0181587_10001480_pt1 | contig 19692 bp, 17 predicted proteins | sample 071ome_27_FD_132463 | JGI IMG/M metagenome (GOLD analysis project Ga0181587, IMG submission 132463) | Coastal salt marsh microbial communities from the Groves Creek Marsh, Skidaway Island, Georgia - 071409AT metaG (megahit assembly) | ecosystem: Environmental > Aquatic > Marine > Intertidal...
AAGTTCATGCACTGCCTGCCTGCCTTCCACAACCGTGACACCACCGTCGGTGAAGAGGTCTACCAGACGTTCGGACTCGACGGCCTGGAAGTCACAGAAGACGTCTTCGAGTCGGTGAATTCGATCGTATTCGACCAGGCCGAAAATCGACTGCACACGATCAAGGCCATCCTCGTCGCGACGTTAGGATAGTCCGGAGGTCTCCGCGCATGAGGGTCGTCGCCGCACTCGGAGGGAATGCCCTGCTGCGCCGGGGAGAACCGATGACCGCCGGCGCCCAGCGCGAGAACGTGCGAAGGGCTGCGACTCACCTCGCGCCGCTGGCGCTCGAGCACGAACTCGTCGTGACCCACGGCAATGGGCCACAGGTCGGCCTGCTCGCGCTTCAGGCGGCCGCGTACGCTCGTGATCAGACCGAGTCGGGCGAAGCCACCCCGACGACGATCCCGCTCGATGTGCTGGGGGCCCAGAGCGAGGGAATGATCGGCTATGTCATCGAGCAGGAGCTCGGGAACTTGCTGCCTGGTGAAAAGCCGCTCGCGACGATCCTCACGATGATCGAGATCGACGCCGATGATCCCGCGTTCGACAACCCGACGAAGTTTATCGGTCCGGTGTATGCGGAGGAGGAGGCCCGGGCGATGGCCCAGCAGAGAGGGTGGTCCATCGCGAAGGACGGTGCACACTGGCGCCGGGTCGTTCCGTCACCACATCCGAAGCGGATCTTCCAGCTGCGCCCGATCCGGTGGCTTCTCGAGCACGGTGTGGTCGTGATCTGTGCCGGCGGTGGAGGGATCCCGACTACGTATCGGGCCGATGGAAGCCTGATCGGAGCCGAGGTCGTCATCGACAAGGATCGTGCAAGCTCCCTGCTGGCGCGTGAGCTGGACGCGGATGTGCTCGTGCTGGCGACGGACGTCGACGGGGTCTTCGTCGACTGGGGCACGCCGGATCAGCGATTGCTGACGGACGTGACGGTCGCCGAGCTGAACGCGCTCGGGCTACCGCCCGGTTCCATGGGGTCGAAGGTCGATGCCGCGTGCGACTTCACGCGAGCGACGGGACGCCGGGCTGCCATCGGTCGCCTGGACGATCTCGACAAGCTGGTGGCGGGCTCTGCGGGAACGCAGGTTAGAACATGATCGATTTATTCGGATCCGATACCGACGACTTCGACGACGACGAATTCGGCGCGGATCTGGCTGAGGCCGTCGAGGTGTACTGCCCGTACTGCGGGGAGGGTATCGATATCGGCGTCGACCAGGCGGGCGGCGGAGTTCAGGAATACGTCGAGGACTGTCAGGTCTGCTGTCAGCCGCTGATGGTGCGCGTCACGGTGGACCGGGACGGAGTACCGTCAGTCATGGTCAGCACCCTGGACGAGGGATAGGCCGACTTACTGGACCGCGGCTGCGAAGTCGGCCTTGGTTTCCATGAGGATGTCCCGAATCGCCGCCCGCACGTCGGCGTCCAGATGGGCGAAGTCGTCGGACTGATCCTGTCCGGTCAGAACCTCGTCGATCCGGTCGTAGACCCTGGACTTCGCCACGTCCGGGATGGCGTCGAACGCCTCGGTGTAGACGAGGAAGCTGAGCGGGTAGCGGAAGAGCCGGGTCTCGAGGTCGAAGGATCGTAACGTGCGCCCCAGGTGATCGAAGGGCCCCCGAGCCTCGAAGTCCTGCGCGAACGTCGTCGTTCCACGAACCGGGCCGGGAATTGGCGCCTCGCGCGAAAAGAACATTTCTCGCACGAGTTGCTCGACGGCGGAATCGATCCGCACCTCCGTCGTCGCCGTGAGCCCGCTTTCCGGGATTTCGATGCCGCGCGTGACTCGAGCGGCGGTCTGGTCGCGAAGGGCCTCTTCTACCGTCGCGTGGACCGTCGTGATCACGTTGTGGATGCGCGACTGATGCGTCAGGACCAGCAGCGCGACGAGATCCGAGTGCCCGGACAGATAGACGCTCAGATCGAGTCTGTCCGAGATGTCGGTGACGTTACCTCCGCCGGCCAGGTCGAAGCTCGCGGCGAACTGATCGGGGTTGTCGACTTCGTGGGACTCGAGCTCGGCCCGCACGTTACCGCCGTGCGAGGGACCCTCGTGTGTGCCGGTCACGTACCATCCGGCAAAGCGCTCGTCCCACGGCGTACGGTCCGTGACCTGCTCGTCGTGGAGCGTACGGATCGTCCACCCGTGGCGATCGACGACCGTCGAACGCACCAGAAATCCCGGCACGCGCATCGTGGGCCCGGCCTCGTGACAACCCAGGCAATCTCGTGTCTGCTTCAGGAAGGCAGGGGGGGAGTCCGGGTCCTGAGGGAGGATGTAGAACGTGCCCCCGTCGTCGGGGTCGACGGCACCGATCTCGAGCATCGGCGATTCGTCGCTGACGTAGCCGACGTAGACGTCGTCGTTGAAGTAGACCCCACGAGGGGCCCAGGGGCTGATGTTCATCGTCTGCAGGCTGGTCCGGGAAAAGATCAGCGTCTGGGACGAGAGTGGGATGTCGAGCGCGGCGAGGACCGACGGTAGGTAGCCCGTCACCGAGTCGAAGGAGAAGGTGACCTCGCCCGCTTCGAGCAGCGACTGCAGGCTGGCGATGGGGTCCACGAGCTCACCGTCTGCGTCGACCGCCGAGATGGGCGCGGGAGCCGGCAGGGGGCCCGTCGGTATGTGAGGCCGATTCGTGAATCCCGAAGTCGATCGGGTCTGAGCCCCGGTTGTGGATCCGTCGGGCGCGGGTTGAGCCGCGGTCACCGGAGGTCCGCCGGTGCAGGCCCATGCAGACCACGTGGCCACACTGAACAGAGCGATCAGGGGGAGCCGATCACGCATCGATGCGGACGATGAACTCATCGCGTGTCATCGACGGTGGGCAGTGCCGTCGTCCATGCTGTAGAAGAACCGGTCACCACCCAAGCAGGCGACGTGGTTCAGGGACTGCCTGTAAATCTCGCCAGATTCGCCCGGCCTCGACAGGGGCGGGCGATCTGGTGTGCCGCCGGTCGCCCCCCGTTCAGCTCTTCGGCGCGAAGCGGTAATGACCGACGATCCACTCCGATCCACGCTGATAACCGAACAGTTCCTCGCAGGCGAGGAAGAAGAGGCGCCACCGGTGGAACCAGCGATCGGCGTCATCTCCGTAGGTATCCCGGAGCACCGGCATGACCTGCTCTTTCCGTCCTTCGAGGTTCTCACGCCACGCACGGGCGGTGCGCTCGTAGTGCGTGCCGTCGACCTCCCAGTCCTCCTCGACGACGAGGTCGTCGTCGAAACGGCGAAAGAGGTCAAAGGACGGCATGATGCCGCCGGTGAAGAAGTACCGGCCCATCCAGTTGTCGTCGCCGTCGGTCTCGAACGGGTAGGCGTATTCCCGGTGACAGAACACGTGCACGAAGAGGCGCGCGTCGTCCTTCATCCACCCGCGGATACGTCGCAGGAGTTCCTGGTAGTTCCGCATGTGCTCGAACATCTCGACGCTCACCACCCGATCGAAGCGCCCGTCGAGCTCGAGCTCATTCATGTCCGCGGTGATGATCCGCACGTTGTCCGGAGCACGCCCCTCGATGAATCGGCGCTGCGGGGCTGAGTTCGACACCGCCGTAATGCGTGCGTTCGGAAAGCGACGCGCCATGTGCAGCGTGAGCGATCCCCACCCGCACCCGAGCTCGAGAATGTCCTGACCGTCGGCGAGACCCGCTCGGTCCGCCGTCAGGTGGAGCATCGCGTCCTCCGCCTCGCCCAGCGTTGTTGCTCCATCGGGCCAGTACGCCCCGCTGTACTTCAGGTTCGGGCCCAAGGTGAGTTCGAAGAACTCGGGGGGGAGCTCGTAGTGCTGTTCGTTGGCCTTCTCCGGTACGAGGGCGACTGGGCTTGCCGCGAGTTCCGCCGCAAATTCCTCGACGCTCGGGCCCTCCGCTGCGTCTCCCAGACGCTGGGCGAGAAGGCGGCGGACTCCGAGTCGCAGGCCGGGGAGGGGGACGAGTCCGCGTTCGGCGAGATCGATGGCGAGGGCCGTCATGCGACGTGTCTCCGCAGCGGTGGCAGATCGACAAGGCCCGGGACTTCGGCCTCGGGCTTGGCGAAAAGGAACTGGATGGATCCGAGGACTGCCTCGTCGAAGCCGCCCTCACAGTAGCAGAAGTAGAATTCCCAGATGCGTTTGAAGTGCTCGTCGAAGCCCTGAGCCTCGATCCGATCCCACCGATCGAAGAAGCGCGCGCGCCATCGACGCAGCGTTTCTGCGTAGTGAGGGGTGAGGTCCTCGAGGTGGACCAGGCGGAGGTCGGTCGGGGCAGCTGCCACGGACAGAGCCGAAATCGAAGGGATGCAGCTGCCCGGGAAGATGTACTTCTTGATGAAGTCGACTTCGCGTCGGGCCGATTCGTAGAGGTGGTCCTGAATGGTGATCGCCTGGATCGCGGCGAGGCCATGCGGCGCGAGAAGGTGAGCGCACTGCTCGAAGTACGTCTCGAAGTAGTGGTGGCCAACGGCCTCGATCATCTCGATCGAGACCAGCTTGTCGAAGGTCCCGGTCAGCTTTCGGTAGTCTTCGAGCATCACCGAAACCCGGTCGTCGAGCCCTGCTTGCCGGATCCTGCTTGTCGCGAGTGCGTGCTGCTCCCGGGAGATCGTCGTGGTGGTGACCCGGCATCCATACGTCGAGGCGGCGTGCAGCGCGAAGCCCCCCCAGCCCGTTCCGATTTCCACGACGTGGTCGTCGGGTCCGAGGTCGAGCTTGCGGCACAGTCGATCGTACTTGGAGACCGACGCGTCCTTCAGGGTCGAGTCTGGATCGTCGAAGATGCCCGCCGAGTACGTCATCGTCTCGTCGAGAAACTCACGGAAGAAGTCGTTCCCCAGGTCGTAGTGTGCGTGGATGTTACGCCGGCTCCCGGACTCGGTATTCCGGTTCCGAGCGTGGAGGAATTGACGCAGCGGCTGGGCAACGCGGGCCAGCCCGGTTTCCATTCCGTCGAGCACCTCCCGGTTCCGCACGAAGAGCCGAACGAGCGCGGTCAGGTCCGGAGTCGTCCACGCTCCGTCCGCGTACGCCTCCGCAGCGCCGACGTGTCCCCCGAACGCGACGGCGCGATAGAAGCTGCGATCCAGGACGGTCACCGTCGCGGACAGTCCATCAGAGGCACCGTGAACAGAGGTGTGGTCGCCGTCGACCACGGTCAGGCGACCACGGTCGAGCGTGTCGAGTTGAGCACGTACCGCCTTCTCGGCGAGAGTGTCGAAAAAGCTCATCGAATCAGAACCTCACCCGGATCGTTTCGCGGGATGGTCGAAGAAGGGCACACGCTTGAGCCAGAGCCGAAAGGCCTGCCAGTAGATGCCGGCAGCGACTCTTGCTGTCATGAAGGGATAGGAGGCGAGCACGCCGGCCAGCGTCCGGCCGGTGATCTCGCGGCGTCGCAGGGAGAGGGATGCATCGAACATCTTCGCCCCGCTGCCCGCACGGCCCGGCCGGTTTGTCATATGCACGGTCAGTGCGGTGCCGGGTTCGCTGAAGCGCCACGAGTACGCATGGTCCATGTCCATGAATGGGGAGACGTGGAATGCCTTTCCGAATTCGTGCGGCCGGTCCGTGGCACCGGACGCCTCCGGGGCTGCGTCGGCTCCCGTCGGGCTGGTGACCGCATACGTGTGCCGTTCGCCCCACGGGGTATTGGTGATCTCGGACAGGATGGTCTCGACGCAGTCACCCTCGGGCGTGAAGCAGTAATAGAAGGTTACGGGGTTCTGGACGTACCCGAAGTAGCGGAGGTGGGTGAGCACGCGGATTGGCCCCGAGGGTCGGTGACCTGTGAGGCGTTCCGCCTCGTCGCGGACCGCGGTATCGAGTGGGGTCGAGGCGTCACCCAGGTAGTCCGCACGCCGGAACCAGGCGACGGTCGGACCTCGTGACGACCAGAGCCAGCGTCCTTCGAAGACGCGGTCCAGCTCCGCGAGGTCCAGATACATCATGAAGATGCGGTACGAGAAGTCGTGTCTGCGCGGCTCATGGCGCGTGTGGCGCACGGTCCCCGTGTAGATCGCGCTGTTCAGCGTCGAAGGCTCCTCCGCCTCCCTGGCCGGACGAGACGAGACGTCGGCGCGAACACTCACAGCGACACCCCGAAGTGCTCGGCGACCCGCACACCGCTGCGGACGCCATCCTCGTGAAAACCGAAGCCCCAGTATGCGCCGCAGTAGTGCGTACGGTTCACACCACTAATCTCCCCGTGACGGGCCTGAGCCTCGAATCCCGCAGTCGTGTAGATAGGGTGGTGGTACGTCGTACGATAGAGGATCGTCGAAGGATCGATCGTATCGGTGGCGTTGAGGGTCACGCAGTACGTGTTCGGCGTTCTCAGCGTCTGCAACAAATTCATGTTGTACGTGACCGTCGCGGGGCCGTCGTCCCCTCCGCGCACGTGGTAGTTCCACGAGCCCCACGCGTTGGCCCGGCGGGGCAGCACGCTCGAATCGGTGTGGAGCACGACGTCATTGGCCTGGTAGGGCAGGGCTCCGAGGAGCTCCCGCTCTCTCGGGGTCGCATCATCGAGTGCCGCCAGGGCCTGATCGGAGTGGCAGGCGAAGATCACCTCGTGGAACCGCTCACCATTCACGAGGACATGGTCGTCCGCGCGTGAAACGGACGTGACCGGCGCCGATGTGCGGATCGCGTCCCGTAAAGGTCGAACGAGCGGTTCGAGATAGGCATTCGATCCACCGGTGATGACGCGCCACTCGGGGCGATCGTCCACGGTCAGCATTCCGTGGTTCTCAAAGAAGCTCACGAAGAATGCGGCCGGCATCTCGAGGACCTGGTCGCGCGGCACCGACCAGAGCGCCGAGCCCATCGGGAGGAGGTAGAGGTCGGAAAGCGCTTGGGAGTACCCGGCGCTGCGTACGTACTCACCGAGGGTGAGTCCCGTCACTTCATTGGCGATCGCGGGTCCCGCCTCCCGGTTGAAGCGCAGGATGTCCTGGAGCATCCGGTGAAAGGACGGCCTGAGCAGATTGCGCTTCTGGGCGAAGATCTGGCGGAGCGTCGAGCCGTTGTACTCGATACCCGTGCGGTCGCACTTCACGCTGAAGCTCATGTTCGACGGCTGGGTTGCGACGCCCAATGTTCCGATGAGCCGCGTGAAGAGAGGGTAGTTGTGCTCGTTGTAGACGATGAACCCCGTGTCCACATGAAGGCGCTGGTCATCGACGCCCTCCACCTCGATCGTGCACACGTGACCTCCGACTCGATCGCGCGCCTCGAAGACGACCACATCGTGTTCGGTCTTCAGGAGATGTGCGGCCACGAGGCCCGACACCCCCGAGCCGACGATCGCGATTCGCACGATCAGGCGCGTTGGAGCAGGCGTTCGGGTGGCTGCCGCAGGTCGCGGATGATGCGGAGCTTCTCGAGCAGCTGCAGGCCGTAATACGTGATGTCGACCTCCCACCAGAAGAACCCCTGGCGAGCCGAGCCCGGGTACTTGTGGTGGTTATTGTGCCAGCCTTCTCCGAAGGTGATCAGCGCCAGAGCCAGGCTGTTCCGGCTGTCGTCACCGGTTTCGTATCGCTGCGTCCCGAGCTGGTGCGCGAGCGAGTTGATGAAGCACGTGCAGTGGAAGAGCACGACGGTACTGATGAAGAAGCCCCACACCAGCATCTGCCATCCACCGAGCACGAAGAGACCGATGGCCAGCACGAGCGGGACGAGAACGTCGAACCGGTCGAGGAAGCGCAACTCCGGATACTGAGCGAGGTCGCGAACCGCTTCGAAGTCGGTGGGGAAGTTGCCGGGTGCGGTAATCCACCCCATGTGCGCCCACCAGAAGCCGTGATGGCGTGGTGAGTGGACGTCGTGCTCGGTATCCGAGTGACGGTGATGATGCCGGTGGTGTGCGGCCCACCAGAGCGGACCGCGCTGCGCGGAGCTCGCACCGAGCACGGCAAAGGCGAACTGCGCAGGGCGGGAGGTCTTGAAGGAGCGGTGCGAGAAGTACCGATGGTAGAAGCCGGTGATCGCGAACATGCGGATCGCGTACAGACCCGCGGCGACCCCGACGGCAGTCCAGCTCCACCCGACCCAGATGACGCCCAGACAGGCGGCGTGCACCGCAATGAACGGGATCACCCGGAACCAGTCGACCACGGTCTTGTCCGTCATCTTCTCACGGTCGACGGCCGACGTGTCGAACCACAGCACGAAGGACTTCAGGGCTTTGAACACCGGAGCAAGCATGCGCAGCGAGGGGGAGTCGGGGGTGACGTCCTCAGTATAAGGCGCGGCGGTGGACGTTCCAACGAATGTTCACGCCCCGCAGGGGATCGTTTGAAGTCGATCGCCGGGCGGGATAGACTCGGGGTGACCTCGCGTCTGCAGGGCGTCGGACGAACTCTCTCCCCAACCTCGGATCGTGGATTCCATCGACTCAGACGTCCGTTTCCTGTTGCTTCAGGTGCGCAATCCTGGCGACCCGATGAGTGGTCACGAGATCGAATGCTTCGAACGATGCTTCGATCTTGCGCCGGGCCAGGTGGACATCTTCGATCTGTTGTCCGGAGCGCCAACTGCGGCCCAGATCGATGCGGTCGACGTCGTGCTGCTGGGCGGGAGTGGCGACTATTCCGTCGCGCGAGGTGGACCGTGGCTTCAGCCGGCGCTCGACGCGATGGTCAATCTCTACGAGGGCGCGAAGCCGACGTTCGCTTCGTGCTGGGGCTTTCAGGCCATGGCTCGTGCGCTCGGAGGGGAAGTCGTGACCGATCGTTCCCGCGCCGAGGTGGGCGTCACCTGGATGACACTCACCGAGGCCGGGGTGAAGGATCCCGTGTTCGGACCTCTCGGGCGCCGATTCCAGGCGCTCTCGGGGCACGAGGACCATGTGATTTCCCTGCCGGACGATGCGGTGCTCCTCGCCTCTAGCGGGATGTCCGAGCATCAGGCGTTTCACTTTCCCGGTAAGCCCATCTATTGCACGCAGTTCCATCCGGAGCTCGACAAGGCTGGCCTCGTGTCCCGGATCGCGATGTACCCGTCGTACCTGCCTCTGGCGGGGGCATCCAGTCTGGAGGATCTCGACGAGAAGACGCCCGACCTCCCTGAGACGGAAGACCTGCTCCGCCGCTTCCTGCGCCAGGCGCTCGCATCCGGATGAAGTCGGCATCGCGGCCATGGGCGAGGCGCGCAGCGATGCTCGTCCCCCTGGTCCTCGTCCTCGCGTTGGCGGCCTTCCAACAGAGGCCGCAACGCTTCTGGGGTGGTGGTGGGTGGCAGCCCAACCCTGAACGGGAGGGGCTCCCCACGGCCGAGAACGGTGTGGTCGACCGCCGGTTCACCTTCTGCCGTCTGCTCTACCAGAGCATCCGGCGCGAACCGATGGGGCATGGCTGGAACACGGACTACCCGGGCTCGGACTGGAACTTCCTCGAGCGCTTCGACGAGCTCACGGCCGCGAGCCCGGCTGTCTGGTCTGATGGACAGCCGGGCTTCGCCGTCGTTCGGGCATCGCAGGACGAGCTCTTCGAATGTCCCTTCCTTTTCATGTCCGATGTCGGCACGGTCGGATTCAGTGACACCGAGGTGGCCCGTCTTCGCGAGTATCTGCTGAAGGGCGGTGTCCTCTACGTCGATGACTTCTGGGGCAGCTGGGCGTGGGAGAACTGGTCGCGTCAGATCGGGCGCGTGCTGCCCGAGTATGCGATCGTCGACCTCGATCCGGACCACACCATCATGCAGGCGCTCTATGTGGTTCCCGAGATCCCTCAGGTGCCGTCGATCCAGTGGTGGCGGCGAAACGGGCGCGGGCGGTACGGCACGTCGGAGCAGGGGGCGGACAGCGCGACTCCTCACTTGCGCGCGATCTTCGACGACGCGGGGAATCCACTCGTGCTGATGACCCACAACACGGACATCGCGGACGGGTGGGAGCGAGAGGGAGAAGATGACGAGTTCTTCTACCAGTTTTCTCCGGACGCGTACGCGCTCGGGATCAACATCATCCTTTACGCGCTGAGCCATTGACGAGTCGTACGGTCCGTAGCTGCACCGCGGGTCTCAACTGAAGATCATGATCATCCACTGAATGCCCCAGTAGACGAAGAGAAAGAAGAGGAAGACGAAGGCGAGCTCGTCCGGGGATTTGAGGAAGCGCAACACTTCTCGGAGGACTCGGCCCGGGAGACTTGGCGTGTCCCGGTCCTTGAGGCCCATCGGACGCCTCTGGCCGAGTCGCCGATGGTGAGCGCCCCTTTGCGCCCGGGTACGGCTCGTCTCGGTACGATGACGTCCGGGCGACGCCCCTCCCCCGGAACCCCCTCCCGAGTCCCAGACGGCGAGCAGGCGTGAGAAGCGGCCATGGGCTACATGCGGCCCCCGATGCCCCGTTTCGCGGGTGCATGTGCGACCCGTTCCGGAGAGGCCGGCATAACAGGCGCGCGCCCGGAAGCCACGCGCGGGCTTCAGATGCGCGTACCGCTTGATGGCCTCGGGGTGCTCTTCGACGGTGAGTCTCATCGATCTACTCGCATGAGGGGACCGGGATCATCGATACCCGGCGCGGACCCACCCCGCCACCCGTGAGTCCCGCTTGTTACGTCTGCCGACCGAAGGACCTTCAGCCCGTCTGAGCCGAGGGCGCGGCGTCCGACGTGGATCCACGCTGCCGTCTACCGCCCTTCGACCGAAGGACGGGGAGCCGGAACGCCAGGAGGACGGCCAAAATCACCGCGAAGACCCAGGGGAGACGCGTATCGGCCTTCACGAGCCAGAAGTAGTGGATCACACCCAGTACGCCCGCTGCGTATACGCCCCGGTGCAGGATACCCCAGCGCTTCTTCAGCTTGCGGATGGCCCACTGCGTCGATGTCGCCGCCAGCGGGAGCATCACCAGGAACGCCGCCATGCCCGCGGTGACGAAGCGGCGCTCCAGGATGTCATCCCACATGTAACCGAAATCGAGCACGTTGTAGAAGGCGAACCAGATGACGAAGTGCATGCTCGCGTAGAAGAACGCGAAGAGGCCAAGAGGTCGGCGGAGCTTGATCACGGGATTCCACCCGGAGAGCCGGCGGACCGGCGTCACGGCGAGAGAGACCATCAGCAGGATGAGCGCGGTCATCCCGGTCCATAGGGTCAGCTTTTCAACTGGGTTCACCCCGAGAGAGCCCGTGAAGAAACCGCTCGCCAGGTAGGCACCCGGGGCAAGTGAGCACACCCAGAGGAGGACCTTCAGGGTGAGCACGGCGCGCTTCTGACTCACAGCGAAACGTCGGTGGGCGGTTCGGCTGAGACCCGTGCTACTTCCAGCGCGCGAGGTCCATGCCGGCGTACAGGTGCTGAACCTGCTCCGTGTAGCCGTTGAACATCATCGTCTCGAAGTCCTTCCGGAATCCGGGCAGACGCGTCTCGCGCGCCTGGCTCCAGCGGGGATGGCTCACATTCGGGTTCACGTTCGCAAAGAACCCGTATTCGTTGGAATTCTGAACCTGCCACGTGTTGAGCGGCATTTCTTCGACGAAGCGGATGCTCTGAATCGACTTCACGCCCTTGAACCCGTACTTCCACGGCACGACCAGCCGGAGGGGAGCCCCGTTCTGGTTGGGCAGGTCCACTCCGTACACGCCGGTAGCCAGAATCGTGAGCGGGTGCATCGCCTCGTCCATCCGCAGGCCCTCGATGTAGGGCCAGTCTAGGATCGGGAAGCGCTGGCCGGGCATTTGCTCGGGCCGAACGATCGTCTTCATTTCGATGTACTTCGCGCCCGGCTGCGGCTGCACCTTGTTGATCAGGGCCGACATCGGGAAGCCGTACCAGGGAATCACCATCGACCACGCCTCGACGCAGCGGAGGCGATAGACCCGGTCCTCCATGGTGATGCCGGAGAGCAAATCGTCCAGATCGTACTCGCCGGGCCTGTCGACCAGGCCGCCGATCTCCACCTTCCATGGGCGCGGACGGAAGGCATCGGAATTTTCGGCGGGGTCGGACTTCCTGGTGCCGAACTCGTAGAAATTGTTGTACGTCGTGATCTCTTCGTACGTGTTGAGCGGCTCATCCAGCTCGGACTGCAGCGTCTCGAAGCGAGGATGGAACTCTTGGCGCGGGCCTTGGGCCGCCAGGGCACCGGGTCCCAGAGCTGAGCCGATCACGCCGGCCGCGGCCGCCTTCTTCACGAACGTGCGGCGATTGAGGTACACGCCCTCCGGAGTAATCTCGGAGGAGGGGATGTCGGGCTGGCGTCGAATGATCATGACGTTCTCCGCGATGAGCGGGTGCAACGTGTGGGCAGATAAGGTCCAAACTATGGGGTAGCGCTCGCTTACGAACCCCTGTTCGCGTGCACTGGTTCCTGAGGCCCGTGTGGCCCATGAGGTGGCAGGAGCGCAGTCCGCGATGGCGCGCGGGTGCTTCCACCGGTTAGAGCCCCCGTCTACCTTCCGCTGGACCTGGAGCCTCGGCTCTCTTCGAATCACTCGCGAATGCACTGCAGGTCGCCATCCGCCGGATCTCCGAGCGAGCCTGCGCCTGTGCTCAGTGACCGGACCGATCCGTATTGAGGAAGATCCTTCGCAGGCTCGCGCCGGGCGTCTCGGTAAGCCTGGCCGCTGTGCTGGTCCTCATGCTGATCCCTGCCGAGGTGGCACGGATCGTGGAAGACTACGCGCTCGTGGCGTACGGCGCGGGACTCGCGCTTGCGTGGGTCTTTCGGCGAAGCCGTGCCTTTGTCGCGCTCGCGCTCCTGATCTGGCTGGACATCATCGTGTTCGGTGGTCCGGGGTGGAGAGGCCTCCTCCTGGTACTCGGGACGGTCGCGATTGCGGTCATCGGGGCCCTCGGTATCGTGAGGGATCGCGGGGTGGCGTCGAGGTGGGGCTTGGTGCAGGTCCTCCTGTCGAGCGCCGTGGCTTCCGCCGCGGGTGTCGTCTTCGCCGATCCGGCGCGCGTCGGGCTCTTCACGTCGGGGCGGCGGCTATTCTTCTCGGGGCCGGTCATCGTACTGGGGTACCCGGTCGAGACACTGGCGGTCGTAGCCGCGGCCCTGATCGCGACGGGTCGGGGGCTCTACCGGTACCGCGGTCCCATCGAGCGCGCTCTGATCTGGGCGGTCCTGCTGATCACGACCGCGATGCACCCCGTGGTGCCGGGGGACGGCCCGGCACTGTTCCTCATGGCTGCGGGCCTCGTGCTCACGCTCGGGATGGTGGAAACGTCGTATGTGCTCGCGTACCAGGACGAGCTCACCGGACTCCCCGGTCGACGGGCCCTGATGCAGTACCTCGAGGAGTTACAGGGGCAGTACGCCGTGGCGATGGTCGATGTCGACCACTTCAAGAAGTTCAACGACCGGCACGGACATGACGTAGGTGACCAGGTTCTGAAGCTCGTAGCCGGCCAGCTGGAGGGGGCCCCCGGCGGTGCTCGCGCGTATCGGTACGGGGGTGAGGAATTCGCCCTGATCTTCCCCGGTCGCAGCAGTGATGAGGCGTGGCCCTATCTGGAGGACGTCCGAGCGTCGATCGACGATGCCACCTTCACGGTGCGGTCCTGGAAACGCCCGATGAAGAAGCCGACCGGCGATGCGTCCGCGACCGCGTCCCGCCCCAAGCTGCTGTCCGTGACCGTGAGTCTCGGAGTGGCCGATACGGCCAAGGATCCGTCACCCGAGGCGGCGCTGAAAAAGGCCGACGAGGCGTTGTACAGAGCGAAGAACAAGGGGCGGAACCACGTCTCGAAGTAACGCATCGAGGGCTCGGGCATATGGGCCCGCGCTCACCGACAGATCGGGTCGCCTCCGGCCGCTGCGGCTTCCAGCATCTCAACGAACGCTTCGACCGTGTGGTGACCGGCGTCGTTCTCGTACCACTCCATCTTTCGCGGGTACACCTCTTCACTCGAAAAGCCTTCTTCGAGAATCCACGTCTTCAACTCGGGAGGGCGCTCGATGAAGCAGCCTGCCTCCTCGTACGACTCGTCGAGGAGAAGCACGGTCGGGGTCGACGCGCGCCCGTCCCGGGTCGGGTGTGACTGCATGATCCCCCGGCCCGTCGTCGGATCCACGACGCGCAGGTCCAGGCCATCGACCAGGGCGATCAGTTGAGCCAGGTACGGGATGGTGCTTACGGAGTCCGAACATGCGTCGATGGCAACGGCGAGAAACCTCCATGTGCCGCCGACCGCGCGAGCTCGGGCGACCAGTGCGGGATCGATCCCGGCCGCGCGCTCCGTATTGCCATGCCAGAGCTCGGCTCTGCGCGCAGCGGCATCGAGGAAGTCCGTGTACGAGCGCCCTGATTCGTAGATCTGACGGAGTTCGTCATTGATCGGAACCGGGGTGGCGTCCGCGCACACCACATCGGGTGCGAACGGGGAGAGCCACATGAGTGTGGCGAGGGCGGCCGAGGTGAGCATCGCGGTCGAGTTCTCAGGACATGGGTCTTTGGTTGAGCTTTCTGTCGAAGAACGACAGCGTCGCTTCGAAGGCAGCTACCCAGTTCCGGTGCAGCAGAAAGCCGTGCACCTCGTCTGGGAAGATGAGCTGCTCATACTCCACCCCTCGGCGATCCAGGGCTTCGGCGACGTCGACCGTTTCCGAGAACGGAACGTTCCGGTCGTCGTCACCGTGGATCAACAGCACCGGGGACGTCCACCCGTCCATGAACGCCATGGGGGAGGAGTCGTACGCGAGCTGACTGAACTCCGGGTAGTCTTCCGGCTCATACGAGGGGCGGAACCCGTTCATCACGACATTCCAGTCGTGCACTCCATGGATGTCGACACCGGCTGCGAAGAGGTCGGAGGCACGCGCCAACCCGAGCGCGGTCAGATAACCACCGTACGATCCACCCCACAGACCGATCCGGTCGGGGTCGACGTCGGGACGCGACTGCAGGTACAGACCCGCACCCATCACGTCGTTGAACTCGCTCGCTCCGGTCGCACCGTAATTTTCGGCCTCGCGGAACTCCATGCCGTAGCCGATCCCGCTCCGATAGTTCACCGAGAGCACCACGTATCCCGCGTTCGCCAGCATCTGGTTCATGGCGTACGTGTTGTGGTAGTAGCCCCGATGGTGGAAGCCGAGCAGCATCTGACGGCGCGACCCTCCGTGGAAGAAGAGCACACCAGGGTGACGCTCGCCGGCTCGGGCGTTCGGCGGCACGAAGAGCTGCCCATGGATCTGCATGCCGTCGGAGGCGCTGAAGACCACCTGTTCGGGCTCGACCAACCGGGCGGCCGGGAACGAGGTTGGGCGCTCGGGGCTGACGCGGTGACGATCTCCGTTTCGCAGAACCACCGTGTGGGCGGGTTCCGTGCCCGAAGCGGCGTGGAAGGCGACGGTGCCACTCGCGGTGACGACGGCCCCCCACTCGACGCCCGTACCAGGCGTCAGGCGCTCCGGTCGACCTCCCCTCACGGCGACCCGCCAGACGTGCTTTCGGTCGATGTCGTCCTGATTGGAGTCGTAGATGACGGACTGGCGGTCGGGAGCGATCGAGGCGAACTGGACCTCGAATTCGCCAGGGGTAAGCGAGATCGCCTCACCTCCTGCGGCAGGGACGCTGTACAGGTGCTTCCAGCCGTCTCGCTCCCATGGAAAGACCAGTCGGTCGTCCGCGGCCCACCAGAGTTGACGTGCGGAGTTGATCCCACTGAAGGCGCTGCCCGTCCCGTCATGAGCCTTCCAGACCTCGCGTCCCTCTCCTGTGTCCACGTCGGCGACCCGGATCGAGAAGGGAAGGGCTTCCCTGCGAGGCGCGAACATGTGGACGACACGCTCGTTCGGGATCCGAAGGAACGCGATCTGCTGTCCGTCCGGGCTCCACGCGGGCGACCCGTCGCTCGCGACGCTCGGATCCAGATAGGTGATCCGGCGATCCTGCGGATCCAGCACCCCGACGAAGGCATGGTCCCCGCGGCCGCTGACGAACGCCAGCCTGGCTCCGTCGGGGGACCACGTCAGACTTCCCGCGCCGCCCCGGATCCGTGCGATACGCTCGGGTTCGGCGTCGTCGGTCAGGGCCAGGAGGAAGAGGTCACGGCCCCTCGCGTATGCGAGACGGTCGCCTTGGGGTGATATCGTAAAACCTGCCCCATCAACAATATGAGCTGGTTCACTTCCAGCGAAATATGATGCCCACACTGCCCGACCTTCCTCGTCGGGCGTGTAAAGCGGGTCGGGTACCTCTCCCTGGCGATTCGGGGCACCTCCTCGTACCCAGAAGACGCGCTCGCCGTCCGGCGAGAACATGAGGCCGCCCAGCTCCTGCCCGTCGTCCCCGACGTACGTCGTCAGCGGGCGCCCGAGCCACTCTGGCCCTTCCGCAACCCAGACGTTCCGCTCGCCTTCGCGGTTCTCGATCCACGCGATTCGGTCGCCGCTGGGGGCGGCGATCAGCCCCGACGCGAACGAGAACGACATGACGTCTCGAACCGAGAACGGCTCCTGAGCGGATAAAGGGGCCGCCAGAAGGCTCAGGACTGCCGAAATTGTCGCCCAGCGGCGTGGGTTCACGCCGGGATCCCGTTCTTCGCGACGTCGCTCATGATTTCGACGAAGCGATCGAGTTCCGACGGAGTCGTGTAGACGCTCGGGCTGATGCGCAGCCCTCGGAATTCGGCGTGGTTGATGCTCACCACGATGATCCGGTGTGCGTCCCAGAGGTAATCGCGGATTGCGTTCGGCTCGACACCCACCACCTCGACATTCGCGATTCCGCACGCAAAGCCGGGTTTCTGGCTGGTGTGCAGGCGCACGTTGTCATGCTCCAGGAGCGGGTTCGCCCAGTAGTCGCGCAGGTACGTCATGCGGGCGGCCTTCCTCGCGGGACCGAGCCCCTGATGGAAGGTCAGAGCCTCACCGATGCAGAGATACGGCGCCTCGGGGTGCGTTCCGATCGCTTCGAACTTCCGGATGTCGTGGTCCTGTGTCTCAGGTGCCGCCATCAGGGGCCACACATCGGCGATCTGATCCCTCCGGACGTACAGAAGGCCCGTTCCGTGCGGCGCGAACAGCCACTTGTGAAGGCTGGTCGTGTAATTGTCGACGTCGAGTTCGCCCATGTCGAAGTCGAAGTGGGCGAAGGAGTGCGCTCCATCGATGATGAGTGGGATCCCGTGGCGCCGGGCCATCGCCGTAAGCTCTGTCACCGGAAGGATTTGCCCGGTCAGGTTGATCATGTGGCAGCACAGGATCAGCTTCGTCCGCTCGGTGATGCCCTCCTCGAAGAGCCGGACGATCTCGGCCGGATCCTCCGCAGGCACCGGGATCTGGATCTGCTTCATGACGATCCCTTCTCGACGCTCGCGTTGTTTGAACGTCGTGATCATCCGTCCGTAGTCCTGCGTCGTGGTCAGAACCTCGTCGCCGGGCTGCAGATCGTACCCGAACTGCAGGATCTGCAGACTTTCCGACGCGTTGCGCGTAAACGCGACCTCTTCGGCGTCTACGCCCCACTGACGGGCCATGCGCTGACGGGTGCCCTCACGTTGCGGCTCGAGGATCTGCCACATCGTGTACGTCGGCGCCAGATTCGAGTAGTCCTGGTGGCGCTTCATCGCGTCCTGCACCAGCTTCGGCGCCGGCGAAACCCCACCGTTGTTGAGGTTCATCAGGGTGCGGTCGACCGTGAACGCGCTCTGGACCTCCCGCCAGAAGTTTTCATCGTCGACGACGTCCATCGGACCGCCCGGATGCGATGCGAGGTTCATCGCGATGTCGATCGCCTCAGCCTTTAACTCGGTGGGGCGGAACGACATGCCCGCTGCTGCGGCTGCGGCGGGAAGGGAGACAGTTCCGAGGAACGAACGACGACTCTGCATGGGACCTCCGGGAGGTGATAATCTTCCCCATGGTACTGCTGCTATTCCGCACTGTGCAACGTCGACTGTCGCGCCGATGTATCCGCGATTCCGGCTCAACAATCGCGCGTCGTACGGCGCCTCTCGGATGTTCGTTCGCATGGCCCCGAGAGGATGGGAACAAACATCCCTCGTTCCGCTAGAACGAGGGCGTCTCAGCGGGCCCATTTTTCCCCTATCTGCGTCTCTTCCGTCGTCTATGTCCGTTCGCTCATCCATGCGCCTCGCCCTGCTTTTGGCCGGTATCGTGGCGTCCGCACCCTCGGACGGTCGAGCTCAGGATCCGGACTCGATTCCGCCGGATTCGGCGAGGGTGCTCGGTGGGATCACCGTGAGCGTGGCCCGACCAGCTCTGACGGTGGGCGGTTCGAGTACGGTCGTAGTGGATCTGGATTCGCTGGGGAGCATCCCCTCGCCATCGATGGATCAGGTGCTGAGGGCGATGCCTCTGATCCAGATCCGTCAGAACAGCCGGGGCGAGATGCAACCGGCACTTCGAGGGTCGGAAGACCGTCAGATCGCCATCCTCATGGACGGTGTGCCGCTCACCGTCGGTTGGGATCACCGCACGGACATGTCGATCATTCCGCTCAGCGCGGCTCGGAACGTGACGCTGGTGCGCGGCCTGTCTTCGGTGCTCTATGGCCCGAACACCCTCGGGGGTGTGGTGGAGGTCGACGTCGCGCGGGGTGAACGGCGTGTGGGGTCGGTCGACCCGCTGTCCGTGGGCCTGGCGCTCGACGGAACAGGGTCGACCAACGTCTCCGTCACGGGTGGACATCTCATCGAAGACACCAACCACGAGTGGGTCTTCCGGGCGGGTGGAGGATTCACCGATCGAAGCGGGGTGCCGGTCGCCGGAGAGGCGCTGGACGATGCGTCGCTTCGCGCTCAGTTCCTCTCGGAGGACGCGCTGAGGCTCAACAGTGATCAGCGCAGGGTCGACGGGTTCTTCAGCGCCCGGTTTCGCAACGATGACGGTGCCTGGGCGTCCATTGCCGCGTCGGCGTTCGACGTCGAGCGTGGCGTCCCGCCGGAGGCCCACCAGGATGCTCCCCGCCTCTGGCGATATCCGGAGCAGCGCCGGATGATCGCAGCGGTGACGGGTGGCACGGGGCAGCGACTCACCGGCTGGGGTGAGGGAGACCTCGAGGCGAGTGTGGGTGTGGATCTGGGCTCGACCCTCATCGAACAGTTCGCGTCCGCCGACTACGACATCATCGAGGAGACGGAAGACGCTGACGACCGGGTGGTCACGGCCCGGATGCTGGGTGAGCACACGCTCGGGACGTCCGGTGACCTGCGGGTGTCGGCCACCTTCGCGGACGTCTCGCATGACGAGGTGCTTGGCGAGGTCGGCGTCGGATCACAGGCGTTCTCGTACCAGCAGCGGCTCTGGAGTCTCGGATTCGAGACCGAATGGCGCATGGGGTCGAGGGATCTGACGACCGTCACGCTCGGAGCGGCGTATGACGGGGCGACCACCCCGGAGTCTGGCGACAAGCCCCCTCTCGAGGCGATTTCGGATTACGGAGCCCGCGTCGGTTTCAGTTCCCTCGTGGCGGACGGGGTGCTCGTGCATGCGGGAGCCAGCCGAAGATCGCGCTTCCCGTCCCTCCGAGAGCTGTACTCCGGAGCACTCGGGCGTTTCGAGCCGAATCCCGGTCTTCGTCCGGAGACCCTCTGGGGCGGGGAGGCGGGATTCACGGGGACGGGAGCCCGCGGTGAGGTCCAGATCGTGGGCTTCCACCAGCGTCTGACCGACGGGATCGTGCGTCGCTCCTTCGCGGACGGCTCGGGCAATCGTCGGTTTCAGCGGGTGAATCAGGACGAGGTTCGCAGC
>Ga0181587_10001488_pt1 | contig 19632 bp, 27 predicted proteins | sample 071ome_27_FD_132463 | JGI IMG/M metagenome (GOLD analysis project Ga0181587, IMG submission 132463) | Coastal salt marsh microbial communities from the Groves Creek Marsh, Skidaway Island, Georgia - 071409AT metaG (megahit assembly) | ecosystem: Environmental > Aquatic > Marine > Intertidal...
AACTCCATACGTCATCTACTGTAATTTTTTCGCCCTTTGCGTCTGTTAATGTACCTTCTTCAGCCTTATCAAATATGTTACCTACAATTGTAGCCTCGGAATCGTTTCCTTTTAACCCTGCAAACAAACCTTGTGCTTCTAGCCCAAGAACTGTTTTTGATCCAAGATCAAGGCCGCTGTAAAGATTACTAAGCCGTCCTGCTGCTGCTTCCATCGCAGCGTCTTGGTCCGAATAAAATTGTCCCATTGGTGTTTGAGGATCATACGGATCAATCCCAAAATTCTCAGCAAACTCTTCATTGGCAGCTTCAATTACATCGTTTTTTCCTTCTTCTCCATCTTCTTCTGTCGGTGGACTAGGATACAAATACTGTCTAAAATCACCAATAGGAGCAGCGCCTGTTTTGGCGTACCTTTCAAAAACATTTGGAACCTGCGCGGCAGTAGTTCCTTGTTGTTGTAGTTGCTGGCTTACGTCTACGCCAACCCGTGCAATATCTGTTGGTGTTGAAACAACACCGGGAATAGGTTGCATAGTAGAGGGAAGAATATCGTATCCGGGGGCTTGCTGTTGCTGTGCTGCCTGACGACGACGACTAGGAGGCAGAAGAGACTTAAGGGTCGCACGTCTTGTCCCTAAAGAAATTTGTCCTGTTGTTGCTGTTTCATCATCTAAAAACGACATTATTTATTCCTCTGCATTTCCTCGTAGTTATTCCGCAGCTTCATCAAGGTTTCCAGTAAAGCCAGCTTCCCCTGCAACCGGCGCATTTCCAATTCCGATGTTTCCGCCACCAACGCCCGAGACATCTTCTGGGTTTGCTCCAACAGGTACTCCTCCAGCGCCATCCATGCTGTTGGGTTGTTGACCAGCGGCCCCAGCCGGTGGAATGCCGTCTTCTCTAGGCTGTTGTTGCTCATTCAAACCTCTTAATACATCTGCAAAAATAGCTGCTTCATTTACGTCATTAACCAACTCATTCGGATCAATGTCCTGTGAAATTGCAAGTTCACGAATAAGATTTGGAATCTTAACAAACGGCGCAAGCATTGGGTTGGCAACCGTCTGGAGTAGAGTAACAAGACGCTGTGTGCGAACTTCTTTCTGCATAACAGCGGAAGTTCCGCGCGGTTTAATTTCAAGATCGCCTTCAATTTCGGGCTGTTCTTCATTGAACTGCATGTTCCATTGGAAGTATGCTTCACCCATTGGCTTCAGAAGGTAATCGTCAATATTCTTAATAACAGACTTGATAGAGAGTGTCGAAGAACTCATCAACATCGAAAGGCCGGAAGCAGTACGGCCTGTGCCTGATACGCCTGTTTGCCCATGCATGATGCTAGGAATGCCTGTTTCTTCATCAGCAAGCTGGCGGGCTTTGTCATACATCTGGGCATTGGCAGGTGCGGTGTTAGGAAAGTTGATTGCATTGATTGCAGTGCCTGTAACACCAGACTGACGGCGGAACACTTTGCCGGGATAAATATCGTAGTTCTGGCCGGGAACAAGCATAGCCTCATCAATGTCAAACACCACATTGCCAGCAAGGGCAAGGTTGTCAATAGCCATACGAATGTGGCCGTTCATTAGAAGCTGGGCATCTTCCATATTTTCTGCAATGCCAACACCAAACATTTGATAGGGATTGACTTCATATGGAAAAACCTGATATGGAATACGTTCAGGAGTAAATGGGTTGATTACAAAACGAAGTACCTTGTTGCCTGAAATCCAAGCATTTACTTGGAACGAGGAAAGTTCCTCCATACCTTCAAACATTTCAAGACCAGCTTCTTTAGCAAGCGCAGCATCCAGCGTACCCCAATATTCAAGAACTTCATAACGAGATTCAGAATAAATAGGATCATTTTGATCTGACTGAAGTTGATTTTCAAAATACTTTTCCTCATAGTTAGGGCCATCTCCAAGGAGTTCTTCAATAACTTCATGATTAAAATAAGGTTCATCTTTAAGTTTACGAAGCTGTTGCCTGTTTAGTTTGTGACGTTCAATGGCATACTCAGCTTCATCAACTGTTGTGGCGTTAGGATCAGGGTAAAAATTCCAACAAGAAATGTGTGAAATAGAAGGCTTGCTTTTGTAGATAGGCTTGTAGGTTCGCCCGCCTTCACCATAACTCCAGCGGGGAATAGTTTTTTCGTATGTAAATGGTCCCTTGACAATACCTGTGCCCAGCAAACAACACTCAAAAATAGATTTGCGTAGCTTCTTTACAGCATCCGTATCAAGTAGCTGATCATGGATTGTCTTTTCCATGTTGGCTGCTGCAAGATCAGCGGGCTTAATCTGTGGCTGGCCCATTTTGCCGGGGCCGGGAACAAGATTGTCGCTGTCGTATTCAGGGCCAAGATTACGAGTTACAGGATTACTTCCTGCCATAAGAGCAGTTGCTGATGTTGCACCGGGAAGAAGTTCCATGCCATCTTCAGGAAAACCAAAAGGGCTTTCAATCTGTTGCTCTTGTGGCAACTTTAGATGTGCAAATTCAGGAATGCCTTCAGGATTTGGTGTTGACTCAACAACAATAGGAAACTTTTTATTAGCAAAAAGAATATCGCTAATTTGTCCTACGGCTGCAAGAACCTTTACCTTGGTAATCTTAATAAACACACGAGAGCGTTCGCTCTCGCGTAGGCTATCATTATTCTGATTGTTTGACAGTCCTCGATAGTTTTTATAGGCTTTTAGCCACCGTTGTTCATCAGAATAGCGACCGTCTTCTGCATCTTTAAATTTTGCACGAACATGACCAACAAGCCCGCTCAACATAGTTGAACTTGCTTCTTCGGACACACGGACATCAATAGCAAGGTCTGTATTCTTGCCGTTGATGTCCTTTTCATCAGTTTCGAGGAATGCCATAGTAAAACTTAGTAGTCTTTCTCGTCTGCCATCCGCATAAATTCAGACTGAACTGTTGGGTGCATTTGCTTCTTTGGTGCCATAACTTCGTATGGACCTTCGCGCTTAACCATGCCAGCAAAGTCTTCCATCTTGCCACGCATAAGCTTGCTTTCTGCGGCAGGATTTAGATCACCCTGCATAATTTTCATTTTGTCATTAAATTCCATTGTAGTGTTCCTTATCTTTGTTGTTGTCGTTGTTCCATCAGCTTTTGCATCTGGTTTCTAAACGCCATGCTACGTTCTAGGTCTTCTTGCATGGCCGCTCCCTGTTTCAACGGCTTTTCTCGTTGTGCTACAAGTTCTTCGTAATCTTGAGCCATACGAAGAGGAGATTCACTACGATACATTTGCAACCGCTGTGCCGTTGGATCACCTCCTTTAATCAACTCGTCTAATTTTTGTCGATCAATATTGCCAGCCTCATCCTGAAGCTGAACAGCTAAGTCTCGTAATTCTCGTGCCTCACCTAAACCAATATTTTCTGGGGATAAACCAACAGGTGTTGGCTCCATTACATATTGAAGTGCTTCTGCGCCTTTAGCCGCAAAACCAGCAGCACCGCCCGCAAGAACAGGTAAAGCACCTTTAAGTAATTTTCCACGATTTTTCATAAAAGCTTCAACAAGCTGCTGTGGAATTTCTTTAAAAGGTTTGCCTGCTAGTTTTTCAAGTGCCTCCTGTTCTGCTTTTGTAGCAGCAGTCGAGGTTCTTTCTCGACTTTCTTTAAGAACCATGTCAATTGCTTCACGAGCAGTTACAGTTTCTTTAGCAGTTTCTTCAGATACTTTTTTACCCTTGCTTTCTAAAAACTCCCGCGCTTGTTTAGCTAAACTTAGTTCCGGCTCTGTTGTTGGAGGAAGAACAGATTTTTCAGGAACATCCGGGGGTATGCCTTTTCTTTTTTTAGGTGCTTTTGGGGTTTTTGGTGGCGCAAGTTGTGGTAAGCTAGATGTTAATGCTTCCGCAGGTGTCTGTCCTGTTTTTACTAAATTGATGATGTCATCCATCTTATCAGTAAAATCCCAAGTATTTATAGTATTTCTACCAACCTTTTTAGTGCTTTTTTTTACAAGACCCAACGATTCAAAGGCTCTAAGGCTAGAGTTCGCAGTTAGAGTTTTATTGCTTTCATCTCCATAGGGAATTCTAATTCCTTCTAGTTTTGCAAAACGATCAATAAGCCCGGTAGCCAATTTACGAGTAGGCTTTAAAATAGCCGCATCTTCTGGGATATTTTTAAAATCTTGCGCGTAGGTGTTAACAATACTTTCAAGAATACCACGAAAAGGGTCTGTTGGATCAGAAAGATCAATTGTAAACCCTGTAGTAATATTTTTACCTTTGGCCATGACTAATATCCAAACACAATATCACGAGGCTCGGGCATAGTATCCCTTACTCTATGTGCCCATGAATTGTAATTAATGTTGTTAATTTGCCGTGTCATGCACATGTACCTTAATGCGTCATAGGCGTGATCTTCAGATTTAGTATCGACGTCTTCGCTGTTAGTTTTAGATAAGGGGATTGCTGGTAGCGTTCGTACAAGATTAGTACACGTTGAGAAGATTTTAATACGTGGTTCGCCAGTTTCTGGGTTGCATTGTAATCGTTTGTGTACTTCAAGCTTACCTGCGATCCTATCCGAGTTAGAAGGGAGCCAACGGATTCCTTTTGTAATCATAGTTTGAGCAACAGAAGGTGCGCCTGCTACTTTGTTCCAGCATGATTTGTCAAGGACTGCGGTGTACATCGAGGGGTCCATAGCTTCTGCTTCATAAATAGCATCGGCCAGAGCATCCGCTGTAAGCCTCTTAGCATACAGTTCCCGATAAATCCATATATTACCATCATGATCCACAGCACCCCAAAGAACACAAGAGGGGCTACTAAAGCCGTAGTCAGCAGCACGAAAGCGAGGCCAACCACGAGGTATCTCAAAGGGGTCGCACACATGAAGGTAACGATTAAATTCTGCAAACGCCGCACCTTCTGCAACATCCCAGTCTCCTTCAAGTAACCTTCTGCGTTCTACTTCCGGCAACGACAACAGCATAGCTTCGTATTCGCCAGATGCCATTAAGTAAGGGTTGTCGGTAAGTCTTGCAGGAACAAACTTCCTGTAAAATAGCGGCTGCCCTTCTTTTAGATGGTTTTTTGGATACAGAAGAGGTTTACCTGTTTCCATATCGCAAGCAGCAAATGGGGTGTTTGGTGTTTCTGGATCAATAAACATTTTCTTGATCCACCACCCGCCAACACCGCCGGGGTTAGCAGAAGCCCTCATATACGTTTCAATCGACTGATCTGTTGTACGAAGGCGAGAGCGCAGGTAATCCCAAACGTAGGGTGTTGGGTAGTGCCCCAACTCATCCACACCAATCCAAGAAAAAGCCTGACCTTGGTAGCGTGTTACGTCTTGGTCCTTATCCACATAGGATAATAGAATTGTTGCACCGGACGGAAATACCCAAAGGTTTTTGCTTTCACGATAATAGGCAGAAGGAAAAGCCTTTGGGTACAACTTTTTGGATTGGTCAATCAGTTCAGCAAGTTCACCGAGAGTTCTACGCAACAACAGCCCACGAAAGTTTTTATTGTCGGCGTAGCGGAGGGGATCAACCAGTAATGCGTAGCTTTTGCCGCCGCCTGCCGCACCACCGTACAAAACTTCTTTTTCTGGAGAGGCAAGAAACTCGGTTTGGGGTCCGGGGTTTGGTGAAAAGATTAGTTCCTGTTCACCCTGTTCAATTGCTTCACGGACTTGCTTGGGTACAGAATCAAGAAAATCCTCGTCTGTTACTCCACCATTTTCAAGTAAGTCAACTGTTTTGGCGTGTTTGCGCTTTTTCTTTTCTGCGCTATCTCTAGCCTTTTGAGCAGCAATTTTCTTTTTTTCTGCCTCATTCACAGCATCCCGCAGTTTTTTCTTGGCTATCTGTTTAGCCTTTACTGCACGACTTACATGGTAGTTTCCCTTTTCACCGGGAGCAAGCTTTGGTCTACCCGCCATTTTCAGTATGAATGTGCCTGTCGGTAGGTGTTACATCAACCATCGGTTTCTTTCCGGGCAACAGCACAATTCCATGTTTGATTTCGCCTGTTACATCGAGTTGTTGTCGCTTGGTGATGCCAATCCTATCCAGAATGTCTCCAGCAGCTTTATACCGCAATTCTAGGCGATTAACAGGCACATCCATGTTGTTACCTAGGTTCATGGTATCTACGATGTTCTGTGCTGCCTCAATTGCAGCACCATTCAGAAGCATTCGTGTGCGCTCTTGAATTTCATCTTTAAGAGCAGCAAGAACATCTTTTCGGCTGTGGGGGCTATATCCAGCGTCCCGCAATGATGCCGCTACATTACCGTGGTTATCAAATAACGCTTCAAGAAACTTTTCTTGTTTTTCGGTAAGATTTTTTTTAATAAGTCCTTCGGCCATGCGTAAACTACTGAGTTGTTACTTGATTATAAATCAATTTCTGATTGTTAATATACACTATTTTGTTGCTCCTTTGTATGGAACTCACTAAGACCCTTCAAATATACTGTTATGTTGTTGGGAAGGCGTTGAGTGTGCATAGCAAAGGAGAAACACCGCACAAATAAAAGTAGCGTATGTATCTATTATAATGCTATCTGGGGTGTTTGTCAAGTAAAAAAGTAAAAAAATCAAAAAAAATTTTTAACTTTGCTGTTTTTGGCTGTTTTCTGCCGATTTTTATTGTTTCTGGGATACAAGGCTAAAAATAGTGTTTTTGGTTGTGGTGTTGTTGCGCTGTTCGCTGTTTGGGTGTACTAATAAATGGCTAAAAACAAGGAAAAAATAAAAAAAATTGTGCTGTTGTTGTTTTTCCCTTGACAAAACCTCTGTGGGGGTGTATAATATATTTATGTTTGCCGCAGGTAAACATACTATACCCCAGTATTGTGTATTATGTCAGGTTTGTCAGCCTACATAAGAACACCTCAGAACACCTCACAGGCAATCCTGTGGGGTTTTTTATTGTCTGTTTTCTACCTAATGACAGCACAATTCTAACTATCTGGTGTATCTAGAAGCACAGCACAACTATTAGTATAAATGCTTAAAAAAATAAAATTTTGAGCAGCTGGGTGTATAGACGTATGGGTAGGGCGTGGTGGCCCTAGCCAACCCCCCTCGAAAAATACTTATTTTTCAATAAGTTATATTGTGACAAATAAGCAACATATTGTCGCATAATATATACAATGGAAAGCGAATTTTTGGCGGATTTGCTGGGGATATAGTTGGCTGTTTTTGAGGCCATATCCCCCCCTTGTAGGGTGGTGTCCCTTTCTAAAATTGCGCTGTTATGTTTCCCCACGCATGCACACGCGTATTAGCCCGAGCTACAAAATTCTAAGCACCAACCGATTGTATTTTTTGCTGCCATTGGGTGCTGTTATGTACAGCCATTAGCACATCCCCCTTGCGCCAATAATCGTTCCCCTGCAAAGACATAGGGTAATAAGCAGGCTTGCCCGGTGTGTAGACGGCAGGCACCCCCAAACACCACAGAACAGCCCAGCCAACAGCCCAAAAAAAAGACCCCCCGGCAGTACCGGGAGGCCATAAGTTGGAGGGAGAGGTAGGGAGGAGGTAGGGAGGCTAGGCAGCCATTGCGAACTGGGGCAGAGCCTTGATTGCCCGCCCTGCCCAGTCTTCACGCTGGGGACGGGTGCGGGCGTCAATCTCGCGTTCAGTCTTGGCACCCCGTGCCGCGTAGTCAGTTAACACCGCAGCGAAGTCGTACCACGTATTGTCATGTTCGCGGCGGTACTCGGCCCAATTGGCGTGGAGATGTTCGGCCAATGCGCGAACCTTGACCGGGGCCTTTTGGCTGTTCTCGCCTGCAAGGCTGTTGTTCAGGAAATCCAACGTATGCGCCTCGACCTTGACGGGCATGGCGGTTAATTCCTTGAGGCCATCGGTGAACATCTCAAATTCACCCAAGGCGTTCTTGGTCATCTCAATCATGTTTTCGTATTGCTCTTCCGCCTTGAGCGCCATGACACGCTCGTCATGTTTGGTCATCTCTTTACGTGGGCGGCCCCGGTGCCGGTTGTATACCTTGAACACCTCATCGCCCGTCGTGCAGGTGTTGGCACAAACCCACTGATAGAAGCCCGCCCGCAGTAGGTAGGCACTAGAGCCGTCCACGCTATCCCATTCAAGGAAGCGCAGCGCCACGGTGTCATCGTCCCGCATCGTGCGGTTATAGGCGGGCAGCACAACTTGCCGGAAAGCCCGAGCGCCGCCATTGCTCCAATCATAGGACACAAGCTTATTGGACAGGTCTAGCCCGCTATCGGCCAGAATGTTGTCAAAGCTTGTCCACCGCTCTTGGTACGGCACGAAGGCATAAGTAGGCGCAATGTGAGGGTTCAAGATTTGGCCAGTACTTTCCTCGCGGATATACCGCGCCTCGGCAGGCTGGCCATCGGCAAACTGGTAAGCTTCAACAATGGGCCGGAACTGATCAGCGCGGGCGTCGCCGTTCATGCGGGCGAACTTATCCGCCTGCGCCTCGTTGTGATCCATCGCCGTGAACGTGTCGATGTTATTGACCATGATTGTATTTCCTCAATTTAAAACCGGGCAATATCGCCCACAAACCGATTACTACAGCAAACCGATTAACACCACAAGCACAATCAACAGCAATGCCAACCGGGTTGCAGCCAACAGCCCATCTAGCATGAGGGCACACGCACCACAAAACCACTAGCGTCATGCTTGGCCTTGCCCTTTGCTTTGAGGCCAACAACGCACGGGCTAGGGTCAAGAAAGCGCAGATCATGGGTATCGCCGTCAATAACAGGGTAACCATAGAAGGTATCTGGCATGCCGCCATCAAACACCGCAGCGACATTGCCGCCAAGCGACAACACATCTAAGCAGGCGGTTGCATTATTGCCGGACCAAGAAAAGGTCAGGTGGTAATTATTGGGTAATTTTCCAGAAAAATACAATTTCATCCTATTGTAGTCTTTCGTGTAGTCGTAAAATTGTGCTGTTGGATTATTCCGCGCCAATGAAATGCCTAGCCCTAAATCACTTGTGCCATCAAGCCGGAACACCGGCACGGCGGCGGGCTTGGCATTACGTATCGCGGCCTTGATTTCCAAATCTAGGTTGGCGCGGAACAAAAGCGGACTATTCCAAAAATATCTAGTTTTTAACATCCTAGCATTCTGGACTGACTCCATTTGTCCGCGCCCGCAATTATCTAAGCACGTATCAAAACAACCCACGCTTCTATTTTTGCAGACTTCGCGCCCGCTCTTGTCACCGCTCGACAGGTAGAGGACATATGTCTTGTAGCCAAGCGGCTCGCCCTTAGTTGTTTTGGCATTCTGGGTATTGAATAGGGGCATTTAGGTTTGTTTCCTTTCGTGGGGTGGTAGGGGGCTTGGCGGCTATGCGCTCGGCGGTCGCCCTCGCTTCGCCGAGCGTCTTGGTGAAGTATTCGGCGCGGTTGGGTGCGTAAAAGTACCATCCGTCACCCTCCCATCGGGACCATCCGCGCTGTATGCGATACTCATGACCGTTGATCGTTGCGACGTATGAGTGGACACGCTCCGTAGTGCCGTTAGTGAACCGCTCGACGCTAGTTTCCCTCTTCCACAGTATTCTCGGACGCTTGTTGGTCATGTCTGCTAATCCCCATTAAAATATGATGTTACTACTTTATTAATCCGGTACTCTTCGGAAATACCAGCAGCCGTTAATTGCTCAATATATTTTTGCAATGTTGTTTCGTAATCTGATTTAAACAGAGGAATATATCGGCCATACTTTTTGTAGGACAATTCAAAATGGTACCTCATTGGACAAATACCCATTTAATTGGTTGTACACGATAACGACTATACTACAGACAGTCGCGCCATACTATGCGACATAATGTCGCACCTATATATGGATAGAGCCATGCAGCGAAGCGAGGAACTGCTGCCCGGGTCGTCGTCGAACGGCGACAATATACACATGTAGCCGAAAGACGACAAGTGCAAACAGGACATTTCCACCTACTCGCAGAATTATGGTTTACAAAATTATTTGTCTTTATGGCTTACAAAATTATTTGTCTTTATGGTTTACAAAATTCATCGCGCCCATCAATCCGGCGATAGTTTACTGGATCATTAGTCTCTTCAACATCTACGTCCACTGGAACTGTCCAAACCATGAACCGGGCAAATGCGCTCTCGTGCGCCTCTTTTTGTGTGGCAAAGACTTGGGAGTTGCGTCCGCGCTCCCCACCCGAAAGAATAAATACTGGCCTGTATCCCATTATGTGTTGCTCCACCATTCAGGTTGCTGACTGTAATTCCAGCGGGCAAACCCCGCCTTCTCACCCCTCAAATATGCTCGATACGCCAACGTGGTGTCAAGCTGTTTGTACTGTTCTGGCATACATTGTGGGGGATCACTAAAAACACCTTGGGAAATACTACGGGGCGGGTATTTCAAACACGACAGAAGAAAACTAGATTTGTGTACTTTTTTGTACCTATTTTTATATTCATTTAACAGCGCAACAAAATACTTGAACAGCCAATTGTAATTCTCTGCATTGTCTCGTGCCCAAACAGCGCAGGGATGGTTCTTATGTGTTGCTCTGTACATCCCATGCTCATCAGCCGCTTCATTCCCGTCCAACAGTCGGTGTGCTGTACACAATAATTGCGCTGTTTCTAGGATCATCTTGACACAATGTTTGTCGCAGGCATCTTGTGCTGCAACATATGGATTATTGCTTGAGTAGAATATATTCATTAACCCCAGTCCTTTTTATCTCCACGTTCTTCATTCCAATCATATCCAGCAATGTAATCATTGTATTCTACACTACCTTGCTGTGGAATGACCTCATCAGACAAATAAGTTGCTCCCTTAAAATAATGAGGGCGTAGGCCGCGTCCATAATAACTATCGGCTGCGCCCCTGTCAAACGGACCCCCGTGGCGGTAGTTATAACTTTTGCCCCTAAATTCAATAAATTCTTTCATCATTCTTCATTTCCCAACACCACAATCATGTGAAGGATACGCTCAATGTCTCTGCGAATAAATGTCTGTCCTGTTTTTGTCAATGGGTAATCATCTGCAAACAGCTTATCCAAGAGTTTAATATGCTCCTCTAATTCTCTGATAATTAACTGTTTATTTGTTTGCATTCTATTTCTCCAGCAACATGTCTTTGTAGATGATGGTGTCTTTGGCGTTAATATATAAGAACCTGTCCCATCCTGTGTCAATGATTTCTTTCGCCCTGTCCAGTGCCTCAATTAAAGTAGTCAAGCCGGAAAACCGTATTATTTCATCACAAACGTGATCTCCAAACACCATGATTTCTTCAATGTATATTTCTTCGTTTCCTTTTTTATGCTGGGCTATGGAAATAGTATGATCTTTATATTTAACAATTATATTGTTAAAATTTATTGTTTCCATAATTACAGTCTTTCATATTTATTTGTGCTTACAGAATAGTACACATTACTTAAACCACATTCTTTTATGTAGTACTGACAAACATCACAGGGTTTTGCGTAACGTATGTCGCTACGCCTACCCAATCGAAGAACATATAAATCCATGTCTGCGATGTTGTCAAGCCCCGCTCGAAACATTGCATGTGTCTCCGCGTGGAGACATGGGTAGGCTGTAATCTTTGCAAGCCGAGTGTGTGTTTTGTAACTATTATATCCAGCCGATACGATGTGTGGTCCATTCACCACAACAGCGCCCAGCCTAAACTTTCCTCGGCCTACCCCGCTTGCGGACAGGGCTGCCGTCCTCGCATGATCGAAGCCCTTGATTGTCAGTATGTCCATCGACCCAATACCAACTATCGTTAAACCGTGTCACCCACAGCCCTTGCAATGTCTTTGATATTATCTTTATCAACTCTGGCTTGTTGTTCCCTTTTCCCATTTTCAGTAACCTCACGAAGAATTTGCATAATAGGGTCTACGCTTGCCCAAGGAAGGGCACTCATTCGTCTGATAAGCATATTAATTTGTACGTCGGTAATTTTATATTCAACCATAATTTATCTCCTGACTTGATCCATGCCAACCTGACATAAATACGTCCAACTGATGGGAAACTCAACAGAGCAGTGATCACTGATACGTTGTGCGACCTGTCGTGTTTCATATTGTGCGTCTTCTTTAAGTCTCAAATTACACACACGACTGAATGCATACAGACTACCAGACCAATACCAACTTGTCATCATGTCCTGCGGCAGTACCATTCGTGCCTGCTCTGGGCACACCTTCAACTTAAGAAGTCTGTTGTAAACATTAACAGCCTTGTCGTCAAGTTCTTTCTTGATAGTGTTAGCAATTTCCTGTGACGGAATAGGCTCAGACATACTGCCTTGCTTCTTGTTGGCTGCTCGCCGTCGCCATTCATAAACTTGATACATCTCGGGCTCGCTATCGACATAGCGGCGGCTGATCTCATTCCATGCCAGCCCAACCTGATGCTTCTGTAATTGCCTTGCAACAAAGATAGGTGCATCAATCTTGAACTGAATAAACACATGGCTGAAAGGGGACCAGTGCCCGTGCTGTGCGAGATACTTGATCAGCCTTTCGTCGTCATCGTCAAGTTCATCTTTGTGCTTGGCGAAGGAGACACGAGCAGCGTTGACCACTGTCAGATCGCTGCCCATGCTGTTCATTCTGCTTACATGAATTAACATACGAGTATTTCCGACTCAGTTTCAATCCAAACATGTGCGCCACAGGGCAGGGGATTATCAGGCCGATAGACTACGCGGGACGGACCAGTTATTGTAACCTCGTGAGCCTTCCGGTTCTGCTTGTAGGTTTTGGCCGTCAACGGTGGGTCGCTACGCCTATGCTTTCGGTTAGCTTTAATAATGTGCTGGTTTACGTGAATGCGAGTTAACATTCTTCTTCCTCCAGCACATCAGTAATAACTTCTCGATCATAACCCATCAACACGAGATCGTCAACCATTTGCTTCTCACTGATCCTATCATACTCCCACTTCTGAATAATCTGCATTGTTTTTCGTGAGTGAAAAACTTTTGGATCAATTACTGTTCCAATTCCTTCTGCATCCATTCTATAAACTCCGGGTTGTCACGAAAGATTTGTGTCCATGCCGATGCCATTACAGCAACGACACGCTCTTCATCTTCCTTTCTATCCTTCAATTGCCACACTTTCCAGACTGCATGATTTATCTCATGTAAAATAGTATCAACCAAGGGTGGGCCGGATAAGTTTTTTTCAATTCTTATTCGACTGTTCAAATAACTAAAGTCTCCGAAAAGTTCTTCGTTTAGTGGAACATATTCTATATTAAAATCAAGGGCAGAAATCTTTATTTTAGTTGGTCGTTCAATGTTTGGTATTTTATTTTTTTTGTTTGCCATTTTTTATACCTTTTTCTAATTTACTAATAGGTAGATTATAGCAGTCTGCTTTTACAACAAAGCCATTGTCAGGGTCCAAGGTTCCTTTTTTCATAAACTTTGCGTTTTTATAGAATTTCTTTTTTGGAATAACCCCTAAAAACCAACCACAAGTTCTGCTATCATGTACTCTTACAAAACAATAATAATCACATTTTTGTTCTGTGTTTGTGGCGGCAACACTACACTCGTAGTACTCCTTTGGCTCTACAGAAGTTCGTTTGGTCTTTACTTCAATAGTCACCCCATTGTCAAGCAGCAAATCGTAATCTATATTATACTGTTTGCTGTTGTTTTGCTTTGTTCCACCTAAAACAGCACAGGCTATTTCTTCTCCTAGATAGCCTATTGCATTGCCCTTGCCTCTAGTTATGCTGTTGTACAGTCTGCCCGTAGCATTCGCATTGCGGGTGGCCCGCTGTTTCATTGCTGTAGTTATTTCTACTTTGATCATGGGATTGAATAATAAAAATATGACAAAATACCAGCCGTATAAATAGCTAAAATACCTGCATTAACAACAATCAACGCCCTATCAAACCATAGTAGTCCAACAATAAGCCAAAGTATAGTTCCAATTAACAAAGTAAATATATTGTATGGCTCAATATCAAAAGCGTTAAGAGAAGCGCCAAGTATGACAAATACTGTTGCTGCCCATTTGACATACCAACTTAAATCATGTATTGGTGTTATTTTTTTAATTTCCATTACCTTATCCTTTACAAATAATTCAGTGGGTGCCACCCTCATTCCCACCAAGCAACCAGCCTCATTTTACTAGCACCCTTCTATTACGACATGCCATAGATAGCACTACAAGTTTTTTCAGTCAAGGGGTTGACGAACTGTTTTTTGATGTGTAAAATGCTTCCGCCCCGGAAGGGGTTAAACCTATATACACCTCACTGGGATTGACATAATGGAGTGGAAAAACTATAGAATACACTGCCACGATGAACTGCCTTACATTGGTAGTGGGCATCGTACTGTCATGGCAAAGGTTGGACGTAAGTGGGTAAGAGTAAAAAGTAGGGTACATGAAAACTCTTGGCCCTCTAAGATTAAACTAAAAACATGGAATGTTATTCTAGTTAAGGAATTGGAGTAAATGAAACACCAAAGAAAAGACAAAGAAAAAGGAAAGTACAGGAACAGAAATGAGTTTACTCATGAATTAGAAGAGCGTAAGTACCACCAACGTGTCATCAAAATTCGGAAAAAAGAACTTGAAGAAAATCTTTTTGATAAAGAAACGGAAGAATACTTAGATGAACTCAACATCAGAATCCGCTAATCAAGATTTGCTTGAAGAGGCGGCATCTATTGGGCGGTTAAGGACGGACTGTCCTGTTTGTAATGGAATAAATACTTTTTCTGCAACTTATTTACCTAACAGTTTTCAGGTTATTTACAATTGTTTCAAAGCAGATTGTGACAATCGTGGTGTGGTTTTTGTTGGGCTACAAAAAAATTCTAATCTTGAGCATCTGTTCTCTTCACCAAGGCAAAAAGCTTGTGTTAAAAGTAGAGAACAAAAAGAATTTGTTGGCATGAACAATTTTATCGAAGTTGAATACAGCCAAGATGCTATTAATTATCTAAAGAAGGTGCAGTGTTATGATATGCACAAGAACAAACATATAAAAGTAAAATACGATTTGAAACTAAATCGTGTAGTGTTTTTGGTACCTGACATGAAAGAACAGCACAAAACTGTAAGTGCTGTTGGTAGAACCCTCGACAGTAAAGGAACGCCGAAGTGGTACAAATACACAGACCAGACATGTGAGTATGTGATTGGCTCTGGAAGCATTGCGGTGTTGTGTGAGGACATACCTTCTGCCTGTGTTGTTTCAACGCTCGACAACCATGTTGGTATTGGATTGACGGGAACGTCTGTCTCTGATGCTGTCGAGCAACACTTGATTGACACAAAGTATGCTAAAGTACTGATTTGTTTGGATAAAGATGCTGCCTTGAAAGGCATTTCAATTTGTGATAGACTCAAGAGTAAGGTGTCTGGTGTCAGTGTTTTGTTTCCAGATATGGATATCAAAAACATGACAGAAGAATACCTTGATAACTTTTTTACTTCTACTATGGAGGATGTAATTTAATGGCAAAGAAGAAATCAGGAATTGGTAGTAATACTTTTGAACCAAGGAAGAAAAAGAAGAGAAGGTATAATGCACCGCCGTTGCATCATCGAAAGAAGCTAACGCCCTCTCAGTCTCGCATGAAAAGGAATGGCTCTCTATAAATGGAAAACATCGAACTCAATCTTCTATCCTCCATGTTGCATAAAAAGCACTGGGAGAAAACAAAAAACTTTATAACACCTCAAATGTTTCCAAAAGAATGGCGCTCTATTGCACAGGCTATTGGAGAAGCACACGTTAAGTATGACGCTATTGAAGCACTGGACGCAGCAGCATTACAGGCAATGCATAGTATGCTGTTTCCGGCAACATCCGATGGTAAGAATGAAACCATAGCTGGCTTAATTACTAGCCTTTGTGGTGTTCCTCAAATGAACGAGGACTTGGCTCATGACTATGCGAAGATGTTTTGGCAGCGCACCATCGCAAAACAGATTGGTGAAAAGGCAGTACAATTCTGGGTTGGCGATGATGACAACGCATTCTCAGACATTGCAAAGCTGATGGATCGTGTGACTAGCAACACGATGGATGGGCATGAAACATTCACTATCGTTCATGAGTCATTTGATGAATTAATTGAAACAGCGAATACACCACCAGAATTTCTGTTTGGTATTCATACACTCGAAGAACACCTCCCCGGCATGAACAGGGGGGATTTTGGTATTATCTTTGCCAGACCAGAGGTAGGAAAAACAAGTTTTTGCTCCCACCTCGTATCGACGTATTTGTCTCAAGGCAAAAAGGTTCACTACTGGGCAAACGAAGAGTTAGCGAAAAAGGTCAAGCTACGCATCACAACAGCGTACTTTGATACAAACAAATATAACCTTGTTGACAACAGAGAAAATTACAAAGAAGAATACGACCGAACGATTGGTAATAACCTTGTTGTTATTGATTCAGTTGGTACTGATATTGCTGAGATAAATAATTTTACAACTCTTAACAAACCCGATGTTGTTTTCATTGACCAGCTTGACAAAGTAAAGATCAATGGTGATTTTGGTCGTGGGGACGAGCGGCTAAAGGAACTTTACGTTATGGGCCGTGAATTGGCGAAGAGAAACGACTGTCTTGTTTGGGCTGTCTCTCAGGCCAGCTACGAGGCTCATCAGCGTGAGATCATTGATTTTGCGATGATGGACAACAGTAGAACAGGCAAGGCAGGTGAAGCTGATGTTATTCTCGGTATCGGTCGTGGGCTAGGTGTTGATGATAATACTAGGTTCTTGACTATTAGTAAGAACAAGGTAAATGGTTGGCATGGAACAGCACATGCTTTCCTTAACATTGAAACCGGTAGGTACTACGTATGATTACTTGTTTGGATATCGAAAATACGTTTACAGACAAGAACTCAGCACCCTACGACGGTGAAAACCAGCTTGTTTCCGTTGGTTACAAAACAAACACCGGAGAAGAAAATTATCTTTGTTTCTACCACTGTCAAAAAACACCCACCAAAAATAACTTTGGTATTCTGCAAGATGTACTCAACAGGACCGACCTGTTGATTGGTCATAACATTAAGTACGATTTGCAGTGGTTGCTGTACTGTGGCTTCAAGTATGAAGGCTCTCTATGGGATACGATGGGAGTTGAGTACTTGCTTGCCAGAGGTATGGCACGGGAACTTAGCCTAGATGCTTCATGCAAGCGTAGGAAGGTACAGCAGAAAAAGGCAGGGCTTGTTAACGGGTGGGAAAAACAGCCAGATGAAATGGATTGGGCTGTACTTGAAGAGTACGGCAGACAGGATGTTGCATCCACCTTCGATTTAGCCTATGCTCAATCAGAGTTATTAGAAGTCAATATAGAGGAATGGCGATGATGGAGCCAGTTACCCGCCTGCACATGGAAGTTTGCAGGGTTCTTTGTGATGTTGAAACGCACGGGATTAAGATTGATACTGATAAATTATCAGTCATTGAAAAACAATTTAAGGAAGAATACAAGCAACTGGAGGCAGACTTAGACCGCATTGTCAAGAACTTGTGTGGTGACACTCCAATTAATCTTGCATCCGCAGAGGATAAGTCCAAGTTCTTTTATTCTGTTGTTGTCAAGGATAAAAAAAGATGGAAAAACATTTTTGATCTTGGAACTGAATTGCGTGATGGTAAGCGCAGAAAAAAGTTTGTCAGGACGACAACGACAAGAAACTTTATTATGCACTATCGCCCCAATGTTAGGCAGTTTATGAAAACGCAACAGCACAATTGCGGGAACTGCGGTGGCCGTGGGACTGTTGAGTATGTACGTAAGGATGGAACCTACGGCATTCCAAGAAAATGCAAACAGTGCTTTGGCAGGGGCAACATCTATCATGAAACGAAGGAAGTGGCTGGTCTTGGACTACGACCAGAGAACGAGAAAGACCTGTCGGTTCATGGTTTCAAGACGGATGTCAACACTATCAAGAGCAAGCTGTTACAGGTAACAGGCGTAAAAAGAGAGTTTTTAGAGAAGTATATGAGGTATAATGCTCTAGCAACATACCTCAATACTTTTATTAAAAACATCAAGAATAATACAAACCACTACGGGTACATTCATCCTCAGTTTATGCAATGTATCACAGCAACTGGTAGGCTTTCTTCTCGTAACCCAAACTTCCAGAACATGCCTCGCAGTGGTACATTCCCTGTTCGTGCTGCCATTGTGAGTAGGTTCGAGGGGGGAAAGATACTCGAAGGAGATTACAGTCAGCTTGAATTTCGTGTTGCTGCCTTTTTGTCACAGGATGAACAGGCCAAGCAAGATGTACTCGATAAGGTCGATGTGCATTCATACACAGCACAAATTATTGGTGTTTCTCGCCAAGATGCAAAGGCGCATACGTTCAAGCCACTATATGGCGGAAAGACAGGCACTGAGGCAGAGCGCCGCTACTACACCGCATTTCTGGAGAAGTATTCTGGTGTTGCAAAATGGCAACAAGAATTATGTAATGAAGCATTAGTAAGAAAAAAGGTTGTGTTACCTTCCACAAGAGAGTATATGTTCCCGAATGTTCGTAAATACCCCGGAGGAGGATACTCTAATTCTACACAGATTAAAAACTACCCTGTTCAGGGTTTTGCTACTGCTGACTTGCTTCCTATTGCTTTAGTGTCACTGCACAAAAAAATTAAGAAGGCAGGAATAAAAAGCTTGATCTGCAACACGGTCCATGATAGTATTGTTATGGATGTTCACCCTGATGAAGAGGAGATTTGTGTTGAACTTATGAAAGAAGCTATGTTGTCTCTAAAAGAGGAGTGTAAATCAAGATTTAACATTGACTACAATGTTCCTGTTGGTATAGAGTTAAAAATTGGATGTAATTGGTCAGACCTACAAGAGGTCTGCAAAGATGAAAGGGTTTAATACATGGGTAATTTAGCTATTGTTGAGACAGAAAATCTGTCTGATTTAGTTACAGCAGACAAGCTTGATAATGCGGCAATCATGCAAATGATTGGGCAAAAGAGCAAGGACGATGGTGCTTCACTTGAGTTCATGCCGAAGCTGTCCATTGAACACAACACTGAGGACGAAGAAGGCAACAGCCTACCGAGAGGCCAGTGGAAATTCAAAGATAGTGCGGGAAATGTCTGCTACGCTAAGGAGGTCACTTTTAGGCCATACATTCGTAGGTACATGTACAGTATTTGGGATAATGCTGAACGCACTTATTCCAGTATGTCTGTGCAGGCGGCATCTTTTGGTGATGACTTCTTTGACACTACTGGTGGGCTTCGCTGTGGAAAGCTGGGCAAGAAGGAACTGGAAATGCTGTCTCCAGAAGACCCAGAGCGCACACTACAGGCTGGTATCAAGTGTTCACAAGTTATCTACGGGACTGTTACCAGTGATGAAGTGGAAGAGCCAGTGCCGACTATTTGGTATGCACGAGGGAGCAACTTCATGCCTGCTTCCGAGTGGATCAAGGCGCTGGAAAAGCAAGGTAAGCTGTTGTTCAACACCCGTGCGTCATTGACGACGCTACGTCAAAAGTACGGTGGCAACATCTACTACAAGGCTAAGATTGACGTTAAGGACTATGT
>Ga0181587_10001492_pt1 | contig 19599 bp, 22 predicted proteins | sample 071ome_27_FD_132463 | JGI IMG/M metagenome (GOLD analysis project Ga0181587, IMG submission 132463) | Coastal salt marsh microbial communities from the Groves Creek Marsh, Skidaway Island, Georgia - 071409AT metaG (megahit assembly) | ecosystem: Environmental > Aquatic > Marine > Intertidal...
CTATACCATTACAGAAGCCAATTTCACGGAGCATTTCGAGGTCGTATTCGGTACGCATTCGAATGCGCTGGGCTTCCAAAAGAAGATTTTTCTTTTCAAACCAGGCTACTCTTTCATCTAATTCTTTTTCAATAAACTTAGAGGCAACTTCGATTTTATCCCGTGTGGTTACATACTGATTGGCCGGATAGATACGAAAGTTTTCAAAGCTTTGAATAGTTTCACCAGTGATGTGATCGATTTCCCGTAAATTTTCAATCTCGTCCCCCCAGAATTCGACCCGGAGAATTTGCTGGGAGTAGGCAGGGAAAACATCGACCACATCCCCGCGTACCCTGAATCTGCCCGCCCTGATATCCAAATCGTTGCGTTGATAAAGGGCGAGCACCAGCATTTCTAGGAATTCGTCCCGATCGAGGTGTTTCCCGATATTCAATTCGATTGACAGGGTCTTGTAGTCATCAGGCGACCCAAGTCCGTAGATGCAGGATACACTTGCCACCACGATCACATCGTTTCGGCTGACCAGTGATCCAGTTGCGGCAAGCCTAAGTCGTTCAATCTCCTCATTTATTGATGAATCTTTTTCGATAAAAGTATCCGTACTGGGAACATATGCCTCTGGCTGATAGTAATCGTAATAACTAACAAAGTATTCGACCGCATTTTCAGGAAAAAAGCTTTTAAATTCTGAGTATAGTTGGGCTGCCAAAGTCTTATTATGAGAAACGATCAGGGCAGGTCTTTGTAAGTCCTGAATCAGGTTGGCCATGGTGAAGGTTTTGCCTGAGCCGGTCACGCCAAGCAAGGTTTGCCTGCGGTTTCCTGATCTGATCGACTGAAGAATTTCAGCGATTGCCTTAGGCTGGTCTCCCTGAGGTTGATAGTCAGATTGCAGCCTGAATTCCACGGATTAACATTTAGGTGTTGAGTGGGTAATAGTTTTCCTCTCCCTCGGTTTTTCCAATCACTGCAGCTACACAACTGTCACCTAGCACATTAATCATCGTACGGCACATATCTAGTATCCTGTCGACCACATAGATCATTCCCACGCCGGTAGCTATTGATGAATCGTCAAAACCAACGGCTTGAAGAATGACGAGGATCGCAACCAAGCTAGCCGAGGGAATCCCAGCCACTCCAACCGAAGTTAACAGTGCTAGCAAAACCACGGTGAACTGGGTAGCCCAAGTCATTTCGATGCCGAAGAACTGCGCGAGGAAAATGACGACGACACATTCAAATAAAGCGGTGCCGTCCATGTTGAGCGTGGCACCAAGAGGAAGAGTAAAGCTACTGATTTTTGAAGAAACTCCCACTCTTTTGGTCACACAATCCATAGTTGCTGGGAGAGTTGCTGAGGAAGAAGCGGTCGAAAAAGCAGTGAGCAGGGCAGGGGTCATCGCTTTGTAGTGATCAGTAAAGCGGATACCACCAAAAACTCTCATAACCAAGGGAAGAGCAATCAAAGCATGGATACACAATGCGAGAATAACCGTTAAGGCAAAACCACCCATCAGCCAAAAAGTTTCCACCCCACTTTTGGCAATCGTTGGAGTTACCAAGCTAAAGATACCAATCGGAGCAAATCCGAGAACGAAATGAGTAATATTTAGAATAATTTCCTGTAATCCTTTCCAGAACTTCTTTTGTTGCTTGGCAAATTCATGATCAATGCGTCCCAAGAAAAAACCGAAAAGCAAACTAAAGCAGATCAGCCCTAGCAGTTGACCTTCAACGGCAGCAGAAAACAGATTTGGAGGAACCATGCGGTGAAAAATTTGAGCCAAATTTTGCCAGCCGTCATTGGCTGTACTCATCGCCTGCTCCATGGAGTGACTGGAGCCTGGCCCTTGGTTTGCAAGGATAGCTTCTTTGTTTACTTGATCGATATCTCCTGGTTCGACCAGATTTACACAAAGTAAACCAGTGCAAACAGCGAGCAATCCAGTCAGTGAGTATAGTAAAAGGGTTTTTAGTCCAAGTCGCCCAAAGTCTCGGTCAGTTGAAATTTGGGAAACTCCACATATGACCGAGGTCATCACTAGGGGAATTACTACCATTTTAAGACCATTGAGAAATAATTTCCCGAAAAACTCGCAGGTTTGAATGAGGAAGTTGATCCAAGCCGGGTCATGCCCCATTTCTTGGTTTGAAAAATTTGCCAACAAACCAGTTATGAAGGCGAGGCCAAGAGCTAGCATTATTTTTTTGTGAAACGACATACTGGAATTATTGAAAGATAGCCAAGAGGTTGTCCATTCTTAGTTCATCAAAGTGGGCAGCGATGACATTTGGTTGAAGTTGTTGAAAGATTTTCGCGGGGTGACTTGTTGTCAGGGCGACAGATTTCATGCCGCCTCGCTTTGCTGCTTCGATCCCGTGTGGACTATCTTCGAAAACCAGGCATGAACTGGGTTGGTGACCTAACCTTGCCGATGCCTTTAGAAAAACTTCAGGATTGGGCTTTCCCTCAATTACATCATCTGAAGAAACAATAAGGTTAAAAAAATCTTTGATTCTGTGCTGTTCCATTGCGAGCAGCACATTCTTTTTTTCCGTGGAGGTGCCCACTGCACATGAAATTCCATACTGTTTAGCCTGCTTAAGGAAATTTTTCGCTCCACTTTGCAAATTAATACCCCCAGATTTCCCCATTTCACGATAAATTTCCTCTTTTCTCTTTCCCCATTTGTCAATCAGGCTTCTGTTCTTTGTCCATTCCAGGATCTCTGGAATGATTGTTTCATTCCTTTTTCCGAATCCCCGCTTAAAATGGTCTTGGGGTAAAGATAACTGAAGTTCTTCTGCAAGAGCTTCCCAGCTTAACTTGTGCAATTCGGAGGAATCAACGATCACCCCATCCCAATCGAAAATAAAGCCAACCATTATCCTATTTCGGGAAAAGCGATAATGGATAATGACAAATTACTGTTATAGAGTGCAACCATCTAGAACCCCTTTATTTTAAGGCACATTGATGGAATAGCCCAAGAGGGCGTAAGTTGTATCTTGAGAGTTTTAGGATTGTAGCCGTTCGTTTGCCCGATTCCAATCAACGACATTCCAGAAAGCGGAAACATAATCCGGACGTCTGTTTTGGTAGTTCAGGTAGTAGGCGTGCTCCCATACATCTAGGCCAATAATTGGCTTCCCTGCTTGATCCGCAATGCCATGCATCAATGGGCTGTCTTGATTGGGTGTGGAACTTACAGCGAGCTCCCCCGATGAAGTCTGAATCAGCCATGCCCAGCCAGAACCAAACCGGTTCAGTGCTGCCAGAGTAAACGCATCTTTAAAGCCGTCGAAATTTCCAAAAGCCTGATCGATTTCTTCAGCAAGCTTTCCTGTTGGTAGGCCACCTCCCTGCGGTGAGAGTGTCTCCCAGAAGAAGCAGTGATTTGCATGACCACCTCCATGATTACGAACAGCACCACGAATATCCTCGGGGAGTTCACTGAGATTTGCAACTAATTCGTTTATTTCCTTTGATTCTAACTCAGAATGCCCTGAAATCGCCGCATTCAACTTGTCGATGTAAGTTTGATGATGCTTGCCATGATGAATTTCCATCGTGCGTGCATCGATGTTAGGTTCGAGAGATCCTGGTGAATAGGGAAGGGACGGTAATTTATGAGCCATGGTTTTAGTAATTAAAGATTAAGTAAACGAAATACGATTGATGGATACAAGAAATTATTGGTTTTATTGTGAAATTGGCTGATCCATTCGTCGGTGGAGTTTGAAAAAATCCTGTAATATTTTAGTAGATAATTCGCTCAAGATGCCCCCTGTTACTGAAGGTTTGTGATTTGATTTTTCGAGTAAATGAAGAGATGCCGCTCCTCCAAGACATCCCATTTTCGGGTCCTCTAATCCAAAAAATACCTTCCCAATTCTTGAGGCAATCGTAGCACCAGAGCACATAGGGCAGGGTTCTTTGGTCACATACAGTGAACAATTATTTAACCGCCAATCTCCTAATTTTTTTGCACCCATGGTAATAGCGATCATCTCTGCATGAGCGGTGGGGTCGGTCTGCATGCGTGTTTGATTAAAGGCAGAAGAGATGATTTCTTCCTCGTATACAAGTACGGCACCAATGGGTACTTCATCTGCATTCCAGGCATCAATTGCCAAGTTGTAGGCATGAGCCATGAAATATTCTGCATTTTTTTCTAAGGCAGATGGGTAAATTTTTTCGTATGGGCAAGAATTTGTGGTCATTATCTGATGCAGAAGTTCTGTGCTTGTGCAGGCTGTAAGTTGTTGCTTTAATATTCTACTTTATGCCTAATCAAGATGTAGTTGAAGTCGAAGGGAAAATAACAGCCGTATTGCCCAGTACCATGTTTCGTGCAGAATTAGAAAATGGACACCAGGTGTTGGCTCATATTTCCGGTAAGTTGCGCAAGCATTTTATCAAAATCACCGTGGGTGATATCGTTAAAATGGAGATGAGTCCCAAGGATTTGCAGAAAGCTAGAATTGTTTACCGATTAAAAAATGCTGAAGTTAACCGGAATGCACCCATTCGTAGCTTCGGTCCCCGAAACAACAGAAGATAAATATAAACTTAGTGTAGTTGTAATTTGAATTGTTATGAATATCATCGAATCTATTGGTAGAACTCCCCTAGTTGAACTTGAAAAAGTTGGAGCGGGTTTAGGTGCTAAGCTATTTTTAAAATCAGAATTTTTTAATCCGCTTGCCAGCGTGAAAGACCGAATCGGTGCAGCGATGATTGAAGCTGCTGAAGCGGATGGCTCTCTTAAGGCTAACAGTGTGGTGATCGAACCGACATCAGGTAATACCGGCATCGCCTTGGCTTTTGTTTGTGCAGCCAAAGGCTATAAGTGTATTCTTACCATGCCCGCAACCATGTCCAAGGAGAGAAGAATTTTACTTCGTCTTCTTGGGGCGGATATTGTACTTACTCCCGGTCCTAAGGGCATGGGTGGGGCAATTGCCAAAGCAAATCAATTACTTGAACAATATGGTGAAAATGGTTTTATGCCTCAGCAATTCAATAACCCTGCCAATCCTGCTATTCACCGCAAGACAACCGCCGAAGAAGTTTGGTCTGGACTGGAAGGTCGGGTTGATTGCCTTGTCGCGGGTGTTGGAACTGGAGGGACAATCACCGGAGTCTCTGAAGTCATCAAACAAAGAAACCCTGAGATGTTGACCGTGGCAGTTGAGCCTGCAGAAAGCCCGGTAATTACTCAAACCCGAAATGGTGAAGAGGTTAAGCCTGGACCACACAAAATTCAAGGTATTGGGGCAGGTTTCGTTCCCCAAAATCTAAATTTGGATATTGTGGATGAAGTAGAGCTTGTTACAAGCGAGGAAGCTTTTGATATGGCTCGAAAAGTGAGCCTGGAGGAAGGGGTTTTAGCGGGTATTTCGACCGGTGCGACGATTGCAGCTGCTCTTCGAATTGCCAACCGACCAGAAATGCGTGGTAAAAATATTGTTGTGATTGGTGCCAGTTGTGGGGAGCGCTACTTATCCACACCTCTTGCGGCCAAGGCGGTGGAAGAGGTAATGGATGCTGTCGCAGAGGAGGCATAATCCTTCTTTTCCATGATTTGCCGGAGATGAATTTCTCCGGCACAATTTTTTATCAACCATACCTCCACTCTTGATGCGTGCTTTAGTTCGCAGAGTAGTGGGAGCAGATGTCAAAGTCGAAGGCACCGTTATTGGTGCAATTGGGCCAGGGTTGGTTGTGTACCTAGGTGTTGAAGAAGATGATGAGGAAGCTGATTTACTGTGGCTTGTAAAAAAAATTTTGGGACTTCGTATTTTTGATGATGCAGAAGGCCAAATGAAATATGCATTGCCTGCTAATTATGGGATTCTTGTCATCAGTCAATTCACTCTATTTGGTAATGTTAAAAGGGGTTCCCGTCCCTCTTTTAACCGAGCTGCCACAGCTGAAAAGGGTGAGGTTTTTTATCTTCGCTGCATTGATTTAATCAAGGCTAATTTTACCGGAAAACTGGAGAAAGGCAGGTTCGGTGCTGACATGAAGATCTCATCGGTAGATGACGGGCCAGTAACTATTTGGTTGGATTCAAGAAACCGAAACTACTAGTTTTTTATTTCCGTAATGCAATTGAAAGCAGAATTTTTCGGTGGTGATGTCAAAAAAATCGCGTGCGAACTTCTTGGCAGTCAGCTCTGCTTTCTTGGTGAAAATAATCAAGTTATGCGTTCCACAATAACCGAAACAGAGGCATATGACGGAGAAGATGACCTTGCTTGTCATGCAAGTAAAGGACGAACACGCCGAACTTCAGTCATGTATGATCAGGGGGGGGTCTGGTATGTGTATCTCTGTTATGGGATGCATTGGATGCTTAATGTCGTTGTTGGTAAGCAGGGTTATCCTGCGGCGGTGTTAATTCGTGGAACTTCTGATCTTTCCGGGCCAGGGAGATTAACCAAAGCAATGGGAGTAAATGATAAATGGAATGGCAAAAGAATTAGCAAGAAATCAGGCTTATGGATTGAATCTTCATCTGAGCCCAAACCTAAAATCGTTTCGGGGCCAAGAATTGGTGTGAGTTATGCCGGTCCGGTTTGGAGTCAAAAACCTTACCGATTTTGGTTTTCAAAGAGCACGGTAATGAAATAAGTTGAGGATATGATAGTTCATCTCATTGCTTGCTCGGTCTTGCTCTTGATTTGCTCTTCTTGTGGGCCAAAGCCTGTTGGGGAATCAAGAAGGCCTGCGATTTATGACGCATGGGATGCACGTTACGCCTATGATATGGAGGAAAGAAAAATGGTTCCACTTTATCAGGGTAGGGAAGTAGGACGTTCCTGGGGTCGGGACACATCCGGCAGATTGGCAGAGGCCCGCTACACAGGTTCGTCGCCAGAGGGTAATGAAGACCTCTTCGCTCTTCATCAATCAAGAATGAATCGAATGAGAAACCGTTACTGGGATGAAGGAAAGGCGGTGAGGACAGAGAGTGTTAAGCAAATGTTTGCCAAGATAGAAGAAGAGGAAAATGATTCCTTGATTGAAATTGTGCTTGAAGAAGAAGAGGATGATTTTATTCCAGCACCTTCCTTTATTCCTGTAGGCATTGATTTGGGAAATGATTCTGGCATAGATAGCCAAACTGAAGCAGAAGACAGTAATGGCGAGGTAATGGATTTACCATTTGCCCCTCTCCCTTGATTCTTATGAAATTTTTGCCCCCCATTCTTTTATCAATATCTTCAATTTTAGGTATTTTCGCCATCGTGATCACATCATTCACCATCGGGGTTTTCGAGGATGATCAAAAATCAATCAAGGAAAACCTCGAAAAGATTGCTCTGTTGAAGGTAGAAATGAGCGAGGAAAAAGCGATTGATACATCCAAGCTTGCACGGGAAAAAAATCGAAACCTCGAACTAGAAGCCGAAATTAAAAAAACCAGACTTGAAAGTGCCGAAATTTCACAAAATCTCGATGGTAAAAAAGAGAATATTGATCAACTAAAACAAAGTATTGAAAAAGCAGCTAGTTCATTGGAGGGAATTCATGTGCAAATTCAATCTTCGCGTGAAGAACTTCAGTCCATGAAGAGTGAAACCATGAAATATAAAGCTGAGCTTCCATCTTTGGTAGGTAAAATTGATCAAACCAAGTCTGAAGCCGATGCTTCGATAAGCCAAAAGATCAGATTGGAGGAGGATTTGAAAAATTATCCTGAGATTACCAATGTACTGCGTAATCATTATAAAAGAGTGCTCAAGGCTATGAGGAAATATAGCATGGATAGGCCATGGTTGGAACGAGGAGAGGTTCTTGCATTACAATTTAATTCAATCGATTTAAGGACAGGTCTGATTAGTTTGCCGGTGGGAACTGAGGAGGGCATTAAAGGCAAGATGGTGTTTGCGGTACAGAGGCAAGGAAATGAATTGTGCAAAATTAGAATTAAACGGGTAAGTCGCCATCATTGTTTGGCGGAAATTATTCCTATGATTGGCCAACCTCAAGATCTTCAGAGTTTTGAAAAATTTGATTTGGTGGTCTTGTAGAATCCTTTCGGCCATCCTCGTGGTTTCTGGATTTGTTTATTTCCTGGGAAATTTGGATACCTTTGATTCTTTGGAGGAAAAAGAGTCAAGTATTCGGGCGGAGTTAGAATCCTTACATCTCCAAAAAGAAACCGATAAGAATGCAACTTCAGCGGAAATTTCGGCGTTGCTCAGAGCACGCAGTGCTTATCGTCAGGAAAAAGAAGAGTTGGAAGACAATTCCATTGGAGACCGCGAAGAGATGAATGCGTTAGAAAGAAAATTTTCAAAGGAAAATGAAAATTTTAAGGAATTGGACCAAAAACTTGCCGAGAAAAGAGATGAACTGGAGAAATTAAATGCTGAAATCGAAAAAGAACACGAACTACAGCAGCCACTTCTTTCACAAAAGGAGAAACTTTCCAGTGAGCTGGAAGCTGAAATTGGCATTAGCAACCAGAAGAGAATTGCCATGGAGGAGATTAATGGGGAAATCACCAAGATGAAACTTAGCCGTAAAGCAGCGGCAGATAGTTATAAAGTATCGTACGATTCAATGATCGAGGAGTTTGTTTTACCTGATTATCTCTTTTGGGGCGATGAACTTGAAGTGGTCGTGGAAAGTATTTCACCATCAGGTCATGGATTTTTTATCAAACAGGGTGCTCAAGATGGACTTAGAACAAATTTCTTTTTTCTAGCTAGCCTGGGGAACTTGGGAGATAGATCACCTTTCTTTCTTAAGGCAACTCTGGTGGAGGAAGGTTTTTCCTTTTTGGAAGCTGAGAACGAAAGTTTGAACCTCCGCAACCTGCTCATGCCGGAACAAAATCTTTTCTTGATCAGGACTGGTGAATCGGATAAGAAAGATGAATCCGAGATTGATGTGGATGTTGCTCTCGAATCTAATCCGCTTTAGTTCGGTAATCCTACCCAAATGACCATACAACAAGAACAACTCAGCGATGAGGATTTGGCCTCCAAAATCTCGGAGGATGGTCGTCTCTCCCAAGATTCCCCAACCCATGAAGAGGAGGGTTTTCTTGAGACTGGTGTTCATGCAAATTCTGCTATTCTTGAAGATGAAACGGATCCTTCCTTACAGGAAGAGCCCTTCTCAGTGAATGATTTTGAAGAGGGTGCGGAAATAGTTGATGTTGGAAGTTCATCTGCTGAGCCTGATCATGCACCATCCGTTTCTGCGGAGAACCCAGAATTTCAAAATAGCCGTGAGAATGTGATGACTAATTCTTCGGAACTAAATTCTGACCCAGGAGAAGTTGCGGAGTTCAGGAAAACGCTTTCTGCACTCTCTCGTCAGTTGGAGATTGATAGGCTGACCATGCTTTACAAACACATGAAAGAAGAAGGCAAGCCATTGCCAGATCTTGGAAAAATTGCATCAGACATCCGGGGTGATTCCCAGTTACAGCCAATTGGAGACGAAGATATCTATTCCAAGCGACCTCTCGCAAGGCTGCAGGGATGGATTGCTGGGTTATCTTTTGGCATCGGTCGGCGGGCTAAAAAGTTTTCCCGCTGAAGGAAGAAGGTGGGCTCTTGGCTTTACCAACTTCACTTGATTATTCGATAATTATACCTGCATACAACGAGGAAGATATGCTTCCCAAGACCATTGACTCAATTCGTGATGCAATGTCAAATATTAGCGGAAAAATGGGCGAGATTATCGTGGTCGATAATGACTCTTCTGACTTAACTGCAGAAGTAGCAAAGGCAAGAAAATGCAGGGTGGTGCATGAATCATTTCGTCAAATTGCCAAAGCAAGAAATAGGGGTGCAAAAGAAGCGATCGGAAGGTATTTGTTTTTCGTTGATGCAGACACTGTTGTTCCAAATAAAATCCTGCAGGAGGCAATTTCAAAAATGCAAAAAAGGAAAATTGGTGGCGGTGGGGCATTGATAAAATTTGACCATGATCATGGCCGGTTTTTTTCGGGCAAATTACTTCCGATGTTATGGAATCTTTTATCTGAACACTTTAAGCTATTTGCGGGTAGTTTTATTTTTTGCCGTGCAGATTATTTTGACCAAGCCGGTGGATTTCCGGAGAGCCATTTCGCGGGAGAAGAAATTATCTTTGCGAAAAGGCTCAAGAAAGTTCTTAAAGATGGTGGTTTAGGTGTATGTGTGTTGAAAGATTTCCATGTTTGTTCATCTGCTCGTAAGCTTGTTTGGCATAGCGACTGGTCCATCCTGAATAAAATATTACCTTTGGTTGGGTTGCCTTGGTTGTTAAAAAGCCGCAAAGCTTGTCGTTTCTGGTATGAAAGACCAAGTCGCTCAAGAAATGGTTGATTTTTATTAAATCAAAAGATGTAGTTCAGTTAAGTGAATTTAATCTGTTCAAAGTGCATGAATTTCCAATGTCTGCTGTTACTCACATTGTTTGTTTCTTCGTGCTCTTTTCGTAAAGAAAAGGTGCAGGGGGATAATCTTGAAATTCAATCTAACAAGCCTCCTGCATACATACAAAAGGCCTGGGATGCAAGGTATGACTTTGATCATGAAAGAAGATTACTTATTCCAAAATACGCTGGGTCCCGTTGGGGTGCCGTTCAGCAATACAAGGAAGACGGCAGTCTCGAATATCAGGATTGGTGGGTAAAGGATTTACAGCGAGAAGAACTTGTTCCTGCTCCCTCAACCGAAATTACTACTTTTATTGATGAAGATGGAAATCTTACTGAGGTGAAATTTGATGAACCAGAGGATCAAGCTTTGGAAGTTTCTGATTCCAGGGATGAGGAAACAGAAAACAATCAGCAGGCTTTTAGTCCAGAGATTGATGAAACAGAAACAATTGAGCCTGCATTAAGCCCATTTTCACCTTTTGATCCCTGACTCTTTAGGCTAGATTTTTGGATGTGCGGCTTAATTCAGTATTGGTTAATACTGCCAATACTAGCGAATATTGGAGGATTGTATTCTTCTTCATCAGATTGTGCGGGTTTCTCAGAATCTTTTGGCGGATCTTTAATTTGATTCCTTACTTCCTTCGTTGAGGATGGGTGACGAATGCTTTTGTTAACTTGCTCTGAAGAAGCTAATGAAGTGATGAGTTTCTTTTTCGATCCCCTTCTTTGATTAAGTGCCCCAACTTCTCTCAACCATACTCTACTTACAAGAATTTCGTCATCTGGACTGATAAATTCTCGTAGCTGATGCCATTTAATTTTGGCGAAACAACCTGCACCTTTGGTTTTGCCGCTTCCAATTTTGCGTGGCGTTCCATCTTTATTTAAGGTTGGTCCCATATTTTTAATATACCTAATAGAAAAGTTCTTTAACTGGAAATCAATCTATCTTTTACATGCAACCCATCAGTTAGAATTATTTTTGGTAGGTAAAGGAGTCCTCTAGCGGAATTTCAGAAGGATTTCTGATATAGTTTTGAGGGTAGTTTACCGATAGACTTTCTAAAATCTTGTACACCCAATCAGATTGTTGCACGATATCTAGATTTTGAGCTAGTTCGTTGGCAGAGACTGGCACTTCCGCATTTGAACACATCCATTTTTCAACTTGGTTTCGTACATCTAAAACCCGTGCGGCGGCTTTTTTTCCGGCTTCCACTCCAGGCTGATGGTACGCATTAATTCCAATTATTGATGCATAATATCCAACGGCACGCTCATAAAGTGCGATCAACATACCTACTGATTCAGCGTCCACCTGATCTATGGTAAAAGTAATTGATCTCCTGCCTTTCTCTAATAGGGCATCACGGGTTCCCAGAAAGAAACCATGCAGGTAATCTCCCGATTTCATGCCCTGTTTATCCACAGCGATGGATTCGTTTTCCCTGTCTTTGAGGACTTCAATGAAAGTAGCAAAAAAATTGGGAACACCTTCTCGTAATTGTTGGACATAGGCATGTTGGTCGGTCGAACCTTTGTTTCCATAAACTGCAATCCCCTGATTAACCAATTCGCCGTTGAGGTTCATTTCTTTACCGAGTGACTCCATGATGAGTTGCTGTAAATACTTGGCAAAAAGCTCCAGTCGGTCCTTATAAGGCAGGATTACCATATCTTTGGCCCCTTTGCCATCGGTCAAAAAATACCAGCTTAACGCAAGCATCGCTGCGGGGTTTTTTGGGGTGTCGGTACCTCTGGTTAATTCATCCATGCGGGCGGCACCCTTTAACAATAAATCAATATCAAATCCCTGAAGTGCAGCAGGGAGTAGCCCAACGGCAGCAGTTTCACTTGTTCGGCCACCCACCCAGTCCCACATTGGAAAAAACTCTAGCCAGTTTTCCTGCTGAGAGATTAGATGAAGTTTGCTTCCTTCACCTGTAACTGCAATTGCATGGTTATTAAAATCAAGGCCAGCTTTATTAAATGCAAGCTGAGCTTCTATCATTCCATTACGGGTTTCTGGAGTGCCGCCAGATTTAGAAATGACCAAGACCAGAGTAGTTGATAGTTTTTTGCCAATCCGGGACAAGGTGAAGTCCATACCGTCGGGGTCGGTATTATCAAAAAAATGAGCATCCAGATTATCACCTGATGGCTTTGCCAGTGCTTTACCGACAAATTGAGGTCCCAGGGCAGACCCACCAATTCCTATGACAAGCAGATCTGTAAATGAACCATGGGGGCTGGTTAGTTCACCATTCTTTACACGCGTCGCACAATTTTTTACCCGGTTCAGCGTGTGGGTAATTTCTTCAGTTAAATCTGATGTAGGTGCCAAGTCAGGTTTGCGAAGCCAATAATGACCGACCATTCGGTTCTCGTCTGGGTTAGCAATTGCTCCATTCTCGAGATCATGCATTGCTTTGTATGCTTGCTGTAATAGTTGATGATTCTCAGTAAGGTATTCCTTGGGGAACCCAACAAGACGAAAATCAGAAGCGAAGCCAAGATGGGGAAATCTTTGATAAAGTAAATGGTCCATGATAAAGTAAGTGGTTTAGTGAGTTACCGCTCCGAGTGATGCGGAGCTGACTAGTTTAGCGTATTTTGCGAGGACGCCACGTTTTTCCTTGGGGCCTGGATTTTGCCATGCTTGTTGACGTTGATTAATTTGATCTTCTGGCAAGTCCAAGGTTAGTAGGTTATTTTCTGCATCGATGGTAATTGGATCACCATTGATTAGCAGTCCAATAAGCCCTCCCACTGCAGCTTCTGGAGTAACATGCCCGACAACAAACCCGTGACTTCCTCCCGAAAAGCGGCCATCTGTAATCAAGGCAACCTCCTTACCAAGCCCTTTTCCCATAATAGCAGAGGTAGGCGAGAGCATCTCGCGCATGCCAGGCCCACCAACTGGTCCTTCGTTGCGGATTACGATCACATTCCCAGATTTTACTTCTCCATCGAGTATGCCACGCAACGCGGTTTCTTCAGATTCATAAACAATTGCAGTACCAGAAAATTTTAAGCCTTCTTTACCAGTGATTTTTGCAACGGCTCCGTCTGCGGCAAGGTTGCCGTAGAGAATACGAAGGTGACTATCTTTTTTGATAGGGTTTTCAAAAGGGCGAACCAAGTCCTGCCCATTGGGATAGGGGGCATAAGGTTTTGCATCGGCAACATTTTCGGCGAGTGTTTTTCCAGTTACTGTCATGCATTCACCATGCAACAGTCCTTGCTCAAGCAGCATTTTTAGGAGAGGTCGCAAGCCTCCAATTCTCACAAAATGGGACATATTGTATTTTCCACTGGGTTTGAGGTCGCACAGTAAAGGGACTCGTTTGCCAATCTCGGTAAAATCATCAAGCTCAAGTGACACTTCCGCTTCATGGGCCATGGCGAGAAGATGAAGCACGGCATTGGTTGAGCCACCAAGCGTAATGACCACAGTAATGGCATTTTCAAATGCCTTTCTGGTCATGATATCACGGGGGCAAATATTTTTTTCGACCAGGTTAACTACTGCGGCTCCAGCAGCTTTAGCATCTGCCCTTTTATCTTCAGAAACTGCCAGCTGTGCAGAACTGTCAGGTAAACTCATGCCTAATGCTTCGATAGCTGAGGACATGGTATTGGCAGTATACATCCCTCCGCATGAACCAGGACCTGGAATTGCCTTTTTTTCAATTGCAGTGAGTTCCTCATGAGAAATGTTGCCAGAAGCATGTGCTCCAACTGCCTCAAAAACGGACACGATATCTAGGTTTTTTTCTTTATGAATTCCTGGAAGTATCGTGCCTCCATAAACAAAAATACCGGGACGGTTAAGGCGAGCCAAAGCCATGACGCACGCAGGCATATTTTTGTCGCACCCTCCGATCGCGACGATGCCATCCATGCCTTCCGCACCTACAACTGTCTCAATAGAATCTGCAATCACCTCACGGGAAACCAATGAATACCTCATGCCAGGAGTGCCCATACTAATTCCATCAGATACGGTGATAGTTCCAAATGGAACCGCTTTGCCGCCGTTTTGGTCAACTCCCTTAACTGACATCTTTCCGAGTTCGTCCAAGTGGGCGTTGCATGGGGTTACCATGCTCCAAGCTGAGCAAACGCCAATCTGAGGTTTTTTAAAATCCTCATCTTCGAACCCGACTGCCCTGAGCATTGATCGGTTTGGCGCACGGTCGTCACCATCAACCACGATGGAAGAAAAATTTCGATTGCAACTCATATTATTTAGTAGGTTTATTTTCGTTGTGGAATAGCATGATATGCGTTGCATTTAAGCAATGCACCTTGCATTTGTTATCGAATTAGTTTTTTGGATATTGTTTTGAATGAAAGTAATCTAGAATCCCTAAGGGAAGAGATCGATCAAATCGACTCCGAAATCGTAAAGTTGCTAAACTTACGCGTCAGCAAAGCCTGTGAAATCGGAAAGATTAAACAGCTGAAAGGGGTTGACCCGTATGATCCTGCCCGTGAAGAGCAGGTCTTTACTAAACTTTCCTCATACAGCGATGGTCCATTACGTAATGGCTCGTTGCGTGCGGTATACCGCGAAATTATTTCCGCCTCCATCGCCTTGGAGAAGGACATTGTAATCGGCTACTTAGGGCCTGAGGCTACTTACACCCATCAAGCTGCGGTCAAAAACTTTGGCTCTGGCCTGGAATACATGGCTTTACCTGATATCCCAGATGTTTTTTCCGCGGTTGAGTCAGGTCATTGTGATTATGGGGTTGTTCCGATTGAAAACTCTACGGAGGGGGCGGTGAACCGTTCTCTTGATTTACTCGTTGATTCCGATCTTACCATCGTTGCTCAGGTCTTTTTACGGGTTCGGCACTGTTTGTTCAGTCAAACTTCCCTTGATGAAATTTCTGAGGTTCGCTCTAAGGATCAGGCTTTGGCTCAATGTGCAGATTGGTTGCGGGCAAAACTTCCTGATGTAAGGCTTATGCCGGTAACCAGTACAGCCGAAGCGGTGAGGGAGTGTAAAATTCAAAAAGGAGTTGCTGCTATAGCTGGAGAATTAGCTGGTCAAATTTATGAAGTTCCGATGATTGAGAGTGGAATTCAGGACCGATCAGATAATGTCACCCGGTTCCTTGTTGTTGCCAAACAGGCTTTGCCTTTGCGGAATGGAATTTCTTATCGTACCAGTCTGGTATTATCTTTGAACGATGAAGTCGGTGCGTTGCAGAATGCCTTAAAGCCATTTTCGGAACGTGGAATCAATCTTTGTAAGATCGAATCACGTCCGAGTAAGCGTAAATCATGGGACTATTTCTTTTTTGTCGATTTTATAGGACATCCTGATGAAGAGATTGTCGGTGATGCTTTAAAGGAACTTGGGAATGCCTGTGCTTTTTCCCGCCTCCTTGGAAGTTATCCTGAAACTGAAACCTAAAAAAATAAAACGGAGAGGTCTTGTCCTTTACGGACATTTCGCATAACTAGAACCTCTATAAATTGCCGGATTTCGAGGTACTCCTGTTCGCATTTTGAAGTCCATCTTTTTTTGCCCCCCTTAAGGGACTCACGCAATCCAGAAACCAGTAGCAGTCCTGTCATAGACTCACGGGTAGAGCGGACGAATTCAAGAACTGAAGCATGCACCCATAATGGATCAATTAAGTGGTGCCTTGCATTCCAGTGAACATGGCGGAGATTACGCTTGTTTGGGAAGTGAAAGCAAACGACTTGATCAATGCAGTGCTCAAAGGATTGAGCTGTCATTTTTTCATGACCGTCATTTTCTCTCATGAATGAGAGTGTGCGCTGTAACTGCATGGTTTCTTCTGGTGAAGAAACACTCCCCATTACCATGAATAGAGAGTTTAAATTTTGCAGTCTCGTATAGTCGTCTTTTTTACCCGCCGCTGTTTTCACCTTTCCTTTCTCCACCCAGATACAAAATTTCTTCGGCGAACCGAGAGAATTGCGAGAAATCCTCATAGAAACTAGCGTAACGCAACCAAGCGATAGAATCTACCTTGCGTAAGCCATGCATGACTGCATCCGCAATTGCACGGCTTGGGAGTTCGTTATCGAACTCATTTTCGATTCTTCTCAGGGTATCGGAAAGAAGAGCATTGATTTGTTCTGCATCGATCGGTCGTTTGAAAATAGCCCGCCTAAGGCTCATTGCCAGTTTGGTACGATCAAAGCATTCCCTGCGGTCATCACGCTTCACAACCGTCAAATCCTCGTGAAGGACTTCTTCGATGGTGCTGAAACGGTGCCCGCAAGATTGACACTCTCTTCTTCTTCGCGTCGACGCAACTTTACCAGCCCGCGTTTCCAGAACCTTGAGATCAAGGGATGAACACTTTGGACAAAGCATTATTCGCTATCGAGAATTCCACTTACCACACACACAAATAGGTTTTAACAACATTTGAGGAAATTCTTCAAGACCATAATTCCACTATCTGTAGCAAGAGACTCGGGGTGAAACTGTACACCCCATATGGGGAGGTCGCGATGGCGAATGGCCATGATTTCCTCTTGTTCGGTCCACGCTGTCAAGACGAGTGAGGAGGGCATGGTTTGAGGGTCAATGAGCAGAGAGTGGTAGCGGGTTGCAGAAAAAGGGGAGGGCATATCCTCGAAAATTTCAGTACCTGAGTGGTAAATGGGGGAAGTTTTGCCATGCATTAATCGCTCAGCCCTAACAATTTTTGCTCCATATGCCTGACCTATACATTGATGACCAAGGCAAACTCCAAGCAAAGGTTTTTTACCGGCCCAATATTTCACCGCGGGTAAACTAATTCCTGCTTGATCAGGGTCACAAGGCCCAGGAGAAAGGATGAGCCCATCGAAAGGTCCAATATCAATATCCTCCAACTTTGATTGATCATTTCTTAAAACCATGCAATTCGCACCAGACTCGCCAAAGTATTGCACCAGGTTATAGGTGAACGAGTCGTAATTATCGATAACCAGCAAGTTCACTATGATGCAGAATAAACGAGGCTGATATTTAACTGCCCGAGTACCCTTGTTTGCGGGCTCGTTCTTTTAGGCGCAGTCCGTTAAGGCGGATAAAGCCACTGGCATCCTCCGGTTGATAGTCTGATTCATCCCCTTCCATTGACGCAACTGCCGTATCATAAAGTGAATAATCTGATTTCCTTCCAACAGTTGTAACATTTCCCTTGTAGAGTTTTAGTCGTACCGTGCCGGAGACTTTTTCCTGGCTTTGGTCAATTAATGCCTGAAGGGCTTCGCGCTCGGGAGCATACCAAAAACCATAGTAAATTAATTCTGCATATCTAGGAATTAATGAGTCTCTGAGGTGCATTAAATCACGGTCCATTGTCAAGGTCTCTAATTGCCTGTGTGCATGCAGAAGAATCGTTCCTCCAGGAGTTTCGTAAACTCCGCGACTTTTCATTCCAACAAAACGATTCTCTACTAAGTCAACTCTTCCAATTCCATGCTTACCGGCAATTGAATTCAGTGAACGAATAATACCTGATGGAGATGCCCGGTTTCCATCAATTGCCACACAGTTTCCCTGCTCAAATTCCAGTTCGATATATTGGGCATCATCTGGAGCGAGCATAGGATCAGTGGTGAGCTTGTACATCGAGCGGTTTTCTGGGGTGGTGGGATCAAACCAAGGGTCCTCAAGGATCCCAGCTTCGTAAGAGATATGCCATAAGTTACGATCCATCGAATAAGGCTTAGATGCACTAGCCTCAACATCGATATTGTTTTCGCGGCAGTATTCGATCATCTCCGTTCTGCCAGGAAACCTTTCGCGAAAGGAGGCATCACGCCAAGGGGCAAGAATTTTTAATTCAGGAGCCAGTGCTGAAAAGGTAAGTTCAAACCTGCATTGGTCATTTCCTTTACCAGTTGCACCATGAGCCACAGTATCCGCTTGAAATTCCCGAGCCATATCAATCTGAGCCTTGGCAATCAAAGGACGGGCAATAGATGTTCCTAAGAGATACTGACTTTCATAAACCGCATTAGCACGGGTCATCGGATAAATGAAATCATTGGCAAATTCATCGACCAAATCAAGAGTGCGGTGGGCTTTTGCACCAGTGGCTAAAGCCTTTTCCTTCAATCCAGTCAACTCTTCTTCCTGGCCGACATCGGCACAGTAAGTAATGACTTCTGCTCCGTGATGATGAGCAAACCAGTGAACAAGCACGGAGGTATCAAGGCCTCCAGAGTAAGCAAGGATCAATTTCATTTTCAGAAAGAATTACATTTTGATAGAAAAGATAAGATGGATTTTTGCATATGCAGACGATTTTCCGCCTGATCAAAAATAATTGACCGGTTCGAATCAAGCACGGACTGGTCTACTTCTTCACCAGGATGTGCTGGCATACAGTGCATAAATAGGCAATGTTCCAGTGAATTGGAGAAAGTTGAATTTTTAACCTGATAAGGTTTCATTGCCCTAAGTCTATCCTGACTTTCTTCTTCACAACCCATACTTACCCAGACATCGGTGTAAACAGCATCTGCATCGACGGCACCTTGTTGAGCGTTGCCTGTGAATGTCCAGGTTGGGGTAAGCCCGTATTGCCGAAGTAATTCTTCAATGTCTTTTCCAGGTTGAAATGTTTCCGGCCCACATAGAGATATTTCCAAGCCAAACATAGCCCCGGCAAGAATCCATGAGTTTGCCATGTTACAAGATGTGTCTCCAAAAAAAGCCAATTTTTTTCCTTTTAAGCCAATGTATGGGTTTTGATGACAATTCAACTTTTCGATGAGAGTCATACAATCTGCAAAGATTTGACATGGATGAAGAAAATCAGTCAAGGCATTGACTACTGGTATGGTGGAGTGACGAGCAAATTCCTCGATTAGTTCGTGTCCATGAGTGCGGATTATTAAACCATCGAGAAAACGCGAAAGTACTTTGACTGTGTCCTCGATACTTTCGCCTCGACCAATCTGAGTGGTTGATTGATCAAGGATTAGAGGATGACCTCCTAGTTCTCGAATGCCTACCTCGAAAGAAACGCGCGTTCTTGTGCTTTGCTTGTAAAACATCATACCCCAGCTTTGCCCCTCTAAGTCTGATTGGGGGCGCTGGGCTCGAGTTTTTTTCAGTTCAAAGGCCTGCTTAAAAACTCGCTCAACTTCCTCTTGATCAAAATCATTTTCCTTTAAAAAATGTTTCATAATAAAAAACGAA
>Ga0181587_10001493_pt1 | contig 19597 bp, 17 predicted proteins | sample 071ome_27_FD_132463 | JGI IMG/M metagenome (GOLD analysis project Ga0181587, IMG submission 132463) | Coastal salt marsh microbial communities from the Groves Creek Marsh, Skidaway Island, Georgia - 071409AT metaG (megahit assembly) | ecosystem: Environmental > Aquatic > Marine > Intertidal...
AAGAGAAGTTGATTAGTTGCGGGGTGGAGCAGTCTGGCAGCTCGTCGGGCTCATAACCCGAAGGTCGTAGGTTCAAATCCTGCCCCCGCTACCAATTTCTCGCCGATGCAGGCCTGTTAGAGCCTGCAGGTTTATCAGGAAGGCAGCTCGTCGGGCTTGGCTCTTTATAAACCACGGGGAGGCAGCAGGTTCAATCCTGCCCCCGTTGAGAAATTATCGGGATCCAAGCGGACGTTCCGCCGGTTTCCAAACCAGAAGCCCCTATATGGGGCTTTTTAGTCGGTGCGAAAGTTGTGGAAGTGGGCCTAGGGCCCATTTTTTGTTTAGCAAGAATGTGATTTGACGATGAGCAGGCGAGCAACGGAACTGGGTGAATTACTGGAGCCTGCCATCAATGCACTGGGGTTCAGGCTCTGGGGCATTGAGTACATTCCGCAGGGCAGGCATTCCATGCTGCGGGTATACCTGGACAAGGAGGGGGGTATCGACATCGAGGATTGTGCGCTGGCCAGCCGCCAGATCAGCAGCATTCTCGATGTGGAGGATCCGATCAGCGGCGAATATACCCTCGAGGTATCCTCGCCAGGCATCGACAGGACATTGTTTAAGCTAGACCAGTTCAATGAGTATCTGGGCTGGCATGTAACACTGAAGTTGACGGAAAACTTTGAAAAGCGAAGGAATTTTACCGGCCAGCTAAAGGCAGTGGTCGATGATGAAGTAGTCATCATCATCGGCGACGAGGAATACACCATTCCTTACGAGTTGATAGACAAGGCCAGCCTGGTCAGCCAGGTCTGAGTCGATACTGAAGAGTTAGCAGCCTGGCTGCAGTAAAGCCAGGTTTACAGGTTATTCCCGGTCAGGGAGTGTTAAAGGTAACTTTGAGATGATTAACAAAGAAATTTTGATGGTTGCTGATGCCGTCTCCAATGAGAAAGGTGTCTCCAGGGATGTGATCTTTAGTGCCATAGAGTCTGCTTTGGCCTCCGCCACGAAGAAACGCTACGTGGACGAGGAAATCGACTGCGAGGTCATCATCGACCGTGAGACAGGTGACTACGAAACTTACCGCATATGGACCGTTGTTCCCGATGATGAACTGGCCCTGCTGGGCTCCCAGTTCACCATCGAGGAAGCCCACGAAAAGGATACGAACCTTGGTCCGGGTGATGTCTATCGTGAAAAAATCGATAACGTGGAGTTCGGCCGTATCGCTGCGCAGACTGCCAAGCAGGTCATCGTGCAGAAGGTTCGTGAAGCGGAGCGTGAAATCGTGGTTGCCGAATACAACGATAAGGTCGGCCATCTGGTCTCCGGTACCGTCAAGAAAGTCACTCGCGACAATGTCATCGTCGATCTCGGCAATAATGCCGAAGGCCTGTTACCCCGCGAGAACCTGATTCCCCGTGAAACCTTCCGTATCAACGATCGCCTGCGTGCGCTCCTGCTGGAAGTGCGTACCGAGCTGCGCGGCCCCCAGCTCCTGCTGAGCCGCACGGCACCGGAAATGCTGGTGGAACTGTTCAAGATCGAAGTGCCGGAAATATCCGAGGAAATCATTGAGATCAAGGCAGCGGCCAGGGATCCCGGTTCGCGAGCCAAGCTTGCCGTCAAAACCAACGACGGCCGCATCGATCCTGTCGGCGCCTGTGTCGGTATGCGCGGTTCACGCGTCCAGGTGGTCTCCAATGAGCTCGCCAACGAACGCATCGACATCATCCTGTGGGATGACAATCCCGCCCAGCTGGTGATCAATGCCATGGCTCCTGCCGAAGTGGCCTCCATCGTGGTCGATGAAGACACCCACACCATGGATGTGGCCGTCGCCGAGGAAAACCTGGCGCAGGCCATCGGCCGCAACGGCCAGAACGTGCGTCTGTCCAGCGAACTCACCGGCTGGACCATCAACGTGATGAGCGAGGAAAGCGCAGCCGAAAAACTGCAGACGGAATCAGCCGGTACCATCAAGACGTTCATGGACAGCCTGGATGTGGACGAGGATGTGGCGGAAATCCTGGTTCAGGAGGGTTTTACCACACTGGAAGAAATCGCCTATGTGCCGCTGGAAGAAATATCCCAGATCCAGGATTTCGACGAGGAAATCGCCAACGAGCTGCGTGCGAGGGCCAAGGATGCCTTGCTGACCAGGGCTATAGCCTCTGAAGAGGATATCAATAAGGCCGGTATCAAGGACGACCTCCTGAACATGGAAGGCGTCGACAACGAACTGGCGCTGGCGCTGTCCGGCATCGGCGTGCTTTCCATGGAAGATCTTGCCGAGCAGTCCATCGATGAACTGATGGTGATCGAAGGCATGGATGAAGAACGTGCGGGTCAGCTCATCATGACCGCCAGGGCGCCCTGGTTCGCCGACGAAGTCGAAGAAGACGCTGCCGAGAATTCAGCGGAACAATCCTGATAAGGGAATATCCGGGAATATAAGGGTGAGCAGCACTCAAGCAGCAATATCGGGAGAGTTGAATGTCAGACGTAACAATCAGTGAACTGGCCAAAATGGTCGGCGTACCTGTAGACCGTTTACTTGAACAGGTCAAGGATGCCGGTCTGCCCCAGAAAAAAGCGGACGACACGATCACCAATGATGAGCGCACCACTTTGCTGATGTCACTGAAGAGCAAGCATGGCGAAGATACTTCCGGTGGCGCCACACCGCGTCGCATAACCCTGAAACGCAAAACCGTCGAAACGCTCAAGACCTCCGATAACCAGGGCCGCAGCAAAGCGGTCAACGTGGAAGTACGCCGTAAACGCACCTACGTGAAACGTAGTGTCGAAGAGGCCCAGCTCGAAGCCGAACGCAAAGAAGCGGAGCGCCTGGCCAAGGAAGCAAAGGAAAAAGCGGAGCAGGAAGCCCGGGAAAAGGCAAAGCAGGCCGAGACCAGCAAGGTGGCTGCCGAGGGTCCCACGGCTAAATCCACTGTCAGCCTCAAACGCGAACCGGTAGAAGTACCCGTCGAGGATAAATCAGAAGTCCGTCGCGATCACAAGAAAGGAGCCGTCCGCAAGGATGTCCAGCGTGAAGAGGAGCCCGGTGAAAAGAAAAAGAGCGGGCTGCGTCGTCGTGACCAGGACGATGACAAGAAATTCCAGCCTATCCGCTCCACGGATGACTTCATCCTGGACGAGGAAGAGGAATTTGATGATGCCTCGCGCCGCAGGGGTCGCCGCAAGCTGAGCCAGGGGCAGAAGCAGCACAAATTCGAAAAACCGACCGAATTCATTTCCCGCGAGATCGAAGTGCCGGAAGCTATCACAGTCGGCGACCTGGCCCAGCGCATGTCGCTGAAAAGCGGCGAACTCATCAAGAGCCTGATGAACATGGGTGTCATGGCCACTCTGAACCATGTTCTGGACCAGGATACTTCGGTCCTTCTGGTGGAAGAACTCGGCCACAAGGCAAAAACCGTTTCCGATGACGCTCTCGAGGAAAGCCTGGCGGAATCCGTCAAGTACGAGGGTGAGGAAGTTTCCAGGGCACCCGTTGTCACCGTGATGGGCCATGTCGACCACGGCAAGACATCCTTGCTCGACTATATTCGCAAGACCGCCGTTACCGAGGGTGAGGCCGGCGGAATTACCCAGCATATCGGTGCCTACCATGTGAACACCGACCACGGAATGATCACCTTCCTCGATACGCCGGGCCATGCCGCATTCAGCGCCATGCGTTCACGCGGTGCCCAGGCGACGGATATCGTCATCCTGGTAGTAGCCGGTGATGACGGTGTGAAACCGCAGACCGAGGAAGCCGTCAATCATGCACAGGCCGCCGAAGTTCCCATCGTCGTCGCCATCAACAAAATGGACAAGGATGGTGTCGACCCCGATCGCGTCAAGAATGAACTCGCTGCCAAGGGCTTGACCCCGGAAGCGTGGGGGGGTGATACCCAGTTCATCGAGGTCTCTGCCCATACCGGCAAGGGGATCAAGGAACTGCTGGACGCCGTGCTGCTGCAGTCAGAACTGCTGGAGCTGAAGGCGATCAAGGATTGCCCGGCGAAGGGGGTGGTCATCGAGTCCCGTCTCGACAAGGGGCGCGGCCCGGTTGCCACCGTTCTGGTACAGAACGGCACCCTGGAAATGTCCGATATCATCCTGGCCGGTCATGAGTATGGCAAGGTGAGGGCGATGATCGATGAAAACGGCGCCCAGGTGAAATCAGCCGGCCCGTCCATTCCCGTCGAGATTCTTGGACTTAACGGAACACCCGATGCCGGTGATGAGTTCATCGTTGTCCAGGACGAAAAACGTGCCAGGGAAGTCGCCGATTTCAGGCTGCACAAATACCGCGAGACACAGGTTGCCAAGCAGCAGGCGGCAAAAATGGAAAGCATGTTTGCCACCATGGGTGTCGACGAAAAACAGGTGCTCAATGTGGTGCTCAAGACTGACGTGAGGGGCTCACTGGAAGCCATCTCTTCGGCCTTGCTGGGTCTTGGCAATGATGAAGTTTCCGTGGCCCTGATTTCTTCCGGCGTCGGCGGAATATCCGAAACCGATGTGCAGCTGGCGCATACATCCAGGGCGACCATCATCGGCTTCAACGTGCGTGCCGACAAGACGGCCAAGACACTGGCGGAAAACGAGGCCGTGGAAATCCGCTACTACAGCGTCATCTACGACCTCATCGACGACGTCAAGGCGGTGATGAGCGGCATGCTGGCACCGGAACTGCAGGAGGAAATCCTGGGAGTTGCCGAAGTGCGTGATATTTTCATGTCGCCGAAGTACGGCTCCATTGCCGGCAGCATGGTGATCGAAGGCGCGGTGTACCGGCACAAACCGATCCGCGTGCTGCGCGACAACGTGGTCATCTACGAGGGCCAGCTCGAATCCCTGCGTCGCTTCAAGGAAGAAGCCAGTGAAGTCAGAAATGGCATGGAATGCGGTATTGGTGTGAAGAACTACACCGACGTTCGTGTTGGTGACAAGATCGAAGTCTTCGAGCGCAAGGAAGTCGCCAGGACACTTGCATAGCAAGCACGAACTGATATGGCCAGAGTCTCAAGCAGGGTGGACAAGGTTGCCGACCTCCTGAAAAAGGAAATCGCCCTGCTGATCCAGAATGAAGTACGGGACCCCCGTGTGGGCATGGCTTCAGTGACCGGAGTCAGGGTCAGCAAGGACCTGAGCTATGCCAACGTCTACGTGACCCTGCTGGGCAAGTCCGGCGCGAAGGAGGCCGAAGAGGGTGTTGCCGCACTCAACAAGGCCGCCGGTTTCCTGCGTACCCTGCTGTCGAAGAACATCAGCCTGCGCACTACGCCGCGCCTCAAGTTCATCTACGATGACTCCCTGGTCCGGGGCCAGTACCTTACCAGCCTGATCGATGAAGCCCTTGCCCGCGATGAGCGTGATCATCATCTCGATGATGACGGCGAGTCATGACCCGCTTACAGGATACTGTTGATTCCAATGGCAAGGCGAGCGCGGGGCAGGGACATCACGGGCATCATCGTCCTCGACAAACCCATCGGTGAATCCTCCAACCGCAGCCTGCAGCGGGTAAAGCGCCTGTTCAATGCCGCCAAGGCCGGGCATACAGGCAGTCTTGATCCCCTGGCCACCGGTGTATTGCCCCTTTGCCTCGGTGAGGCCACGAAGCTGTCCCAGTTCCTGCTCGATGCAGACAAGCGCTACAGGACCACGGTCAGGCTCGGTGTGAAAACCGCCAGCGGGGATTCCCAGTCAGAAGTCCTTGATACCCGGCCAGTGAATGTGTCCCGGAAGCAGGTCGAGGATTGCCTCGAGCAGTTTCGGGGGACAATCGTCCAGGTGCCCTCCATGTATTCCGCACTCAAGCACCAGGGCGTGCCGCTTTACAAAATCGCGCGCAAGGGTGGGGAAGTGGTGCGCAAGGAACGGGAGGTGACGGTATTTGCGCTGGAATTGCTGGACTTTCGTGGAGATGAGGTCGACCTCGACATTCGCTGTTCGAAAGGGACCTATATCCGGACCATAGCCGATGATCTGGGGGATGCCCTCGGGACAGGCGGTCATGTGACCGCCCTGCGCAGGTTGCAATCCGGGCCTTTCCTGGAATCCGATGCCGTCACCATTGACCAGCTGGAGCTGGCCGCCGCAACAGGCGGCCCGGAAAACCTCGATCAATTCCTCATGCCCGCTGATCTCGCCGTGGAACACCTGCCCAGGACGGTTATGCCCGCAGCCACCGCTGATTTCGTGCGGCAGGGCCAGGCGGTCATAGTCAATGGCCTGCCGCGTACAGGCCAGGTAAGGATGTATGATGAGAAGGGCTTTTTCGGCATCGGGAAGATGCTGGACGACGGTCGGGTGACCCCGGCACGATTACTGAAAACTCCTTGAAATTCACGGTATTGCCTTTAAATTCAGGTGCCTGAAAGACTGTATCACCGGGGAGTTCTATGCTATTGTACGCACCCCTTGCAATCGGAGGCAGTTGATTCCGGGGCAGGGACCGCAAGGAGCATCTCAGGTAACTATAAATATGCATGGTTATTCTGAATGAAACGGACGTTCGACTTTTTAACGCATATTCACAGGAGTAAAACCCATGGCCTTATCTGCCGAGCAGAAAGCTGAGATCGTAAGGGAATATGCCTTGACCGAGGGCGACACAGGTTCCCCGGAAGTCCAGGTAGCATTGCTGACAAACAACATCAATCACCTGCAAGACCACTTCAAAGAGCACAATCAGGACCATCATTCCCGTCGCGGCCTAATCCGCATGGTGAATACCCGTCGCAAGCTGCTCGATTACCTGAAAAGAAAAGATGTTGACCGCTATACATCGCTGATCAAGCGACTTGGTCTGCGTCGTTAATCAGGAGCCTGACATCAGTTTCCCTGGAATCTTGTAAGGGCTCCACAGCCTGGCCGGCATTGGGCTGGCCAGGTTAGACCGTTTTTGGAAAAGTAGAGTAAAAAGTAGAGTAAATAGTTATGTTTAATCCAGTAAGGAAAGAATTCAAATATGGCAACGACACCGTAATCCTGGAAACAGGCAAGGTTGCCCGCCAGGCTACCGGCGCGGTAATTGTCACCATCCAGAACACCGTTGTACTCGCCACTGTCGTAGGAAGAAAGACTGCATCACCAGACCAGGACTTCTTCCCACTGACCGTCAACTACCAGGAAAAGACCTATGCTGCCGGCAAGATCCCCGGCGGTTTTTTCAAGCGGGAAGGCCGACCGACAGAAAAGGAAACGTTGACTTCACGCCTGATTGACAGGCCGATTCGTCCGCTGTTCCCGAAAGGGTTCATGAATGAAGTACAGGTGATCCTCACGGTCCTGTCTTCAGACAAGCACATCGACCCTGATATTGCCGCCATGATCGGTGCCTCGGCGGCGCTGGCCATTTCCGGAATCCCATTTGCCGGCCCCATCGGTGCCGCACGTGTCGGTTACAACAATACCGACGGTTACCTGTTGAATCCGACCAATACAGTGCTGGAAACTTCCGACCTCGACATGGTCGTGGCAGGTACCGAGTCCGCCGTGCTGATGGTGGAATCCGAAGCCAAGGAGCTCAATGAAGACCTGATGCTGGGGGCAGTACTGTTTGCGCACCAGGAAATGCAGGTTGTAATCCAGGCTATCAAGGAATTCCAGGCCGAGGCTGGCAAGCCCGCCTGGGAATGGACGCCGCCGGCAACCAATGACGTGCTTTCAGACGCCATCAGTGGCGCCTTTGCCGAAGGCATCAAGGCAGCCTACCAGATATCCGACAAGATGCAGCGTCAGGACACGCTGGCTGATCTGCGCGACCAGGCCGTTGCCCAGTTCGCCAACGAAGCAGCCGAGCCGCCTGTCACGGGTAAGGAAATACAGGGAATTTTCGGCAAGCTGGAAAAACATATTGTTCGCCAGAACATTATTGCTGGCCAGCCGCGCATTGATGGCCGCGACACGAAAACGGTCCGTCCGATCATCGTGGAAACCGGCGTGCTGCAAAAAACTCATGGCTCTGCGCTGTTTACCCGTGGTGAAACCCAGGCACTGGTCGTTGCGACCCTGGGTGCCCTGCGTGACGCACAGATCATCGAAGACCTGGGTGGCACCCGCAAGGACCACTTCATGCTGCACTACAACTTCCCGCCCTTCAGCGTCGGCGAAACCGGTTTCATGAGCGGCCCGAAACGCCGCGAAATCGGCCATGGCCGCCTGGCCCGTCGGGGTGTCGCAGCAGTGCTGCCGACCGAGGATGAATTCCCGTATGCCATTCGCGTGGTATCAGAAATCACCGAATCCAACGGTTCCAGCTCCATGGCTTCCGTCTGTGGTACGTCACTGGCCCTGATGGATGCCGGTGTGCCCGTCAAGGCACCGGTTGCCGGTATTGCCATGGGTCTGATCAAGGAAGACAACGGTGTTGCCGTTTTGACCGACATCCTGGGTGACGAAGACCACCTGGGCGACATGGACTTCAAGGTGGCCGGTTCCGCCAACGGCGTGACCGCGCTGCAGATGGATATCAAGATCCAGGGTATTACCGAGGAGATCATGGAAACTGCGCTGGAGCAGGCCTACAACGCCAGGATGCATATCCTCGGCGAAATGAACAAGGTCATCTCTGCACCGGGTGAAATTTCCCAGTACGCGCCTTCCATGGCCAACCTGAAGATCCACCCCGACAAGATCCGCGACGTCATCGGCAAAGGTGGAGCGGTCATTCGCTCCATCACCGAGGAAACCGGTGCTTCCATCGATATCGATGATGACGGCAATGTCAGGATCTACGGCGAAGACGCTACGTCGCGTGACGCTGCCGTTGCGCGCGTCCAGGAGATCACCGCCGAAGCCGAGATCGGTAAGGTATATAAAGGCATCGTTTCCAAGATCGTGGATTTTGGTGCCTTCATTACCATCCTGCCCGGCAAGGACGGCCTCGTACACATTTCCCAGATTGCGCAGGAGCGCGTGGAAAATGTTCATGACTTCCTGAAGGAAAAACAGGAAGTTGTGGTCAAGGTTCTGAAGATCGATGATCGCGGCAAGATCAGCCTGACCATGAAGGATGTGACTGACGAGGACAAAGACTCGGTCGCATAACCAGCATAGCAAGCATAAAAAAGCCGGTGTCGCGAAGCGCACCGGCTTTTTTGTTGCCTGGAAAAAGGCGGATCTTACTTGATGATCTGTGCCTTGATCTTCTGGTGGGCATCAAAGGGCAGGCGGGGACCGAAACTGCTTACGGTAGTCGCTGCAGCGAGGCTGGCAAGATTGCCGGCGGTTTCGAAGTTATGACCTGCTGACACCGCATAGAGGAATGCCCCCGCGAACATGTCGCCGGCACCATTGCTGTCCACGGCTTTCACCTTGTGCGGAGCGATGCTGATGTGCTTTTCGCCGTCAAACAGCTGCGCACCTTTTGAACCGCAGGTAACCACGATCTGTTTGGCGATGCTCTTCAGGTCTTCGATGGCCTCCTCCACAGTTTCCTTGCCGGACCATTCCTTTGCTTCCACGTCGTTGGCAAACAGCAGGTCGACGCCGTCACCGATCATTTCCTGCAGGCCGCCGCGGAAAAACTGCACCATTGCCGGGTCTGACAGGGTGATGGATGTTTTAACGCCATGCTGTTCGGCAATTTCACGGGCATAGACTGAAGCGGCACGACCGGTGTCCGAGGTGACCTGGTAACCTTCCAGGTAGAGATATTCCGAATCCTTCAGGGCTTCCACGTCGATCTCGTTTTTTGAGAGGGTTTCGGAAATGCCGAGGAAGCTGAGCATGGTCCTTTCGGTGTCGGGGCTGACCATCACCAGGCATTTGCCGGTGACTCCGGCGCCCCGGTTGTGGTTGTCCAGGTTGGTATGAATGTTGTGATGGCCAAGCTGCTCCAGGTAGAAGTTTCCGGCTTCATCGTCGGCCACCTTGCAGGAGAAAAATGCATTGCCACCGAACTGTGATATGGCATAGATGGAGTTTGCTGCCGAGCCGCCGCCCGCGCGTGTTTTCAGGCCAAACCTGTCAAGCAGGCGCTTCTCCAGGGTGGACTGGGATTCACCATCCACCAGGGTCATGATGCCCTTCTGGATGCTTTCATGCTGGAAAAAACTGTCTTCGACTTCGAATTCCTGGTCGACCAGCGCGGCGCCAATGCCATAGACGTGATACTTCTTCATAGTGGTTCCCTTTCTTGTAGTTTGCTGTTCTTGAATCTTATAACCGGGCAAACGCCTTCTCGGCGGCATCCAGCGTTACCTGCAATTCCTCGTCACCGTGGGCCGCCGATACGAAGCCAGCCTCGAATGCGGAGGGAGCCAGGTAGATGCCGGACTCCAGCATGAGGTGGAAATACTTCCTGAAACGGTCCACGTCGCAGGACATGACCTGGGCAAAGGAGGTTACCTGTTCTTCATCACTGAAGAAACACCCGAACATGCCCCCCACTTGGTTGGTGGTAAACGGGATGCCTGCAGCGAGTGCCCGTTCCCGGAGACCCTTGAGTAGGAATTCGGTCTTTACGCTCAGGGATGCGAAGAAATCCGGTTTGCTGATTTCTTTCAGGGTTGCCAGGCCAGCGGTCACCGCCAGTGGATTACCTGACAGCGTGCCGGCCTGGTAAACCGGGCCGGTCGGTGCAAGCAGGTCCATGATGTCCTGTCTGCCGCCGAAGGCGCCGACCGGCAGGCCGCCGCCGATGACCTTGCCCAGGGTTGTCAGGTCGGGCTTTACGCCATACACGGATTGGGCGCCGCCCAGTGCCGTTCTGAATCCTGTCATGACTTCGTCGAAGATAAGCACCACGCCATGTTCATCGCAGAGTTTGCGCAGTCCCTCCAGGTAACCGGGTACCGGTGGTACACAATTCATGTTGCCGGCGACCGGTTCGATGATGACGCAGGCGATTTCATTGCCTGACCGCTTTAACAGCTGGCTGACACTGTCGAGATTGTTGTAAGGCAGAACGAAGGTTTCCATCGAAGTGGATTCCGGTACGCCAAGTGAGTCAGGTGAGCCCAGGGTGAGAGCGCCGGAGCCGGCCTTGACCAGCAGGGCGTCCACATGGCCGTGGTAGCAGCCTTCGAATTTCAGGATCTTGCTGCGCCCGGTAAAGCCGCGGGCCAGTCGGATGGCGCTCATGGTTGCCTCGGTGCCGGAATTGACCAGGCGTACAGAGTCGATGGACGGCACCAGTCTGGTAATCAATTCCGCCAGTTCACCTTCCCGGGCGGTTGGTGCGCCAAAGGTCAGGCCCTTTTCGAGCTGCTCCTTCAGAGCCTTGATGACGGCTGGATGACAATGCCCAAGGATGAGCGGGCCCCAGGAGCCGATATAGTCGATGTACCGGTTGTCGTCCTCGTCCACCAGCCATGCGCCTTCACCTGATTTGAAGAACACGGGTGTGCCGCCGACACCCTTGAATGCCCGCACGGGAGAGTTCACCCCGCCCGGGATGAATTGCCTGGCATTGTCGAACAGGGCGGCAGAATGGGAATGATCCAGTTCTTGAGACATGGCGGTTCCGGATTTAAAAGGGTTTGACGACGACGAGGATGACCACGGCTATGAGGACGACGGTGGGCACTTCGTTGAACCAGCGAAAATAGACGTGGTTCCTGGTATTTCTGTCATCCCGAAAATTCTTCAGGTGCTGCCAGCACATAACATGGAACACCAGCAGCACGCCTATGAGCAGGAGCTTGGCATGCATCCAGCCTGCAGTCATGTAATAGGCCGGGTTGTAGCCGATAAGAATGCCGCCGAATACCACGGTCAGGACCGCGGATGGGGTCATGATGCCCCGGTAGAGTTTCCGCTCCATGATCTTGAAGCGCTCATTGCTGATTTCATCCTCGCTCATGGCATGGTAGACAAACAGGCGCGGCAGGTAGAACAGGGCCGCGAACCAGCAGACGACTGAGATGATATGAAGGGCCTTGAACCAGAGCATGTAATGGGTATTTGGGGTCTAAAGCTGAGAAAACTGCCGAATGATAACATCATAGGTGGTCAGCCAAAAACGGGAATGCCCTTTATCTTTTGCGGCCTGGCCACTATCATACGCGGCCCCGAAATACAGGTGTCAGGGTTCTTCCGACACCGGTGAACGAAGGAGATCTCCAGTGATCAAAGCAGGCATCGTAGGCGCAACCGGCTATACCGGGCAGGAGTTATTGCGTCTCCTGGTGAAACACCCGCAAGTCACTTTGCAGGCCGTTACCTCTCGCGGGGAGGCCGGCACGGCCGTGGCCCGGTACTTTCCAAACCTGCGCGGAAGCCTGGACCTGGCCTTTGTCGAGCCCGGACTGGACTCGCTCGGAGACTGCGACGTGGTTTTCTTCGCCACGCCGAACGGCACCGCCATGACGCAGGTACCGGCGCTGATCGATGCCGGCGTCAGGGTCGTGGACCTCTCCGCCGACTTCCGGATCAGGGACATAAAGGTCTGGTCGAAATGGTATGGCATGGAGCATGCCTGCCCGGACGTTGTTGCAGAAGCCGTTTATGGCTTGCCAGAGATGTACCGGAAAGAAACGCGTTCCGCACGGGTGGTCGCCAATCCGGGGTGTTACCCAACAGCCGTGCAACTGGGCTTCCTGCCCCTGGTAAAAAATGGCCTGGTGGACAACTCAAGGCTGATTGCTGACTGTAAATCGGGTGTCAGCGGCGCCGGGCGCAGTGCCAGTATCGGCAACCTGCTCTGTGAAGCCAGCGAGAGCATGAAGGCTTACAAGATCAATGGGCATCGTCACCTGCCGGAAATCCGCCAGGGACTGAGTGCTGCATGCGCCGGTAATATCGGCCTCACTTTCATGCCGCACCTGACGCCGATGATCAGGGGGATCCAGGCCAGCCTGTACGCTACACTGCTGGATACCGATATCGATCTGCAGGCACTCTTCGAGGACTTTTACCGGGATGAGCCCTTCGTGGACGTACTGGATGCCGGCATGAGCCCGGATACACGTAATGTACGTGGCACCAACAATCTCCACCTGGCGGTTTGCAGGCCCCAGGGCGGCGATATCGTGGTGGTGCTGGCTGCGGAGGACAACCTTGTGAAGGGGGCCGCAGGACAGGCAGTGCAAAACATGAATATAATGTTTGGCTTTAAAGAAACTGCCGGGCTGGATATCGTGGCCGCGCTGCCCTGAAGTAATCCATCCCATAAACAACGTACGCCCAGGAAAGCCCGTCGGGTGAAGCTGTCGAGACCGGGAATTCCTCAAATGCCAATAACCCTGACAGGAAATTGCCGTTGAGCAGAACACCCACAGTCAAAGGCAGCAAGCAGCTCAAGATGATCGTCGTGCCTTACCAGCCATGGCGAAGGGCGCTGACTCGTCTCGGCTTCCTGCTGGTACTGGTGGCAGCGGGTGCAGGTTTTTACCTGTATGGTTACAGTGAGGGTGTATTCGTCAATGGCGATGCACGTGCCGAGCGCGACCGGCTCATGTTGCAGGTGAATGACATGCAGCTGCAGGTACAGGTCCTGCAGCAGGACCTGATCAACAGTCGACAGGCCGGCACGGTCGACCGGCAAGCCCTGGAAGAAGTCCAGGGAACCATCATCAACCTGCGCGAGACCATAGCCCAGCTGCAGGAGGATGTGCTCTTCTACAAGCAGATCATGTCCCCCGAAAACACCGAGACCGGCCTGATGATCGGTCAGCTCGATCTGGAAAGCACCGATGAAGCCGGACGCTTCCGTTACCGGCTTGAATTGAGGCAGATGGGCAACAACGACAATATCGTCAGTGGCTACACTAATGTGAACATCCTGGGTGTGCAGGACAGGCAGGAAATATCCATGCCTTTACGCAGCCTGGCCACGGAAGAGGACCAGCTCGATATCAAACTGCAGTTCCGCTATTTCCAGAATATCCAGGGTGAACTGATATTGCCGTCAGGATTCGAACCCCTGGGCGTCCAGATACTGGCAGTGGACGAAGGCAACAACGGCAAGACGGTCCAGAAGAGCTTTGCATGGGTGGCAGAATAAACGCGTTACGGAGTTGATGTGAAAAAACCCTTCAGTACAGAAAACATTACTACCCTGGTCTCCAAGGCAACGGTGATCACGGGCGATTTGCATTTCAGCGGGGTGCTGGAAGTGGAAGGAAAGATTCGCGGCAATATCTATGCTGATGATGATTCCTCCGCGGAAGTCCGGATCCGTGAAAGCGGCCTGGTGCAGGGCGAAATCAAGGTGCCGGTTGTCATCATAAACGGGCTCGTGGAAGGTGATGTTCATTCCACCCAGCATCTGGAACTGGCTGCCAAGGCCAGGGTGGTCGGCAATGTGTATTACCACCTCATCGAAATGGTGATGGGCTCAGAGGTTAACGGCAGCCTGTGCCATCGCTCCTCGGCCGAGTTGAAGCCGCGTCAGATCGGTGTCGCGAAAGCCGCTGCCACGGACAAACCCTCGGAGGCAGAAATAGTCGATAAGGGCTACGTGAATTCCTGATGCACCCGCCTAATACTTGACTGTTTTGCTCAGGTACTAGATAATTCCCGCTCCTTATCCTGATCGGAAACCACCCATGACAGCTGCTGAACACGTCAATGATTCTGTTGTCGGCACCCACGATGCGGTCGCTATAACGCTGACCGACAAAGCAGCCAACAAAATCAATACGCTGATCACCGAAGAAGGCAATCCTGGCCTGAAGTTGCGTGTGTTCGTGACAGGTGGCGGCTGTTCGGGTTTCCAGTACGGCTTCTCGTTTGACGAAGCGGTCAACGATGACGATACACAAATCCGGCACAATGCTGCCGTGTTGCTGGTTGATCCGCTTAGCTACCAGTATCTGGTGGGCTCGAAAGTGGATTACATCGAGGGGCTGGAAGGCTCGCGCTTCATTGTCGAAAACCCGCTTGCCACAACCACTTGTGGTTGCGGCATGTCCTTTTCAATCTGATTTATTCCAGTTGCGGCGCTTGCCGGCGTAATAAACACCCCCGGCGATAACCGGGTGTGAAGAGCCCGTGATGGCCGTGAAATCGACGGGCGTCTGGTAGAGGGCATGGTGTGCCAGCCAGGCGAAGGCGACCGCCTCGACACTGTCCTCGAGTACGCCCAGGGCAGAACTGCGCATGACCTTGAACCCTGGCAGGGCCTTGGCCAGCGAGGCCATCATGAAGCTGTTATTGGCCCCTCCACCGCAAACGATGACCTCCCCGGCAGGAATGATGCCGGTGATGGCGCGGCTGATGGATGCTACGGTCAGTGCCAGCAGGGTTGCCTGTACGTCCGCTTCCGGCAGCGAACCGCCGACTTTCTCCAGTCGTTTTTCCAGCCAGGGCAGGTTGAATAATTCACGTCCGGTGCTTTTAGGCGGAGCCTTGCGAAAGTATGGCTCATCGAGAAGGATTTCCAGCAGTTCATTGTTCACCGTGCCGGATTTTGCCCAGTGGCCGTCACGGTCGTAGGGGTGACCCTGGTGTTCCTGTATCCAGGTGTCCACAAGGACGTTGCCCGGACCTGTATCGAAACCGGAAATATTGCCGGTCTTGCGCAGAAGGGTGATGTTGGCCATGCCGCCGATGTTGAGCACGAAGCGATCGGTTTCCGCACTCGAGAAAATTTCACGGTGAAAGGCCGGTACGATGGGTGCGCCCTGGCCGCCGGCGGCCATGTCCCGGCGACGGAAGTCGGCAACAGTCGTGATGCCGGTCAGTTCCGCCAGGGTGTTCGGATCGCCGATCTGCAGCGTGAACGGGGAATTGCCGTGCGGCTTGTGGCGTATGGTCTGCCCGTGACTGCCGATGGCAGCGATCTGCGTGGGCTTAAGCCGGTTGTTTTCTAGAATATGTTCCACGGCCTGTGCCATCGCGCGGGCAAACTCCACATCCGCTTCGCCCAGCAGGGGAATCTGTCCCGGGTGATCCTCGCACAGGTTAAGCAGTTTTTGCCGCAGGTCTTCAGGAATGGGCAGATTGATGAAGTCGATCTGCTCGGGACGGCGGTCACTGAAGTCCACCAGCGCACAATCGATCCCGTCCATGCTGGTGCCGGAAATGAGACCGATATAGATGGAGGAGGCCATCGCTACCGTTACTGTTCGGGTCTGACAGTATGCATGGCAATATTCCGTGTATTGCTTACGTGGACTTCCAGCTGGGACAGCAGGATCTGGGATTGCTCCCGGAAACGCTGTTTTTCACTTTCCGGAACTGACTCGGCCTTGGGCAGCTTATCATGGATGGTGCGAGAATTACGGTGTACACCGTCCATCAGGAATTCATAGTGCAGGTGCGGTCCTGTGGCAGCCCCGGTGGACCCCACGTAACCAATGACCTGGCCCTGTTTCACGCGGGCACCTACCTTGACACCCCTGGCGTAGTCGTTGAGATGAGCATACTTGGTCTCGAAACGGTTGCCGTGCTGTATCACGACCAGCTTGCCGAAGGAGCTGTTGCGAGAAGCCCAGGTGATCCTGCCGTCGCCGGCAGCGATCACCGGTGTGCCGCGTGGTGCCGCATAGTCCGTGCCCTTGTGCGCGCGAATGGTATTGAGGATGGGATGCTTGCGGCTCAGGCTGAAACCGGAACTGATGCGGGTGAAATCCACGGGATTGCGCAGGAAAGCCTTGCGCATGCTCTCACCGTCCGGATTGTAGAAATTCGGGTCACCGGCCATGTTGATGTACCTGACGGCAGTGTGTGTTTCACCCTGGTTGGTGAACTGTGCTGCCAGTATGGCGCCGGTGCCGATGAATTCGCCATCCAGGTATTTCTCTTCGTAGAGCAGGTTGAAGGAGTCGCCCTGGCGTGTATCCAGCATGAAGTCGATGACGCCGCCGAATATACCGGCCAGTTCCATGGTGATAGAAGCGGAGATACCGCCTTTTTGGGCAGCCAGGAACAGGGAATCCTCGATCGTGGCTTCGCGGTAGACCTGGCGAATTTCCGGATCGCGCACGATCTCACGTGTCACGTAGCCTTTTTCAGCGCGGGAAAATTCGATGCGCTCGAGTTTGTTCTTGCTGATGATGAGACTTTCCAGGTCTTGGTCGTCGTCCAGATAGAATTCCAGGATATAGCCGGGATAAAGGTTGCCCAGCAGAGGTGATTGCGGTTCGCTGCGACTGACCCGGTAGACATCCTGGGCGGAAAGTCCGGCCCGACCGAAGATCAGGCTGAGATTGTCGCCGGATTTGACCTCGGTGATGTAGTCAGGACTGGGGATGGTTTCTGGTGTGGCAACGGGAACAGTGCGGGGTTCTTCGGAGGTGCCAGCGGGTGCCGGCTCAGCCTGCACTTCAGGCAGCAGCTGCCCGGAGGCCTGTCCAGGGCTGCCAGTTGCCCCAGGAGTGCCGGAAAGCGCGGTCAGGACGGGTTGGACAGGGTGTTGGTCAACGTGGCGTGAAATCAGGATCCTACCTTCGTAGTCGTTATCGTGGGAGACGATGACGAGCACCGCAGCCAGTGCAATGAGCAACCAGCGGTGGTGACGGGGCAAAAATTCGGCCAGACGGCGTTTTATAGAATCAAGGGTATCCATAAGATTCTTATAGTATCTTACATAAAAGTTGCCGTAATTCGCTGGATTATAACAGGATTCTGGAATTATCAAATGCTTTGGCAGCCGCTATTGTAGGGTCCGGATTGCCTGTAATTCCAGTTTTTTCTGAGCATCCTCGAGATTGACCACGTACCCGCTGACAAGGTTCCCCAAGCCTGGGCGCCATCGCCTAGAATTATGGGAGTGGTTCTAGTAAAGTTGCGCCTCTTTTTGACCAACCGGACCCCGATTTACCGTGACAGACCAGCGCCTTATCGAAGATCTGAACCAACGCGGCCTGCTCCAGCAGGCTTCAGCAGAGGAAGAACTGGTCGAGCACCTGGGGACAGCCAGCAGAACGGTCTACTGTGGCTTCGATCCGACGGCAGACAGTCTGCACATTGGCTCCCTGGTTCCCTTGCTGGCCCTGAAACGATTCCAGCTCGCCGGGCATCGGCCGATAGCCCTGGCCGGCGGAGCCACCGGCATGATCGGGGACCCAAGTTTCAAGACCAAGGAGCGCAAACTCAATTCCCTGGAAGTCACGGCTGAATGGACGGCCAAGATCAGGGACCAGTTGTCACGCTTCATCGACTTTGATTGTGGCGAGACATCGGCCATCGTCGTCAACAACCTGGACTGGACGGCAGATAAGGGAGTACTCACTTTCCTGCGGGATATCGGCAAGCATTTCTCGGTCAATGCCATGATCCAGAAGGAAAGCGTAAAACAGCGGATCGAACGGGAAGGGGAAGGTATTTCCTATACCGAATTCAGCTATATGATCCTGCAGGCCTATGATTTCGCCATGTTGAACCAGATGTACGATTGCACCCTGCAGATCGGTGGTTCGGACCAGTGGGGCAATATCACGGCCGGTATCGACCTGACCCGCCGGCTGAACCAGCAGCAGGTCTACGGCCTGACGCTGCCCCTGGTGACCAAGGCGGACGGCGGCAAGTTCGGCAAGACCGAGGAAGGCACCATCTGGCTTGATCCGGCGCGAACCTCTGTCTATGCCTTTTATCAGTTCTGGATCAATACAGCCGATGCGGATGTATACAAGTTCATGAAGTATTTCACCTTCCTGCCTGTGGCGGAGATCGATGCTATAGAAGAAGCAGACAAGGCGGCCCAGGGCCGGCCCGCGGCCCAGTCCATCCTGGCGCGGGAAGTAACCCGCCTGGTGCACGGCGAGGAGGGTCTTGCTGCAGCGCAACGTATCTCCGAAGCGCTGTTCAGCGGGGATATCAGCACCCTGACCGAAGACGATTTCGGCCAGCTCAAGCAGGATGGCATGCCGGCCTCAGCCCTGGCCGGCCATTCACTGGTCGAGGCCCTGGTCCAGACCGGTCTGGCCACCTCCAACAAAATGGCCCGGGAATTCATTTCCAACGGGGCGGTTTCAGTCAATGGCGGGAAGGTCTCCGACCCGGCAGCGGAGCTGTTCTGGGAGGATGCTTTTTACGGACGGTATTTCCTCCTGAAAAGGGGTAAAAAACTGTTCCATTTGGGCTACAGACAAGAGTAGAATGCGCGTCCCCGCACAGGGGGCTGAATCGCCCGGAATACGGGCAATTCGGCCACCAAAAAAAGTTGAATATTTTTTAAAAAAACCTTGTGCAGACCCGCGCAATCAGTATAATGCGCACTCCCTGTTTCTGGGGAAGCTCTTTAACAACGAAATCAAGTAATAGAAGTGGGTGTTTGCTTGGTTGTTTTGTATCAGAAAATACAACTCAACGAGTAAACAACTGCGTTAATTCAAACCCTGGAAATTGTCTACACACGGCAATTTTCAGAAGCAGTAGTTTTTAGCGTTGAGCCAAAAGTTTTAAGTGCGGCGTCTGGAAGTTTGTAGTCGGATTCTGCACTTTGAAATACTTAAACTGAAGAGTTTGATCATGGCTCAGATTGAACGCTGGCGGCAGGCCTAACACATGCAAGTCGAACGGTAACAGATCGCTGGGATCCCTTCGGGGTGAACTTGATGCTGACGAGTGGCGAACGGGTGAGTAACGCGTAGGAATCTACCTGGTAGTGGGGGATAGCTCGGGGAAACTCGAATTAATACCGCATACGACCTAAGGGTGAAAGTGGGGGATCTTCGGACCTCACGCTATCAGAGGA